>Ga0105044_10006198_pt1 | contig 16433 bp, 11 predicted proteins | sample MAT01_FD_78092 | JGI IMG/M metagenome (GOLD analysis project Ga0105044, IMG submission 78092) | Freshwater microbial communities from Lake Fryxell liftoff mats and glacier meltwater in Antarctica - MAT-01 | ecosystem: Environmental > Aquatic > Freshwater > Ice > Liftoff microbial mat | place... | reverse complement strand
TGCCGCCCTTGAGTCCGGTTTGGGTCTCGACAAAAAAAGGGCGATTTCAGGACTAACATGCTCTAACAGTTGTCCTCGAACCGTCTTCTCGATGCCTTCGAGGGTTTGGATTGACTCCACAGGGGCATGGGGGTGCAGAATTTTAGCGATCTAACGGGCATAAATAGCCAGGCCTTGCTGATCTTCGCGTGTCATGGTTGGACTCAATGCGACAGCCCTTATTTTCGCGGCGTTACTCTATTTCTGCAACTTTGAGATGCTCCCAGTGGAGGAAGCGATCTCAGCTTGCCAACAAGCGATCCAGATTGATCCAGAAAATGGGGCTACTCACGGTGATCTGGGTAGTCTTTTGGGAAAGCAGGGCAGACTGGAAGAAGCCATAATTTCTTGTAAAACTGCCCTTCGCATTCGTCCTCACGCGATCGATCACTACAATTTGGCAATTGCATTGCAGCAACAGGGTAATGGTGATGAGGCGATCGCAGAGTTTCAGCAAGCCATTCACTTACAGCCAAAGTTGGCAAATGCTCACTCTCAATTGGGTGCAGCATTGGTAGAACAGCAGAATTGGAGTGAAGCAATTACCGCCTGCCAGAAAGCAATTCGGTTGAATTCCACGGATGCTAAAGCTGAATTCAACCTAGGATTTGCTCTCAAGCAGCAAGGAAGCCACGAAGAAGCCATCGTTCATCTTCAAAAAGCGAAAGCACTAGCTCAGACTCAAGGTCTTTCATGGGTTGAGACGATTGGGCAATATTTGCAACAGCTAAAGGGTAGCGTAACGGTGGAGCCTGACCAGCTTGCAATTCAAGCTGCTTTAGAGAAGGGAGAGTGGCAACAAGCAGAGGCACTGCTACAAAAGAGGATTCAGCAGCACCCAGATGATGCGAATAGCTATTACAACCTGGGAGTGGTGTTTAAGTCGCAAAAGAATCTGAAGAAAGCCGTTACAGCTTACCAGGAAGCGATTCGGATTCGGTCTGATTTTGCTGAAGCATATGCTAATTTAGGAAATGCCTTAAGAGGTCTGGGAAAACTAGAGGAGGCTGTTGCAGCCAACCGACAAGCCATTCAGCTCAACCCCAATTTGGTTGAAGCATATGTGAATTTGGGCAATGTTCTTGGGGATCAAAATAACCTTGCTGAAGCGATCGCGACCTATCAACAAGCCATTCGCCTCAATCCTGATAGTTTCCGTGCCCACAACGGTTTAGAAGCGACTTATCTAGATATGGGCGATCTAATGGAGGCAATTAAAGCATTTAAAGAATCCCTTCGGATCAACCCAGACTTCACTGATGCTCAACACAATTTAGCCTTTATAATGTCCCAGCCTGAGACGATTTCTCAACTTAGGCAAGCCGTTCGCCTCAATCCAGATGACGAGTCAATTCATCACGACTTGGGTATGGCACTATGCAGGCAAAATCAACTTGACGAAGCGATTACTGAACTTAGGGAAGCCATTCGTCTCCAGCCACAAACTACCGCTTCTCGCGCCACTCTATCAGAGATTTTACAGCATCAAGGAAAGGTGGAAGAGGCAATTGATGTATATCGGGAATTGACGCTCATTGCTCCTGATAATGCTGAGGCGCACTACAACTTAGGAGCAATACTGTCGACGTACGGACAAACAAAAAGTGCAACTAAAGCATTTCAGCAGGTAATTCGCCTTACTCCAGATGATGCTGAGGCTTATTACCATTTGGGGTGTCTAGTCAGCAAACAGGGCAAGATGGCAGATGCGTTCCAATACCTTAAGCAGGCGAGAGATTTAGCAGAAGCTCAAAATAACTTTCTGATACTTGAAGAACTAAAAGAGCTATTCCCAAATCAAAACCTAAAAGAGTTCTTCTCAACGCAAACAATTTTTTCGGCAGAGTCAAGGTCTGCCCCAAGCATCGATGATGGAGAGGCGGCACCCCGAAATAGCCATAGTTTCAACCATAGAGAGGAGGCATCTGAAAATAGCTATAGTTTCACTCCAATTCTAGTGTTAGGGGCGATCGCTCTAGGCATAGTCTTTTTCCGCTCTTGCACTCCCGGAATAGGCACTAATCCCCAACAGAATCAGTTGCCGACCCAAAGTGTACCGAAGTAAAGTTTAGTGTTCTCGGAACTGTGAAGACATTAGTTCTAAAACATGTTCTGTTCAGTCTAATAGAGCAAAGATGAAGCAAAAAGAGTCACCAAGGAGCATCCTGCTAAATGTAGTCCAAAGTGAAATTGAGAGTCGGCTAAAAGCATCTCTCTATCACCAGGTTCTGCTCAAACTCTCAAAACAGCCAGCATATTTGCAGGTAAATAAACCTTGGACTCAGGAAATAAAGATTGAAGCTCAGCCTATCGCTTCACTGCCAACTGACAGCGCTATTATTGACGTCTTCAATCAGTCAGAAGTCACAGGCAAACTACTAATTTTAGGTGCACCGGGTTCGGGGAAAACGACAACTCTCTTAGAACTGGCAAGAGATCTGCTTGCTTGTGCTAAGGACAATCCTAATGCACCTATTCCAGTTTTATTAAACCTTTCAACTTGGAAAATCGATCAGCAACCGATTTTCAACTGGTTACTAGCAGAGCTTAAATTCAATTATGGAGTCCGCATAAAGATTGCTAAGGACTGGTTAAACAATCATCAACTGCTACCGTTATTGGATGGATTGGATGAACTGCAACCAGGGCAGCAAGAAGAATGTGTTCAAGCAATTAATCACTGGCTATGCCAAGCTAACGGACCTAAACAAATCGTGGTCTGTAGCCGTCTAGAAGAGTATCAAAGCTTTAAAACTCGGTTTTTGCTGAATGCAGCGATTTTCCTGCATCCGTTGAGCTATGACCAAATTCATTGCTATCTCCAAGATCTGGGTTGTTCCAATCTTTGGGACGCTATTAACCATGACTTCGGCTTAGTGCAGATGGTACAGACTCCACTGTTCCTCAACATGATGGTATTAGCGGGACAAAGCCTATCGATTTCCCAGTGGCAGTCTTTTAAAATGAGAAGAGATAAACGTCGGTACTTGTTAGATGCCTACATTGGGCAAATGCTGGGATTGCAAAACGAAAAGAAGCTGATCAGTCAGTTTTACTCTAAAGACCAGCAGCCATCCTCCCAAAGGACTCAATATTGGTTGAGTTGGCTGGCGAAACAACTGCAAAAAGACTTTCAGACAGAGTTTTGGATTGAAGAAATGCAGCCCCATTGGTTACAGCCTGGTATGCAGAGGTGGATTTACAGTAATCTGTTTGGATTGCCTTTCGCACTGATGCTGGCATTATTAATGTCAGCATTCGTTGAGGGGGTTATGGGATGGCTTACCAGGCTGATTTTGTGGCTCATGTTTGGATGTATCTTTACGCTTAGGGAGGATGAAATTGAACCAATCGAACAGTTGAGGTGGCGTTGGCAAGATTCAGCCAACGTGTTGATTCAGGTAGTAGGTTTTTGGCTGTCTGCAGGACTGTTCATGAAGCTGAAGGGAGATGAATCAGAGCTAGTGCTCATAGTGCTAATAGTGGGTGGATTACTTGGTGGATTGCTTGGTGGATTGCTTGGCGGACTAGAAATCTCAGAGATTCAGACAAAGACGGTTCCGAATCAGGGAATCTGGTTATCGTTCGTCAACAGTGGAATTGTTGGACTCGGTGTTGTTCTAAGCTTTGGATTAACCCTTGGACTAATTAGTGGTCTATTGGATAGAACACTTGAAGGGTTAATGTTTGGGTTAAACATTGGGTTGGCTGTTGGAGTAGTCCCTGCATTGGTCGTTGGATTGGCTTTTGGTGGTTGGGCTTGTATTCAGCATCTCTCCCTGCGTCTGGTTCTTTGGGCAAACGGTTATAGTCCTTGGAACTATGGTCGCTTCCTCAATTACGCAACAGATCGGCTATTGTTGCAGCGAGTAGGCGGACACTATCGATTTATTCATCGCTTAGTGCAAGAACATTTTGCTGAAATGAAAATTTTACGACGATAAATAAAGAACTTAGCTAACTGAGGCTGCGCCCCCAAACTGGCAATTTGTATAGTGCCCCCTTTGAACTGGATCATCTCTCCCTGACAACTCGTGTCATTGATGCGAGGCGAATCATTCAAAACTTTAGCCACAGACCTAAAATCCTTTGAAAGAAGCCAAATGCTATTTCAGTAAAACGGCAAATTTTTTCAAAAAGACCCTTGAACCGCGTTGGCTTGGAGCGAAATAGCTCAAAATAAGAGATAGATATAAAAATTAAACTGAATCTCATTTTTATTCATTAATGACCCCTAGACTGCCCCCAAAACCGTCGCTTTCTGATGCTCACCTCTCACTTTCACCGCCACTAACCAATCGTTTGCAAGCTTCTCCTGAAACGGTGGTGTTATTGCTGGCATTGGCGATTGGCGGCAGCACAGGCATTGCAGTAGTTGGTTTTCACTATTTAATCAAACAGATTCACTCTCTCATGTTGGAAAACTTCATGGGTGTGGTGTTTGATTGGGGCACATGGACTTTGGCACTCGTGCCCATTTTAGGTGGCTTGGTGGTTGGGTTGCTGCGCTGGCAATGGCAAGATTTTGGTCCAACGCTGTCTTCCCTGGTTTCATCGCCCCAAAGTGCTGCAAATGCTTCTGCTGCTAAGGGAACAATTAAGGCGATCGCGGCTGCGGTGTCTTTAGGAACTGGCGCTTCTTTAGGACCCGAAGGACCGAGTGTAGAAATTGGCAGCAATGTCGGAGTCTTCCTTGGAAAAGTTTTGCAAGTTTCTCAAGAACGGCAGCGCTTGCTGTTGGGCGCAGGAGCCGCCGCTGGGTTTGCCGCTGGATTTAATGCCCCAATCGCAGGAGTCTTTTTTGCGTTAGAAGTCGTTTTGGGCACCACCTTTGCCACCTCGTCTGTCAGTGTGGTGCTACTTTCCGCTGTAGTGGCTGCATTGATTTCACAGATTGGTTTGGGAGGGCAACCCGCTTTTACACTGCCAAGCTACGAAGTTCGCAGCCCTTTAGAACTGCCACTTTACTTAGGATTAGGACTACTTGCTAGCTTAGTTTCGATCGCCTACACCCAAGCAATTCAGCTTTCCCAGCAGTTTTTTCAGGGAAAGATCAACGGGTTCGGCAGCATGGAAAAAATTCCGCCTGGGTTGCGATCGGTGCTTGGAGGTGCCTGCATTGGTGCTGTAGCACTGATCTTTCCCCAAGTTTTGGGCATTGGTTATGAGACGATTGAAGCAATGCTGCGGGATGTGCAGTTTTCCTTACCGTTGCTGATGTCCCTGCTAATTGCCAAGTTGCTAATAACAGCGCTAAGTTTGGGTAGCGGGTTTGTCGGTGGATTGTTTGCGCCTGCAATGTTTTTAGGAGCTTCCTTAGGAGCCGCTTACGGTAAAACCCTAGGGTTGTTTCCCCTATTTATTTCAGCCAATATTGCGGCTCCTCCTGCCTATGCGATGGTGGGCATGGCAGCAGTTTTGGCGGCGAGTGTGCGGGCACCCCTAACTGCAATTTTGCTGCTGTTTGAACTGACTCGCGACTATCGAATCATTTTGCCGTTGATGGCAGCGGTGGGCTTGAGCGTTTGGCTAGTTGAGCGGCTAAAACCGATTACTAGCCGACTTCCAACGATTGAACCAGTCGATCTAGAAAAAGAGTCAAATCAGCGCTTAGAACTGATGCAGCATTTGCAAGTAGGACAAGCGATGCGTCGAGATTATTTACGGCTTTCTAGCGCTTTATCGATTTTGGATGGGGCGGTGGCACTCGTGCAAAATCGGGCGCACTGCGCGCTGATTGTGGATCGGCAGGAGCAATTAGTTGGAATTGTGACACTTCAAGATATTAATCGGGCGATCGCCCAGTGGAAGCCAATAACCACGGATGCTCAAAAGCAAGAATTCATTACTTGCCCGGTTGATACCCTCTGGGATATTTGCACAACAGAAATTTTGTGCGCTTATGAAGATGAACCGATTGCGGATGCTCAATCCCGCATGGCAACACGAGGATTAAGACAATTGCCCGTGGTCAATCGAAACGATCGGCACCAAATCATTGGCTTACTGGAACAGGAGCAGATTCGCTTAGCTTACAGTCTTGCGATCACTCAAAATACTTTGCAGCCTTATCTTCTAGAAGATTCGCCAACACAGGAAGCCCAAACTATTGCTCAATCTGAAACTACCCCTTTAGCTGCGTTGAGGCAGTCGGCTTAATTATCAGCCTTAGCGATTTCGACTAGTCCAGATGCCCGTAAACATCATGGACATGCCGCCCACGAAAATTGCGATCGCAAGACCCGCAGGAATAACTATCGTCCAGTCAACCGATTCCATAATAATGATGACCTAATCAGTAAATGTTTAGCCTGACATCAGAAAAACTCTTTTCCCTAAGCTAACGCAAACTACTTGTAAAATCAAAGAAAGCAGATTGCTAACAGCTTGATTAATCATCTAAGTTAACGCTTTTAATCTTCTGGCTCAGATGAGTCGATTTGTTTCAACTGGATATGTTTACGCCCTAATGAGATTTCAAATTCATCTCCCGGCTTCAGCTCCATTTGTTTGGTGTAGGCAGCACCAATCAATAGGTTTCCGTTAGATTGTACGCTAATTCGATAGCTAGCACTCCTGCCCCCTCGCCCGTTTGAACCCATTTTTCCATCTAGCTCAATCCCTTCCGCATCAATTAGAGCATTGAGGAATTTCATCATATTGACACGCTCTACACCATTTTTTGTAATGGTGTAGTACCCGCATTCTCTTGCTTTTGCTTCTTTGGTAAAGGTTTCTAGTTCCCTAACCTTTTTGAGCAAGGGTTCACCTGTTAGTGGTTCAGCTTTCTTCTTCTTAATCATTAAAATACTGCAAAGGAGTCTTAATTATTAGGCAAATATGACATCAACAGTCGCTCAAAACGTTCGCTTTGGATTGAATTGCATTGGTTCCAAGTAACTTGCTTTGTCATACTATATTGATACCATGTTTTTTAACTGATAGAAACCTGATTGATTTGTAGGGAACTAAAGCCTTAAAGCTGCTTCTTTTCCGGTTCATTTAATCTTGTTTATCCGGGTGAAAGAAAGCGTCTTAGAAGAAATTTTTCTTTTCCCTAATCCTGGTAAAGCGTTTGGTTATATTTTCTAAATAACTTATGGTGCCTCCTACTGCTTTCAATTTCTTCCGCCAATTGTGGAAACCAAAGCGGCTAGCAATTTTTGAAGCGGTTCTGATTGGGTTAGTTGCAGCATCGGCGGCAGTATTGCTCAAACAAGGAGTTCTCTGGCTTGGAAGTTGGCGAGTGCGAGAATCGTTGTTACTGCCTGCCTGGGTGTTACTGCCAGCGATTGGGCTAATGGGTGGCATGTTATCTGGATTGTTGATTGAGCGCTTAGCACCAGAGGCGGCTGGCAGCGGCATTCCTCAGGTTAAAGCAGCCCTTGCTTATGTGCCGATCGCGCTGAATTTGCGGGTGGCGATCGTCAAACTACTCAGCACGATGTTGGCGTTAAGTTCTGGTTTAGTATTGGGTCGGCAGGGTCCAACGGTGCAAATCGGGGCGGCATTGGCAGCCCAATTAAGCCGCTGGGCACCGCGATCGCCCGATCATCAACGTCAACTGATTGCGGCGGGTGCGGCGGCGGGTTTGGCGGCAGGCTTTGATGCACCGATCGCGGGGGTGTTGTTTGTGATCGAAGAATTGCTACAGGATGTTTCCAGCGTGACGTTGGGAACGGCAATTCTAGCTTCGTTTACAGGAGGCGTAGTCTCCAGGGTGTTATCAGGACCTAGTCTTACCTTAGTCGAACAGTCTACGCTGAATCAAACCAGTTTCTCGCCTGAAGAAATCCCGTTTTTCCTGCTATTGGGCGTGTTAACTGGCATTTTTGCCGCAGCATTTAACCGCAGCATTGTGGAAAGCTTGAAATTTAGTCGTCGCTATTTGCGGTTTAGTTTGCCTTGGAAGATTGGGCTAGCAGGATTGATCTCTGGGTGCGCGATCGCGCTATTGCCGCCCGATTTTCGCGATACCACGACGCTCCAAGGGTTTTTAACCACGGGCACTGCCGATTGGCACATCACTGCCAGCGCTTTTGTTGTGCAATTTGTGCTGTCGGTTTTGGCGTGTAGTGCCGAAGCCCCCGGAGGATTGTTTATCCCTAGCTTGGTGTTAGGGGCGGCTTTGGGACAGTTGGTGGGGCTAGTTGCCGGAACCGTGCTAGGGGGCGCGCCAATTATTTATGCCCTAACAGGCATGGGAGCTTTTTTTGGGGCAGTTGCCAAGGTTCCAGTTACGGCGATCGTGATTGTGTTTGAAACTACCTTGAATTACAACCTGATCTTGCCGCTAATGATCTGCTCGGTCACATCTTATTTAATCGCTGAATGGCTAAATCCGGGTTCTCTTTATACACATTTGTTAGAGCTTAAAGGCATTTACCTTGCCCCAAATGCCATTAGCGATGGGCTGTGGGCAACCTTGACGGCGGCTGAGGTGATGCAAAAAAAAGTAGAAACGCTGCCTAGTCAGATGACCTTAGTAGAAGTAGTTGAAGCCTTCGCCAAATCTCACCATCGTGGGTTTCCGGTGGTCAACCAGGGGAGACTGGTGGGGATTGTGACGCAAACCGATTTAGATAAGATTACTAATCTGCAATTACCTGACCATGCGGTTCTGAAAGATATCATGACTCCGCAACCAATCACCGTCAGTCCAGAGGATGCTCTCAGCCAAGTGCTTCATCTCCTGTCAAGCTACAAACTTTCTCGATTGCCTGTAGTGGCTGATCGCAAGCTCGTCGGCATCATTACCCGGAGCGATATTTTGCGGGTGGAGTCGGAGAAACTGCGGGGTGGCTCGGAGCGCGTGGGTCCTCAGCCGGAACCGTCTTATGTGGTGTATCAGACGCGATCGCCTGCTTTGGGGCAAGGGCGTTTGCTGGTGCCGCTGAGCAATCCTCAAACCATGCACGGGTTGATGAAGCTGGCGTTGGTGATTGCGCGCGATCGCAACTACGAAATTGAGTGTCTGCAAGTGATCACCGTGCCGCGCCATAGTTCTCCCTCAGAAACAGCCGTTAACACCACCCTCAGCCGCCGCATTCTCAAACGTGCCGTTCACCAAGGAAATATCTGGAGCATTCCAGTGCATACTCAAATTCGAGCCGCCCATACCACTGCCGAAGCCGTTTTAGAAACCGTTAAAGAACGCCATATTGACCTTTTGCTGATGGGCTGGAAAGGCAGTACCTCCACACCAGGACGGATTTTTGGCGATACTGTCGATACTGCCATCCGGCAAGCAGATTGCGATGTGGTGCTGGTCAAAATGGGCGATGAGCTAATTGGCTCTCATTTGCCCTCTAATGAAATAGAGCAATCATCGCTGGCGATGTTGCTACGGTTAACCCAGCTAAAACGGTGGCTGGTGCCCATTGGTGGAGGACCGAATGCAGACTATGCCGTTACCCTGCTGCCAGCACTAGTCTCGTTAAGCCAAGCGCCAGAAATTTTCCTGTGCCATGTTTCTGCTCCTAATGATCAAAGCTACGATACTAGCCCCCTTGAAAGAAGCGCGGCATTTCTCCAGCAGCAAACTCAGGCATCGGTCGTAATTACATCGGTTTGCGCCCAGTCGGTGGTAGAAGCGGTGGTAGACATGGCACAAAACAATCAGTGCGATGTAATTGTGTTGGGTGCAAGTCGGGAAGGGCTGTTGCAGCAGGCAATTCAGGGCAATATTCCAGAAGCGATCGCCCGAAATTGTGATTGCACCGTAATTTTGGTTAGGAAGGCGACTGCGTAAACTGATCACGAGAAGTAAAATCGAGCGATCGCCCAAGCTGTTGCCACTCTTCAAAACTGATTTTCTCTGCTTCATAAAGCTCTCGCAACACTTGGCGCAGCGCTTGACAGGCAAAAAATTGATCAAGTAACTGAATTGCCTTAGCCATGGCAAGTTGATGGTTTTGATACACGGTTGGATCAGCCAATTTTTCACCCAGAGGCGATCGACAACACAACCGGAAGCCCGCCTCTGCCGCAATCACTTCAATCATCCATCCTTGATGAAATTCTATTAATTCAGTCACGATATCCACTGGGTAATTGAGTTAACCTACACTATTTGAAAAGTGCCAAACCCCAATTTATGCGACGGGAGGCTTTACAGCGCTTATTTTCAACTATAAAAAAAAATGCTTAATTCTTCATTACGCCTTAACGCAAACCTATGCGCCATTTGTCGGATTTTATTCGCTTCACACCGTTGTGATTGGAGTCGCCGCATTAACCAACGTTAGTAAAGTGCCGGTTTGTTCTTGACCATTGGTTGCCAAATCGCTGTGACAGAGATAAATCCGTTCTTCGGTTCGCGCTTGTAAGTCGAGCAGAATCCGGCGCAGGCGTTGTTCGTTGGCATCCATCGCATCCGCAGCAGTCCATAGACCGCCTGACCAATTTTGCAAAAATAACGGAGCCGCGAATAATGCATCCACACCGCTAAGCCAGCGAGGAGAAGCCGCATCAAGCCAAAATTGCCAGCGATGGACGCGGCGGCTAGAGCGGTACTGAAATACAGTGGCTAATGTAACGGCGTTACTTGCTGCCCCCAGCGGACGCACCGGATAGGGATTGGCGGTGACGGCGCTGTTGCGTAGAAGCTGGATAAATTGGCTGATGGTTGCTGCCGCTGGAGCTTCTTGGCGAGTCGTGCCGCGATCGCTGGGGGTAACAGTGCTACGGCGCAATCGATCAGCTATTTCCCAATAGTGCTGTGCCGTTTCGAGCAGTTGACGGAGGGCAGATAGCTGATCAAATGCTAAAGAACTGCCGCCTGATAGAAAATGCTGGATCGCGCGATCGAGCAACGAAACGGCATTCGGGATCAGGCGTTGCTCAAGTTGTGATTGCTGAGTTTCGATCCATTGAATCACTGCCTGGTAAGCTTCTGAGGTTTGATAGCCCAACCGATCCCAGCGAGGAAAGGTCGTGGCGGGTAACAATCGAGGGCGATCTGGATGGGGCGCAAAGCAGTAGTCGGCAACTAAGCCCGCGCGAACGGGATCAATGGCAAGCGTCGAGTGAGTGGATGGAGATGGGGCTGATCGGCTGTCAATAATCTGTCCCTGATTTCCTAACACGACCAGCATTTCGGCGATCGCATCGCGATCCACCAAGCGACCCAAACCGGGATAAACCAGTGCCAGCAAAGTCAACAGGGCGCGAACGATCGCAAAGCTAATCAGGGGGCGCTGATCGTTGAGCGATTCAACCGGAATTTGGTGCTTGGTCAAAATGTCGATCAGGGCATACCGGGCGATCGCATCCAAACCGGGACTAATCACCGCAATGTTTCTGGGTTCCACTTGCCGAGATTGAACAGCGGCAATAATCGTCTCTGCTGTTTGTCGTAATAAATCCGATCGCGAAACGGTTTGAATCGATTGAATCGACTCTGGCAATGCCAAAAATATCATCGGATTAATCGCGAACTCTACCAAGCTCTCGCCGAGATCGTCCAATAAGCTTGGGGTTGGGCGATCGCTCAGTTCCACGACTTCGCACTGATTGGCGAGTTCTGCCAAATAGGTAGGATCGGCTCCCAATCCTAAGCGCACGGCTCCATCTGGATTAAAGGTAAAAGCGGCAGAAGCTCCAGCGTTGAGCAATTTTTCAAACAGATGCCGAGCGATCGCCGGATACTCATCCACGTCATCCGCCAAAATTAGCGGATAGCGCTGCACCAAATGCGATTCATACGTGGGATGTTTCAGCAAATACTGCCAGTACAGCCCTGCCGTAATTCCATAAGTCAGCAAACCTCGTTCCAGACACCACTGCTGCCACTGCTGCAACATCGTCCCAACCGTTTCAAATGGAATTGGCAGTTCGCCATCTTGTTCTGCCAATCCTTGTTGCAGCAGAATCGGAATATCATCAGCGGGAATTCCTGCCAGCGCTGCAAGTTGCAGCAGATCTAAAATTTTTCTGACTAATCGCGCCTCATTTACCCCTGCTTGTGCCCCAATCACCCGATCAATCTCCGGTTGCCACAGTCGAGCGGCAAGCTCTTGTTCATTTTCTGGATTCAGCCGCAAGGGAAACTGCGCTTTCAAATCAAGCTGCTGAATCAGCAACGGCCAAAACAGCGTCACTTCGTCTTGAAAAAACCCCAATGGAGTTGTGGAATAAAAAGAATAGTGACGTTGGGTTGCAGCAACGAGGCGATCGACCAAATCAATTCGATTATCGCCAATTGCCGCAAAAACCAAAATTCCCGGCAGTTCCGTAGATGACAGTAAGCTAGAAGGTGCTTGACCCACTCTTGGCGGACTTGTTGGCGGGTAAGCAGCAGCCACATTCACATCAGTTTGGGCAGCCCATTGGCAAAACTGGCGGATTAGATGGCTCGTTTTGCCGCTCCGCGTTGCTCCTGCAATCCAGATTCGTTCGTGTTTAACCAATTGCTTTCAAATGATTTTGCTAGAATCTCTCATACCTTAACTTTAATGACCTGTCTAAAAATAATATATAAACGGTGACCTGTTCCCATCATGAGATCATCTTTTCTAACATCGGTCAGTCGATATTTACGCGGGGCTAACCAATGGCTCCTACAAACGCCAGAAAGAGCGCTTGAACAGGCATATGAAGCCGTTCTAATGATTAAAGCGATCGAAGACCAGCATTTTGATGGCGAAAAAATTTCTAAAAAATCCACTAAGCACAGTGAAAATGTGCTTATTTATTTTCAATCCGAACTGAATAAATATCTAAAGTTTGCAGAGGTTCGCCTCACAGAATTTAGAGCGAGTCGCGTTATTGTAGATTCTACGAACTCTGCGCTTTATAATCGCCGCAGTTCTTACATTAGTACTCAAGAGCAGGCTGCGATCGTATTAGAAAAATTGGCGTTTATCGATCAGATTCTCGATCGCTACAAACCGCCATCAACCAATTCAACCGCTTTAGTTCCGCTTGCCCAACCAAATAACACCAATCTATCGATTCGGGGTGGAAATGCAATTGATCAAAACACGGGCAATCTCGTATATAAAGCTAGCGATGATGGTGACGATGATGGCAGCATTCTAGACAAAACGGGTGTGTTGCCCCGCTCAATTATAGGAACGCTGAATCGAATTAAGCGAGATTTGGATCCAAATTCTGAGGCGCAGGTTGTTCAAACCTTTCGGTTTTCTAAAGCAAAAACTCTGATATCCATTCGGCTAATATTGTTGTTAATTATTGTGCCGCTGCTGACTCAGCAAATTTCCAAAGCTTTTGTTGTGGGTCCGCTGGTGGATCGATTTTGGCAGTCAGAGCCAGCAGGCATTTTTCTCAATCGTGACTTAGAAGCAGAAGCACTGAACGAATTTAATATTTTTAGACAACGATTAGAATTCGATCGCTTTCTAAACATTGCTCAACCTCAAGGGCGGCTTCAAGAGCGGATTAGCGATGACACGCTTTTGCAAGAAAAAGCTGAAGAAATTTCAGAGATTTATTCTAGACTGAGTGCCCGTGCCATTAAGAATGTGTTTTCAGATTTGCTCTCTGCGATCGCGTTTGCGATCGTGCTGCTAACCAATCGCAGAGGGCTAGAAACGCTCAAATCTTTTATCGATGAAACAGTATATGGACTCAGCGATAGCGCCAAAGCCTTTATTATCATCTTGTTTACTGATATGTTTGTCGGCTTTCACTCTCCTCACGGCTGGGAAGTTCTTTTAGAGGGAGTCGCCAAGCATTTTGGATTGCCTCCCAGTCGGGATTTCAACTTTCTCTTCATCGCCACATTTCCCGTCATTTTAGACACTGTCTTCAAATATTGGATTTTCCGCTACCTCAACCGGATTTCTCCTTCTGCCGTGGCTACCTACAAAAATATGAATGAATAGCAACGCAATGTCTGTGTAGATAAAGAGTAAACAGAGAAAGTCTATGAGATTCTGCCAAACATCCGAAATGTAAATCCACCCGAATTTTGCTTTCTGTTTGCGTCGGTAGTGCCGCCTGCTCATGCTATATTTGTATATCTGTCGGGGCGTAGCGCAGCTTGGTAGCGCACTACTTTGGGGTAGTAGGGGTCGTGAGTTCGAATCTCGCCGCTCCGATAGGTTGAAACCGCTTGTAATGGGCGGTTTTGCCATTTTAAAGGGTGGCAGTCATGGGTGAGCCATTCTCGATAAGGTCTGTCAAATTTGATCAATTTAAGTCAAATGCAGTCAGGAATTGAGGTTCAATTGAGATCCGAAATCTAGATGAGATCTCAATGGACAGGAAGAAGACACAGAAAGGGTCTGTGGTTGTTCGCAGTGTCAAAGGGCGGCTGCGGTTGGTGTGGTCGTTTTGTGGCAAGCGTTATTTTTTTGCGCTGGAGTTGCAGGACGGTAAGGCAAATGAAGCGATCGCTGAGTTGAAGGCAAAGCAAATTCAGCGGGATATTGCGAATGATTTGTTTGATCCGACACTGGAGAAGTACCGGGCTGCCTACCAACGACGAACGCTAGGACTGTCTGCTGTGGAGGTGTTTGAGAAATACATTGCTTACAAGGCTAAGACTCTGAGGAAGCGATCGCTGGAGAAGTACACGGTTACTCTGAGTCATCTGCAACAGTTTTTTAGAGGGGAAGTTGCCACTGAGGGGAAGTGTGAGCAGTTTAAGGACTGGCTAGCGAACCGGATGGAGCCAATTACTTTGAAGCAAAGAATTAGTTTTCTCAAGTCTGCTTGGGCGTGGGGGACTGAGAAGAAGCTTGTGAGTGAGAATCCTTGGGTTGAGCCACTTAGACAGGTGAAGGTTCCGCCAAAGCAACGACCGAAGCCGTTTACAGCGGAGGAACGGCAAAGGATTATTGCAGCGTTTCGGGGCGATCGCCATTTTGCTTACTACGCTGATTTTGTAGAGTTCCTTTTGGCAGCGGGTTGTAGACCGGGTGAGGCGTGTGCGTTGAAGTGGAAACATTTTACTGATGATTGTGGGTTGGTGTGGATTGGGGAGGCGTACAGCCGGGGTGAACTGGGACCAACCAAGACGAATGGGCAACGGTTTCTGAGGCTGACTGCTCGGTTGAAGGATTTGGTGAGGTCGCGGCGATCGCCGGATGCAAAGCCTGAGGGTCTTGTGTTTGCTGCGGCAAAAGGGGGATATATTGATGACCACAATTTTAGAAATCGGGCATGGAAGACGATTTTGAACCAATTGGAGATTGATTACCGTAAGCCTTATACGATGCGGCATACGTTTACATCTGGGGCGTTGGAAACTGGGCTATCGCCTGCGGTGGTAGCGAGTTTGACGGGGCATACGGTGGAGACGTTGTATCGCCACTATGCGGGGAATGTGCGGGGGTTGGTGGAGCTGCCTGAACTCTAAGCGCTGCGTTTGCGTTTGGGTTGATTAGTTTGCAGGTGGGCTTTGTAGGCTTCGATCGCTGCGAGGTGTGCATCGGGGTCCCCTAGGTGCGCAAGGTAGTCTTCGAGCATCCGTTGGTTAAATTTGACGGCTTCACCTTTGTTCCGTTGTACCCAGTGAATATCTTTGGTTAGGTCGGTTTTCATGCGTCGCCTGAGAGTGGATTCTGAGCAGTCGAGAATCTCACAGGCGGCATGTTTGTCGATGAAGGGATAGTCGCTCATTGTTCCTCCTGCAACGCTTGCCACAGGTCGGCGGTTGGGCGGTGAAGCTGGCACCATTCCAACCCTAATTCAATTGGCTCACCGCATCCCTGACAATGGCTCACGGGTTCGGTGGGCATAGTGCCTGTACCTTCGCAGATGTAGCAGTACCAGAGTTCATTACCTTTCCCTATGCCGTTGCAGTCTGGGCATGGTTTCATTTTCATGGCTGGTTCCTCATCAGGTCTAAGTTTTTCCATCCCTCACTCCCTCCCCAGTTACCAAGAAGCCCCAATCCCGCCGCAATATCAGGAGTTCCTCAACTTGGTCGTGCCAACCTTCGAACCAAAGTTGTTGCAATTTGCCAAGGGCAAAGGGGCGATCGCTTCCCATTAACGCCATATCAACCGACTGAGAAATCTGGTTGAGGCTGGGCGGTTCAACCGGGAATCCATAGGGTTCGTCGGGCTTAGGTTCCTGTCGTCGGTGTTCCCTTGCGTCAACCTTTGCTCCATTTGCGGTGAAATTGCGCTTTAGGGCTGCGTTGATAAAGCCTTGCGGGTTTCGTACTGTTCCCTTGATTTGCTGCTCGTGTAGGGCTGAAATTGCGTTTTCCACAAGTCGGGCGGCGGCGGAACGGTTGCTAATTAACGAAGCAATTGTTTCTTGAATTGTTTTGTTCGTCTTAACTCCAGATTCTTCTAACAATACTTCGGACAGAATTAGGAAGTTATGATGCCGTAGGAGCGGAGGTTTTGATAGTTGGGATGGGATTTAATGGAGGTTGAGTCCAAGTCTAACTGGGAAATAAAGCGCTCCATGAGATG
>Ga0105044_10006193_pt1 | contig 16443 bp, 8 predicted proteins | sample MAT01_FD_78092 | JGI IMG/M metagenome (GOLD analysis project Ga0105044, IMG submission 78092) | Freshwater microbial communities from Lake Fryxell liftoff mats and glacier meltwater in Antarctica - MAT-01 | ecosystem: Environmental > Aquatic > Freshwater > Ice > Liftoff microbial mat | place... | reverse complement strand
TACATTGTAGTTGCATGCAATAGGATCATTGCATCCAGGTAGAGTGCATGAACCGTTGTCACAACCTGCATTTACATTATAATTACAAGCTAATGGATTGGTACAACCTGGATAAACACACGATCCATTATTACAACCTGCATTTACATTGTAGTTGCAAGCAATAGGATCAGTACATCCCGGTAGAGTGCATGAACCGTTGTCACAACCTGCATTTACATTATAATTACAAGCAAGTGGATTGGTGCAACCCGAATAAACACACGAACCATCATCCTGTGTTGCCTGTGAGTCATAATTACAAGCGAGAATATCGATACATCCCGGTATTACACAAGAACCATCATCGACATTAGCGCATACCGCGAAGTTCAATGCTTGCGGATCAGTACAGCCTAAAACATTCGTTTTACTTACTTGTAAACCAAAAGTTCCTTCGATAGAATTAAAACCACCGGCTTGAATGTAGTAAGTATTTCCCGAAGTTAGAGCCGGACAGCCTACATTTATGAGTGAAGCAAGCCCTGGGCCCAAGTCGTCGTCGCAGGCAATCTGAGTACCGCCACAAGCACTCCACAAGGCAATACGGGTATCGCTGTTTGTACCCAGACTTGTAGAGATTGTAATGTTACCTCCTGTATATAAAAATGAGAACCACACATCTTGCATAGCTGTTCCACCGCACGAAGGATTTGGACCTTCAGCACATGTTCCGATATTATTGGTAGATAGTGATGTTCCATTTACAACTAAAGGAATGGCACCTGAGCACAAATCATTCATTGGAGCAAAAACACACGAACCGTTGGAACAACCTGCTAGTGCGTTGTAGTTGCACGCAAGCGGATTATTGCATCCCGGGTAGGTGCATGAACCATTATTCACATTTGCCGCAGGATTATAATTACAAGCTATTGGATCGGTACAACCGGGCACAGGTTCGCCTGCCACAGGCACGCAGAAATTATGTGTGGTTGATGATCCATAATTGGAGTTTCCCATTTGAACGAGCACATTTCCCAAATCATCGGATATGCTGTAGCTACCGTCAATCGGACAACCGGAAGCAGTACCATCCAGACCATCTCCAAAAGAATCGAAAATATTAAAATCATAACATCCCAAAGGGAGACAAAACTCCCAATTGAAAGTAGATTGATCTGCCAATGTGTTGGCGGCCTGACTATAAATTATAACATTGCTGCTGTTCTCAATGTTCCAGCTTACTTCTTCGCCCCAACAATCTGTGAGAATAGTAAGCGTTGCCACTGTGGCATTGGTGATGGTAGAGAATAAACTTGATCCAGAATTGTTGATTGGATTATCATCTGTTGTTCCATTTGGATTTATAATATTCACATTGAACGCGTGACTTCCACCTGGTACATTCAAAAGTGGAATTATAACATTGATTGATGCCCCATTCGCAAGGCTTCCGTTCCAATTGTATAGGCTGTTAGCGCCACCATCAACATTATACTGAACAGTAAATGATGTAATGGTTGCACTTCCTATGTTGTTAACTGTTATTTCAGGAGTTACTTCATCACCGCAATATGCACCGATAGGAGAGGTAATACCTCCAAGTAAGAGGTCCTCGGCAAAACCTCCACCTGCTGAAATAGTAAAATTGGTATTTGATATATCAAAGAAAATATTATTCGCTGCTTTTACTTTTATCCTAGCTTGACTAGTTAAAGTGTTAGGGATGGTGATGTTTTGCGATCCATCATTCGGAGTATTTGCCAAAAGCAAAGTAGGGAAAGTGTAACCGCCATCTGTCGATAGGTATATGTTAACGTTCGGGCATGAAATAGGTGCTGCTGTAGTGTTGGCTACGCTCCAAGTAATGGTTTGATTGCTTAACGTGGGCCATGTAACATTTACGTTTGGAGCAGTTACAACGAATGGACCTCCCACATTGTCCACATTAAACGTAATCAAATCATCTGTCACACCGCCACCACCGACACGGTTGTCGCGCGCTGTACATTTAAAAGCCAATGATCTATCATAGGTTGGCATGTGTTCACCAATAGTAACAGTATTATTCACCAAGTCGGGTATTCTTGGAAACACCCTCGTTGGACTTACTGTCCCTGTCCACGATCGAAATATGGGTTGATTCCCGCTGGGATTTGTTAGGTTGTTATCTCCAGTCGCTGTTGCTGGTCCGAGGTCAAACTGTTCCCAGCAATATGTGATTACATCGCTATCAGCATCACTTCCTATAGCTGTTAACTCAAACGGTGTAGAAATAGGAATGGTAAACCCTCCTGTCCCGGCTTCTACAAGGGGTGGCGTATTACCAGTTGATGTTAAAGCAGCGCATGAGTTTCCTGATCCTGTTACCGAAAAATTATAAATTTCGTTGAAACTTCTATTGTGAAAGTAAGCGTCAGAATTAGACTGCAAGTCCGGTGAACATATACCCGCATACCCCATAATAGTGCTCGCACTGCCGGGTTCGTATGCTGCTGATGAAGCTCTATTGCAAGGATTATTTTGTGTGTGGTTCCCGCCGAATTGGTGACCCATTTCGTGAGCTACATAGTCGATGTCAAATGGATCGCCAATTGGACTAACCTGTCCTGTTACTCCTCGAGCTTTGTTGACGGAGCATGGAGAATTCAAACTAGCCACTCCACCGCCACCTGTGCTGAATACGTGACCAATGTCGTAATTGGCTGTGCCGATCACACTATTGCAGGTTGTTTGATTTTGACCAAGCATAGTAGATCCATTGCCATTGGTATATGGATCAGTTGCTGCATTCAAATAGACCAGTAGATTGTTGTTTGGAACCAGAACCATTCTGATTGAAACTTCTTTCTCGTACACTCCATTCACACGAGTCATTGAGGCATTCATCGCAGCGAGTGCAAGCACTGTTGTACCTCCATGAAATGTAGCATATTCACCTGTGCATGCCAGCGCAAGACGATATGTTCTTAACTGGGTTCCATTGGTGGTTCGTTGACCCATTATACGAACTTCTTTTCCATTGAAAGTCTTTTTCCTTTTGTTGGGAACTTGTAAATTTTCTTCGAAGGTGTCTATATCTATGCTTAAGTCCGCAGAAATGGGTGCTATTTCTTCAAAAACCTTTTCTGTTGTCGCGTAAAAAGCTTCGCGGGTGTATGAGATATACAATTCGTTTTGTCCAGGGGCAATGGGATCGATATACCATGTTCCATTTGCAGACAATACCATTGCTTGAAATCCTTTTTGCGAGATACTACAACGCAACGTTGCAGTAGGGTCTTCGATACCCTGACCAGCGTATGATCTGATGCTTGGAAACTGGGATTGCAGCTCTGGTGCCATTACAGGAGCTTCCACTAATTTAAACGACATCATCGTTCCATCAGGTGCAGGAATGGTAAAGATGTATTCCGAAAAAGAAGCATTTACTTCTAATTCGTGGGGAGCATCATACAGAAACTGCACGAGTTGATGAATCCCTGTTTCTACCGTTCGATATTCTGAAGGATTTATTACTTGATCAGAACGTTTTTGAGAAGAAACATCAGTCCAAATCACCTGAGATGTTGCGCAAAGTGAAAGAGCACTAATAGAACATAATAATAGAAGTCTTTTCATGGTTTTTAGATATAACAAAGTCCGGGTCTAAAAACCCGGACTTTGACTTAGAAGTTCATATTTTAATTACAAGTAGTTCCATAATAACTGAGGAAGACAAGAAGATCTGAAGCACCCACCAAATCATCGCCTGTCAAATCATAGGGAGCACATCCGCTTGTGCAGCCATATCCACTAAGGAATGACAACAAATCGCTGATACCAACGGTCAAGTCACCATTGAAGTCGCCTGGACAATTCCCTAAACAAGAATAGTCGCACGATCCGTTATCACATCCTGCTGATGCATTAAAATTGCATGCATTCGGATCAATACATCCGGGAAGTGTACAACTTCCATTATCGCAACCCGCAGCAGCATTGTAGTTGCAAGCCGAAGGATTTATACAACCAGGGTAAACACATGTTCCGTTGTTTTGGGTGGCAACTGGATTGTAATTACAAGCTAGAAGATCTGTACAGCCGGGAATGATGCACGTTCCATCGTTTTGCGTAGCGCAAGCATTGTAGTTCGATGCAATGGGATTTGTGCATCCGAGGATAGCTGAGGAAGTTACGGTAATCCCAAATGTTCCGGCCAATGCTTGGAATCCTCCAACTTGAATGTAATAAGTGTTTCCTGCTGTTAACTGACCGCAGGTGAGAGAAAGTGTGGATGCAAAGTTTGCACCACTGATATCGTCATTGCATGCAATGGAAGTACCGCCACAACTTCCATACACAGCAATTCGAGTATCAGTAAGTGTGCCAAGTGTTGTTGTAATTGTGATGGTTCCACCGGTATAAGTGAAACTGTACCAAACATCTTTGATCATAGTGGTTCCACCACAAGTAGGAAGAGGCCCGTTTACACATGTGTTCACATTGCTTCCAGCAACAGAGCCACCATTTACAACAATGTTTTGTGAATTTACACATTGGTCATTCGTTGCAGGTATTACACATGTACCATTGTCCAAAGTTGCAGCCGGATTATAATTGCACGCTAAAGGATTTGTACAACCTGGAACACCACTTGTGTTCAAGCAGAAATTATGAGTTGTTCCTGCTCCATAATTTGAATTGCCCATGGTAAAGAGTGTGCCACCAGTACCAGTCATAGAATAGGTACCATCTGTTGCACATCCCGATGCGGTTCCATCGAGCCCATCACCGAATGAATCAAATATATTGAAGTCATAACAACCATCGGTCAAACAAAAGTTAGAGTTTATGGTAGCCAAATCTCCTAGTGTATTTGCCGCCTGACTATATAAGATAACATTGCTACTATTTTCAATATTCCAACTCACTTCTTCTCCCCAACAATCTGTGGTTATCGACAACGTCACTACCGAGCCGTTCGTAATTGCTGTAAAGGGCGAACTACCGGTGTTATTTGCATTATTTTGATCGACACCACCGTTAGGACTGCTTGCAGTTGCATTGAAAGTATGAGCGCCATTGGTGACCACAACATTGGGTAAGTTAACAGATATTGAAGCCCCAGTTGCCAAACTGCCAACCCAATTAAATGTACTATTGGCACCACCGTCAATATTGTAATTGATGGAAGCTGATGTTAGAGTGCTACTTCCTGCATTGCCGAATATCAATTGAGGAGAGATCGTATTTCCGCATATTGTTCCTGTAGGTGAAGAGATGCTGCTTATTTGTGCATCCAGTGTAAAACCAGAAAGAAGAGGATCGTATCCCGCCAAACCTGTAAGTCCGCACTGACTAGGGGCCAGCCATGCGCAAAGACTTGGAAAGGAAGTGAAAAATCGTCCATACCAATCCGAAGCATTGTTTCCGCAAGCTGCTCCTCCGCCATGCAATTGGCCCACAATTCTGTGATTGGAATTGAACAACGGCGAACCTGAAGAACCTCCCTCTGTAGTGCCGCTATCCCAGTCAACTACTCGAACGTGATTGGTTCCAGAGCCAACACCACCACCGTAACCTGTAATTTGTGATGCATCGTTTTCAAATGAAATTTTCTTTAAATCGCCCGAAGGATGGTGAATTCCACAAGATGATGTGGGTGTAGCTGTACTAGAGTCCCAGCCTGCGTAATATGGATTCCACGAATTGGGGATATCCACTCCGCCATTGATTTGCAACAAGGCATAATCTGATGCCGCTCCATTTGCCAATAAAGTTGTGCCTACAGCCGTTTGATAGGTTTGTGAAGTGGATCCTCCACAAGTGGTTGCCTGAAAATTGAATCTGATTACCCAACTGGCAACACTACCTCCAATACAGTGATTGGCGGTGAGAAAATATGGAAATCCATCGTTGGCTGTGTTGTTGATCAATGCTCCCGAGCAAATGCCATTTCCACTCACAACGATCATAGCCACAGAACGTATTTCATTACTCCAACCGGCGCTAACCGGACATACTACATCATTGTTGCATGATCCTGAGTCACCAATTCCTTTGGCTATTTCGTCAATGTCGCGGTATGCATGTGTTATCACCGATAGATTCACCTTTCCGACATACGCATAATCGAAAGGTTCGTAATACTCTATATAAATTTTTTCTCCTCGGCATGGATATGTAGCAAAAGTTCCATCAGCCAAGTTATTCAATTCATTGTATGCGCCAAAAACCTGCGTCCCGCCTTCATTGTATACATAAAAAGAAGATCCAGGAGGCATATACCATTCATCGAAAAATAAGTTAATGGACATCGCCCCTGGCGATTCAATTGCCAATAGCCATACACGGTCGCCATTGCTCAACTTGTGCCATTTTCCACTATTTTCTAGGGTATAGTCTACATCGAAATTTTTTCCAAATCGAAAGGGCACATCTTTTGTGGCGTTATTTATTTCGTCTTCCGCCATCATTGACTGAGCATTCACCTCAGGCATGGTTTTGACCTCAGGTAGCCAATGGATTTTTTGATTTTGAATTGACAATGGGAGCCCTCCGAATTGTGTTTGAGCATTTGCAACAAACGAAATCAAAGCAGCAAACAGGATGAAAATTACCTTCCTCTTAAAAATTTGAGTCATAATTATAGATTTAGAACATTTTAAATTCTTACAATACTCTTAAAACAGGTCTCAGAACATGTAACACCTTGTTTTCCAATGAGTCAAATATAGTCTAGGTCTAAGTCAAAAGAGATGAATCGTCTCATACGATTTTTTTAGTTCGATGTTTCATAACTTGTTTTTATACAACACTATCAATGGTTTGGTAAGTGTTGAAAACTCAAAACCCTTATAAATGTTGGCTGTGCTAATTTCGAGGCCTCGGAGGAGACTAAGAATGGCGCAAAAAGTTCAATACACAGAAGACAACATAAGATCACTCGACTGGCAGGAGCACATCCGCCTACGTCCTGGTATGTACATTGGTAAATTGGGAGATGGATCTGCTCCCGATGATGGTATTTATGTTCTACTCAAAGAAACAATCGACAACTGTATCGATGAATATGTAATGGGACATGGAAAGACCATAGATATTACAATTAAAGATAGTCAAGTACAAGTGCGCGATTATGGACGAGGAATACCTCTTGGTAAAGTTGTTGACTGTGTGTCAAAAATTAACACCGGAGGAAAATATGATAGTAGGGCTTTTAAGAAATCAGTTGGTTTGAATGGTGTTGGTACAAAGGCTGTAAATGCTCTTTCCGACAGTTTTCGCGTAGAGTCGTTTCGAGAAGGAGAAATGAAAGCTGCTGAATTCAAAATGGGTGTTATCGTAAATGATTTGCCCATCCAGAAATCAACGCAGAAAAATGGAACGAGGATTATTTTTTATCCCGACGAAAAAATATTTCTCAACTTCAAGTTTCGTGGGCAGTATGTCGAGAGATTGCTTTGGAACTATGCCTACCTCAACACCGGACTTACCATTGTATTTAATGGACAAAGTTATTTCAGTGAGAATGGCTTGAAGGATCTTCTTAAAAACAACCTTAGCGAAGATCCGCTATATCCCATAGTTCATATTAAAGGTGATGATATAGAAGTTGCTATTACTCACACTGCCAGTTATGGAGAGGAGTACTATAGTTTTGTGAATGGTCAGCATACCACGCAAGGCGGTACCCACCAAGGTTCCTTTCGAGAAGCGTATGTGAAAGTTATTCGCGAATTTTTCAAAAAAGATTTTGAGGCGGTAGATATTCGCTCCGGAATTGTAGCAGCAGTGAGTGTAAAGATTGTTGAACCAGTTTTCGAGTCGCAGACTAAAACCAAATTGGGTTCTACAGAAATGGAGCCCAATGGTGTATCCATAAAATCTTTCATCATCGATTTTCTCTCTCGTTCTCTCGATAATTATTTGCATAAAAACCCAGAATTGTCTCAATCACTTCTGCGCAAAATCATGCAGAGCGAAAGGGAGCGCAAGGAATTGGCTGGCGTTGCCAAATTAGCGAGAGAGAGAGCTAAAAAAGCAAATCTCCACAACAAGAAATTACGGGATTGCAAATTGCATTTCACCGACAAACATGAGAACGCACCGCAGACAACACTTTTTATAACGGAGGGAGATTCGGCCAGTGGAAGTATCACCATATCTCGAGATGTAGCTACACAGGCTGTTTTCAGTTTGAAAGGAAAGCCACTAAATACTTATGGCTTGACCAAAAAAGTAGTCTATGAAAATGAGGAGTTTAATCTACTTCAGTCGGCACTCGATATAGAAGATGGCCTCGATGGATTGAGATACAACAGAGTAGTCATTGCAACGGATGCCGACGTAGATGGAATGCACATTCGTTTGCTGATGATCACATTCTTTTTGCAGTTTTTCCCTGAGTTAGTAAAATCGGGACATTTATACGTATTGTCAACACCACTTTTCAGGGTTCGCAATAAAAAAGAGACGATTTATTGTTATTCATATTCTGAAAGAAAAATGGCTTTGGAGCGACTGGGTGGAAAACCGGAGATCACTCGATTCAAAGGACTTGGTGAAATCAGTCCGGGTGAATTCAAGGTATTTATAGGAAGTGAGATCAGATTGGAACCCGTGGTAGTAGGAAAGGAAGCACATCTGAAGGACATGCTTGAATTCTACATGGGCAAAAACACTCCAGAGCGTCAGGAATTCATCATTAGAAACTTAAAAGTTGAAAAGGACGATGCGCCTGTGAAAGAAGACGAACATCAAATAGCAGAAATAGGATAAATCAAACAATTCATCGGTAGAGCAATTGACCGATATGTGAAGAGTAGTTATCATGAGCGACGAACAGGAATTGGACTCAAATCAAAATCAGGAATTAGGTGGAGGTGAAAATCTGGATAAAGTAATTCAGGTGCAAGGACTTTACCAAGAATGGTTTCTCGATTATGCATCTTATGTAATCCTCGAAAGAGCAGTACCTCATTTGCACGACGGTTTGAAACCGGTGCAACGCCGGATATTGCATTCACTCTGGGAAATGGACGATGGCCGCTTCAACAAAGTGGCGAACGTAATTGGCAACACAATGAAGTATCACCCTCATGGTGATGCATCAATTGGCGATGCTATGGTTCAAATAGGGCAGAAGGAACTCCTGATTGACACGCAAGGTAACTGGGGAAATATACATACAGGAGATAGTGCAGCGGCCGCGCGGTACATTGAAGCCCGACTATCAAAATTTGCATTGGATGTCGCATTTAATCCTAAAACCACATCTTGGCTTGCGAGTTACGATGGCAGAAATAAGGAACCAGATACCCTTCCAATGAAGTTTCCACTACTGCTCACACAAGGGGTGGAAGGTATTGCCGTAGGATTAGCTTGTAAAATATTACCTCACAATTTTAATGAGCTTATCGATGCCAGCATTGATGTGCTGAAAGAAAAAAGGATTCATCTCTTGCCAGATTTTCTAACGGGAGGACTAATGGATGCAGCCGATTACAATTCTGGTTTGCGCGGAGGACGAGTAAGAGTAAGGGCTCGAATAAAAAAGGAGGACAACAAAACGCTACAGATTTCAGAAATTCCATTCGGAACAACTACGAGTTCTTTGATCGATTCTATTTTGAAGGCCAACGACAAGGGCAAGATCAAAATCAGGAAGATTGAAGACAATACTGCCGGCGTGGTCGAAATTATTGTTCATCTGGCCACTGGAGTATCTCCCGATAAAACCATCGATGCGCTCTATGCATTTACAGATTGTGGGGTAAGCATATCGCCAAACGTTTGTGTAATTGAAGATGACAAACCCGCATTTATTGGGGTTGAGGAACTATTGCGCAGGTCGACATATCGCACGCGCGATCTCATAAAGTGGGAACTAGATATCAAGAAAGGAGAGCTCCAAGAATCTTGGCATTTTGCTTCTCTCGAAAAGATTTTTATAGAAAAGCGAATCTATAGAAACATCGAGGAAAGTGAAACTTGGGAAGAAATCATCTCAACAATTCATGCGGGATTAAAACCACATGTTAAGAAATTTAACAGACCTATAACCGATGAGGATGTTGCGAAATTGACTGAAATCAAAATCAAACGGATTTCAAGATTCGATGCCAAAAAAGCAGACGATTACATTATACATCTTGAAGAAGAAATAGCCCTCGTAGAAGATAAACTCAATCACCTAATTGAAACAACAATTGCCTATTTCAAAGAGCTAAAGCACAAATACGGGAAAGGCAGGGAACGCAGAACAGAAATTAAAACCTTCGATACGGTGCAAGCGGCCCAGGTGGCTATTGCCAATGCAAAATTATATGCAAATAAAGCTGAAGGTTTTGTGGGTATTGGTCTCAAGCGAGATGAGGGTGAATTTGTAAGCGATTGTTCCGACATCGACGATATCATTGTATTCAGACGTGATGGGGTGATGATGGTTAAAAAAGTAGAAGCAAAGTCATTCTTTGGAAAGGACATCATTCATGTGGCAGTTTGGAAAAAAGATGATAAGCGAACGATATACAACCTGATATATCGAGATGGGAAATCAGGTCCGGCGCTTCTCAAGAGGTTTGGAGTTACAGCCATTACACGCGACAAGGAATACGCCCTCACCAAAGGTGCAGCGGGAAGTGAGATCATACATTTTTCTGCTAATCCGAATGGAGAAGCAGAGGTTGTAACCATCAATCTCAAGCCTCTTCCGAAGTTGAAAAAACTTAAGTTCGATATCGATTTTTCTGAGCAGCTCATTAAAGGACGGGATGCGATTGGAAATGTGGTAACGAAATATCCAGTTCGGAAAATTGAACTCAAGAGCGCTGGAATATCAACTCTTGGAGCTCGCTCCATATGGATCGATGAGACCGTGCAGCGTTTAAATGATGAAGGACGAGGTAGACTTCTTGGAGAATTTGAACCAGATGATAAGTTGCTCATTCTTCAAACCAGTGGTGAGTTTAGTCTCATATCCCCCGATTTATCTACGCACTTTCCTGAGAATATGTCGCTCGTAGAAAAGTGGATTCCCGAGAAACCCATCAGTTGTGTGTATTATGATGGAGAAAAGGAAAATTGGTTTGTAAAAAGATTTGTGATAGAAGGAGGGGCCCGCAACGGGAAATTTGTGACCGAGCATGCCCAATCCAAAGCTTCCGTGGTTACTACATTCTTTACACCAAAAGTGATTGTGCGACTCAACAAAAAATTCAAACAAGCCCAAGGCAAAGATGATTTTGAGATTGAGTTGAAAGACTTTATATCATTGAAAGGAATGAAGGCGCTTGGAAACAGAGTTTCTACATTACCTGTTCTTGATGTACAACTGCTTCCAATTGATGAGTTGATCGAAGCAGAGGAATCTGAAAAGTTTTGGACAACTGTGAGGTCAGCTAGACTTGCCAATGCGATTGAAAAAATGCCCGAGATCCATCAAAATCCAGATGACATTGAATTCGAAATAGATGGATTGAACGACGAGATTAATCGCTTTAAGAAAGAAGTTCAAAAACCAAAGGAACCCGGCACTCAAGGCGAGTTGTTCTAGCAATATTATATCATGCTGTTGTCGTGAATGTAGTCGTTTAGCTCTCTGGTAACAAGGTCGAGCTGACTGACACTTTTGCGCATATAGGTCAACATTTCATCTAAGTCGTTTACCTGATCAGTTCTCAGTATTTCAATGATCCCAAGAATTTGCGCGATGGGTTGACGCACCTGATGCGATGTTTTTTGAAGTATTTCTTCGAGTGTGTGAATATAGTTTTCGCGCAAATTTTGCGACTGCCTAAAAGCGTTGATATCTCTACCAATGGATAAAATTTCTTCTATATCCCCATCTTTGGTGAAAACAGCAGTTTCATTCCAAAGCGTCCACTGAGTTTTGTTGTTTGCACCCATATTCATTTGAACATTAGTCATCGTTGGGTTCTTCGGACTTAGCTCTTGCAAAGACTTCTGATAGGTCGCACGTTCTTGAGCAGGAAGAGATTCAATAATGTTCTCGCTTATCATTTCTGAAGGCATTTTGCCCATGAATTCACAATAACTTTTATTTACAAATCTTCTTTTTCCACGAGGTGTAGAAACCACCATAAAGTCGGGAATCAGTTGTATCAGTGAATCCAGTTGGGATCCATAGATTTTTCCTTGATACAAAGCCGTCACTTTTGTCAGTTTGGCTGCACACAATGATGACAGAGTTTTCAGCAGTCGCAAATGACTTGAAGTATAATACCCCTTTTTCGAATTTTCAGAATCGATGACCCCAAGTAATTCGCCTTCATAAATTATAGGCACGCAAATTTCTGAGGCATTCACCGTTTCATCGGGAATGTACCTAGCATCTTTAGAGGTATCGTTTACAATTTCAGCTTTACCAGTCAAAGCCACATTTCCCACAATTCCATGTCCAATGGGTAGGTTCAGAGGGTTTTTTATCGCGTGCCCGTGTGGATTTTTTGGACCAAATGCAGCCTTTTGGATGAGAACTCCAGAGGTCTTATTATACAAATACACAACACAATCTTCGAAACCAAGCTTCGAAATACAACTTTGGGCAAGTCCCCAAAGTATGTCATCCGAAGATACTTTCCCGAATAGTCGTGCGGCGAAATCTTCCACAATAGCCAGTTCCTTATCGTGAGCTCTGCGCTGAAGCCACAATTTGATCAACAGGCAAACAAATGACACAACAAGTAGTAGTGCAGCTACAATCAAGGAATTTGGGGTGGTGGTTGACACTGGCTTTTGATAAAAGCCGTTATACGCATAGACAGGCGAAAGGTTTTTGGCAACACATCATTTCCTCTATACCTGAGAATGAACTAATTTTGCCCGCCGTTCCATTATTATGAGTCAAAAAGAAGAAATAGCCAGAAGAAGAACATTTGCCATTATCAGTCACCCTGATGCTGGTAAAACCACGCTCACAGAGAAACTTCTGCTCTTCGGAGGAGCTATTCAAACTGCAGGTGCTGTAAAGAATAACAAAATTACCAAAACGGCTGCTTCCGATTTCATGGAGATCGAAAGGCAGAGGGGGATTTCTGTGGCTACCTCGGTCATGGTTTTTGATTACCACGGAAAGCAAATAAATCTCTTAGATACACCCGGCCACAAAGACTTTGCTGAAGATACTTATCGCACACTTACTGCTGTGGACTCGGTAATTTTGGTTATCGACAGTGTAAAAGGAGTGGAAACGCAAACAGAGCGATTGATGGAAGTCTGCAGAATGCGCGATACACCTGTCATTGTTTTTGTCAATAAAATGGATTTAGAAGGTCGAGATCCTTTCGAACTTTTAGATGAGTTGGAGGAGAAACTAGGCATCCGCGTAAGACCACTTTCATGGCCAATTTCGTATGGACATACTTTCAAAGGTGTATACAAGATCTACGATCAAACGCTAAATCTATTCGAGTCACAAAAGACAAAAATCGCGGAAAACGTCATTACCATTAATGACATTGAAGATCCAATGTTAGATACCCTCGTGGGCGAATACGCTGCTCAACTGAGAGAAGATGTGGAGATGGTAAATGCTATTTACGATCCTTTTAATATTGAGGACTATCGCAACGGAAAGCAGGCTCCGGTTTTCTTTGGTTCTGCTGTCAATAATTTTGGAGTGCGCGAACTTTTGGACAAATTCGTTGAAATAGCCCCACATCCGCAAGCACGGGACAGTTCGGCACGAACAGTGATTCCTTCAGAAGAAAAAATGTCGGGATTCATTTTTAAAATCCACGCAAATATTGACCCTCGTCACAGAGATCGCATAGCCTTCCTCCGTGTGTGTTCAGGAAAATTTGAACGAAACAAGTTTTATTATCACGTTCGGCTCGACAAGCAATTCAAATATCCAAATCCAGTCACTTTCTTGGCCCAAGCAAAAAGCACCATCGACGAGGCCTATCCAGGAGATGTTATAGGCTTATATGACACGGGAAACTTCAAAATTGGGGATACTTTGACAGAAGGAGAGAAGATGTTGTACAAAGGGATACCTAGCTTTTCGCCAGAGATATTTAAGGAGCTTGTGAATAAAGATCCGATGAAGAGCAAGCAGCTCGATAAAGGAATTCGTCAGCTTACCGAAGAAGGATTGGCTCAGGTGTTTTTTCAAGAGCCCGGCAATAGAAAGATTGTAGGAACAGTAGGGGAGCTTCAATTTGAAGTAATCAAGTACCGTCTGGAAAATGAGTATGGAGCCAAGTGTGAATTTGACAGTAAGTCGTTCTACAAAGCGTGCTGGATCACAACAGATCGAGAGGATAAGTTGATAGAATTTCGACGCATTAAAGGTCAGAATATGGTTAAAGACAAAGAGGACAATGATGTATTCTTGGCACCAAGTAAGTTCATGTTGGAGATGGAACAGAAGAATTACCCGGAGCTCAATTTCCACTTCACCAGTGAGTTTAAGGTGAGTTCAGCGCTTCATGTTTAGAAAGGAAGTTACCTTTTCAAGCAATGAACGGAAGGGTATTTTCTTCATTGTATTGTCCGTTTTTTGCTTTGCTATTGTCAATACCATTGCAAAATACTTGCATCACATACCGGTTCACGAGCTCATCTTTTTTCGAGCTTGTGTATCTTTTGTCATCTGCTATTGGTACATCAGGAAATTGAAACTTCCCTTTTGGGGCAGCAATCGCACATGGCTTGTAATGCGCGGGCTCACGGGTTTGGCCGCCCTGATTCTCTTCTTTTCAACCATCAAAAATCTACCTTTGGCTACGGCGAGTACAATTCAATATCTATCTCCCATATTCACAGTATTTCTTGCAGTATACATGAATAAACAATCTGTAAAAAAGATTCAGTGGCTATACTTTTTGCTCGGGATACTTGGTGTTATTTTCATTAAAGGTTGGGATGGACAGGTGAGTACATTTTGGTTGATGATAGGTGTCGTTTCAGCCGTATTGGCCGGTTTGGCCTACAACAGTATTATTCGCGCCAAGCAGTTCGATCATCCCATGACCATAGTTATGTACTTTCCATTGGTAAGTATACCATTGATGGGAATTTGGTGTCTCTTTCAGTGGGTTCAGCCTCAGGGAATAGAATGGTTGTTGTTGATTGTAATGGGCATTTTCACTCAATTTGCTCAGTATTTTATGACACTCGCGTTGCACAGCGATAAGGCCAGTAAGATTGCACCATGGAATTATTCTGGAGCCATTTTCGCGCTATTCTTTGGATGGGTTTTCTTCTCTGAGGTCATCGGACTCATGTCCATATTCGGAATGATCATTATAGGACTTGCCGTGGTTCTGAATGCTAAAGTTAAGTCGGTAGGGTAGGTGGTGAAGTCGAATTGAATTTTTACGCTCATCAGAATTTCCTCTTCTCGCTCATGTATGTTTTATGATTCTTCGGTTTCATAAACCCAGAATCCGCACTGGAAGTCGCGATGAAGCGCTCATACCGTTTATACCGCATGACGCATTAGGGCAATTTTTGTAAAATGCGTGCGGGATTCTCAAATCTAAGCGAGAGAATACTGCATTCATCGGCAAAATTAGGGTGCAATTTTTCTATCGCTTGATTTGGGTTTATGTATCTGTAATAGTCCAATACAGTTTCACTCCATTGGCCTATTGCAGCTACTTTGACGGCATTTACCATTTCGTGCATGCAAGCTGCCGCAGTGCATTGCCCAAAAAAAACTTCCAATGGGCAATGCGGGATTATTTGATGGTGTATATTCATACATCAAGAATAAAAATCGAAAAAGTGCCTGCTATCAAAGGAGGTTAGCGCCTCAATAGATTTCCAATACGGATTCTGGGTTTAACCAAAAAGCCCCGACCGAGGTCAGGGCTTCATGGCTTAAACTGAAAAACTAAAAACTATCGTAATTGTTTGGACCATGAAGGTCCAGCTCAACTAACTCTTTGTTGTATCAATGATTTCTCACCGATACAGTGGCGAAATAAATACAAACTGAGCGTCAAAAGGCGAAAAAATAGCATGCTCGACCAAAATTGGTCATGAAATGCATTTATCCGAGAACAAACTACTTTGCTGGCGCCGTAAGAGTCAAAAATGCCTTCTTATCTTGCCGAGTCCACTCCATTTTGTCGGCCGTAAAACTCACCAGGGAATAATCTCTCTCTTCTTTCGCGTTTTTCACATAGAGTGTTTTGCGATCCTCCGAAAATCTATATGTCCCATTGTCCTTCCTTTCTTTGAAGGTGAAATCGTACGTTCCATCTGCTTTGAAAGTATATATACCTCCTATAACTGAAGCTTTCATTTGATCCAACATCATCTTGGATTGAGGATCCAGATTTTCCTCTACAACTCCTCCAAAAGACATTTCACTTACAGTCCATACATTCACAATGGGATCAACTTTTTCTGCACACGAAAAAAGCAAGATCATTGATGAGATAATAATTACACCTCTTGTTTTCATTTTGTTGTTCTATTGGTTTTTATTCGATTTCTGATTGG
>Ga0105044_10006187_pt1 | contig 16451 bp, 13 predicted proteins | sample MAT01_FD_78092 | JGI IMG/M metagenome (GOLD analysis project Ga0105044, IMG submission 78092) | Freshwater microbial communities from Lake Fryxell liftoff mats and glacier meltwater in Antarctica - MAT-01 | ecosystem: Environmental > Aquatic > Freshwater > Ice > Liftoff microbial mat | place... | reverse complement strand
GGCCCGGGGGTTGGGGGGGGGAGGGTCAGCGCGGTGTGGCGGGGGGGGCGGGAGTCGGGCGGGGCGGGGGGGGGCGGGGCAGCGGCGGAGTTGTTGTTGTTTATCGACGCGGACACGGCGATGCACCCGGAGTGTTTGGTGGCCACGGTTGCGCTCTTGCAGAACAGGGGGCTGGGGATGCTGAGCCTGCTGAGCACGATGACGCACGACCGGTGGTTTGAGAAGGTGGTGCAGCCGGCGGCGGGGATGGAGCTCATGCGGCAGTATCCGCTGCTGCGGGCGAACATGGACGCGGGGCGGCGGGCGTTTGCCAACGGCCAGTTCATCCTGATGACCGCGGAGGCGTATGGGCGGATAGGCGGGCACGAGGCGGCGCGGGGGGCGCTGCTCGAAGACGTCGAGATCGCGCGGCTGTGCGAGCGGCACGGCGTGCCGGCGGGTGTGCTGTTGGCCGACGGGATGCACCTGTGCCGGATGTACGGCTCGTACGCGGAGTTCGTGAGGGGGTGGAAGCGGATCTATATCGAGTGCGCTAACCGGCGCATCTCGCGGTTGCGGAAGCTGGCCCGACGGACCCGGTGGCTGGGCGCGGTAGTGCCGGCGCTGATGTGGGCGGGGCTGGGCGTAGGCGTTTTCGGGATGCTGCGGGTGGGCGAGGGGATGAGCGTGGTATTGCTGTACGCCGCGGGCGTGTCGCTCGGGCTGATGCTGCTGACGCTGGGTACTTCGTATCGGATGGGGCACACGCCGCTGCGGCATGTGCTGAGCTATCCGGTGGGGGCGTGGCTGACGGGGGGGATTCTCGAGCGGGCGGCGCGCGATCTCGAGAGCCGCGAGCCGACGGTGTGGGCGGGGCGGGAGTATGTCCGCGAGGCTCGATAGGCGGGTCGAGCGGCGGCCGGCGGATCACTCCAAGGGCAGGCGGCGGGCGAGGTCGAGGTAGATGTTGTATTGAGCGGCGAGTTCGGGCATGGAGTCTCCGCCGAACTTCTCGCGGAGGGCGGCGGCGACCTCGAAGGCGACGACGTTCTCCATGACGACGCTGGCGGCGGAGACGGCGCATATGTCGGAGCGCTCGTAGGCGCTGGCGGCTTCGAGCTTGGTGTTCAGATCGACGCTGGGCATGCCGCGGAGGAGGGTGGCGATGGGCTTCATCGTGCCGCGGACGACGATGGGGGCGCCGTTGCTCATGCCGCCCTCGGTGCCGCCGGCGCTATTGGTGTCGCGGACAAAGCCCAGCGAGGGCGAGGAACGGAGCGCAGGGTCGAAGCGGATGGCGTCGTGGACGCGGGAGCCGGGGAGGGTTGCGGCGGCGACGCCGATGCCCATCTCGACGGCCTTGAAGGCCTGGATGCCCATGACGGCGGCGGCGATGCGGGCGTCGAGGCGGTCGGCCCAGTGCATGGTGGAACCCAGGCCGGGCGGGACGCCGAAGACGTGGGCCTCGACCTGGCCGCCGACGGTGTCCTTGTCGATCTTGGCCTGACGGATGATGGCGCACTGGCGCTGGGTGACGGGGCCGTCGGGCCCGTCGGGGCAGTAGGTGTCGGAGGCGTCGCGGAGAGCGACGAGGGAGGCATATGTGGACTCGCCGACGTGGCCGTCCCAGCGGGCGTCGAGGATCGAGCGCACGAAGCCGAAGACCTCTATGCCCAGCGTGCGGAGGAGGACGCGGGCGAGTGCGCCGGCGGCGACGCGGGCGGCGGTCTCGCGGGCGCTGGCGCGTTCGAGGGTCTCGCGGCAGTCGGTGGTGAGGTACTTGATGCTGCCGGCCATGTCGGCGTGGCCGGGGCGCGGGGTGTGGACGGGTGGCGTCTTGACGAGGTCGTCGAGGCGGGAGTCTTTGTTGGCGACTTTGAGGCAGACGGGTGCGCCAGTGGTGTGGTTCAGGCGGACGCCCGAGAGGATCTCGATGGTGTCGGTTTCGATGCGTTGGCGGGCGCCCCGGCCATAGCCGCCCTGGCGGCGTGCGAGCTCGGCGTTGATGAAGTCGGCATCGACGGGAAGGCCCTTGGGCAGGCCCGAGACGATGGTGATCAGCGCGGGCCCGTGGGACTCGCCGGCGGTCAAGTAGGAAAGGTGGGCCATTGGGGGAGCGTATCGGAGGTTTTGCGGGGAGTGTTGAGCGGTGTCCTCCGCGGCGCGGTGAACGAATGTTCGGTCTGGCGACAGGTCCGCTCACCTGCTCGAGGCTTTGCCTCAAGCGGTCCTCTCCCGCTTTCGCGGGCGAGGGGGGCGAGGGGGCGAGGGAGAGGTGAGCAAGGAGCGCGTTACTGCGTTGGGGGAGTGATGGGGATGACCTCGGCCTCGCGCTTGGTTTCGGGCCAGCGGAGGTCTTCGGGGCGGAAGGCGAAGACCCATATATACGTCGGCTGGTCGTCGCGGAAATCGTTGTCGCTGGCGACGACGATGGTGCGGCGGCCGTCGGCGAGGTCGGGGCCGAAGGTCAGGGCCTCCCACTTCTCGGGCAGGCCCGGACCGAGGATGCCCAAGGCAGGATCAAGCATGTCGAGCCAGAGGACCTTGCGGACCGGGGCGAGGTCGTCGGGGAGCTCGCCCTTGGGGAGGCTTGCGCGGGCCGAGACGTCGGTGGCGGTGAGCGTGTCGATCATGTACAGGCGTTTGACGATGGCCTCTTCGCCGCCCTTGCCGTCGCGCTCAAGAACGAGAAATCGGGTCTGGTCGATGGCGAGCAGCTCGCTGACGACGTCGCGCGGGTCTTCGAGCGGGTAGATGAACTCGCGGGTGGAGGTCGGCGCTTCGGCGTTGGGGGTCATCGCGATCTGGAGCATGCGGCAGTTGACGCCGATGCGCTTGCCGGAGGCGACGTTCTCGCGGGCGTGGTCCTGCAGAAGGGGGCTCTGGATGATCGCGGTGAGGATGCCGCCGTCGGGGGAGATGGCGAGGCCCTCGAAGCCGCGGTTGCGGTCGCGGCCGGTAGTGGCGCCGGAGGGCTTGTCGGAATCCGGGTCGGTGTCGGGCTTGGGCTGGGCGAAGGCGGTGGGAATCTCGAAGCGGCGTTGCCGCTCGCCGGAGATCAGGTCGTACTGCTCGATGCTCGGGCCGTATTCGTCGCTGATGAGGAGCGACCGGCCGCCGGGGAGGATGCGGATGGCCTCGGGGTCGAGGCGGGTCGAGAGCGCATCGGTCGCGTCGATGGCGTCGATCTTGCCGATGCGGGGCAGCCCGTTCTCGTCTTTGAGTATGACGGTGCGAGAGAGTTTCCACTCGATCTCGGCGGGGCCGGGCGCGGCGTCGGCCTCGCGGCTGGCGGGCCAGACGAGTTCGAGCTCGTGGAAGCGGCAGGGGAAGGCGGCCTTGCCATCGGCGGGTCCGCGATCGTCGAGGGCGTAGAAGCGGGTTCCCTGCCCGCTGTAGGCGAGGCCCGAGCCGAAGCTGGCGAAGCGGTTGGCGGGGACGGGCTTGCCGTCGCGCCCCTCGAACTCGCCCTCGAGGCCCGAGAGGTCGGAGGCGTTCGCCGGGATGGTGCCCTTGGCGTAAAGGATGATCTGGGCCGGGGCGGACCGAGGCGCGGCGAGGCCGGCGAGGGCGAGCAGGGCGGCGATTGCGAGTCGGGTGGGACGCATGTGGGCCTCCGGGTCAACAAGCGTTGACCGGGAGGCCCGTGGGTTCAATGCCGAGATGAAGAACCGGATGGGGGGATTCAGGGCTTGGCAGGAATCGCGGGCGCGGGTTCCTCGTCGTCGTCCATCACCGGGAGGTGGCAGCTGTCGCGGCCGGTCTTCTCGAGATACTGCTGGTGATAGTCCTCGGCGCGATAGAACTCGGGGGCGGCGACGATCTGGGTCGCGATCGGACGCTTGAACTTCTTACCGGCCTCGAGCGCGGTCTTCTTCTTCTCGGCGGCGGCCTTCTGCTCGTCGGAGTAGAAGTAGATCACGGTGCGATACTGCGTGCCGATGTCCGGGCCCTGGCGGTTGACCTGCGTCGGGTCGTGGAGCTTGAAAAACAGGTCGACGAGTCGCTCGTAGGTGACCTTTTCGGGGTCGAACACGACGCGGACGACCTCGGCGTGGCCGGTGTCGGTGGTGCAGACCTGCTTGTATGTGACGTTCTTGACGTGGCCGCCGGCGAAGCCGACTTCGGTGGCCAAGACGCCCGGCTGCTTGCGGAAGATGCCCTCGACGCCCCAGAAGCAGCCGGCCCCGAACATGGCGGTCTGGGTCCTTACGGGCATGGGGGCCTTGGTCACGGGAACGGCGGAGGCGGCGGGAGAGTTTGTCACGAGGGTCCCCTTGTCGTCGGGCTTGGTGGGATCGGTCGGCGTGGCCGGTTTGTCGGCGGGCTGGGCGGCGGGAGGCGGCGTTTCCGGAGGTTCGGCTCCGGTGCTGCCGCTGGGGGGCGGGGCACAGGCTGTGACGGCAAAGACCGCGAGCGTCAGCAGGAATCCGGGGAGGTGGCGAGCGGCGAAGCCGCGGGTTGAACTAGACTGTTTCATCGATTCTCCTTTCACGCCCGTCGACGCATGAGCCGGAGACAATCCGGGGAACATTCCGCGGCGGAGCATAGAAACGACCATGTACCCATTTGATGCCGCTTCCCCGTCCCAGGCTACCACTTCCGCCCCGATCGGTTTCGATCTCGCGGCCCTGCTGGATGCCAACCGCGATAACGCGCTCGAGCTTCTGGAGCAGCACGTCAACCCGAGCTTCGCCGCCGTGCTGCGGACGATCGGGTTTGACGTGAAGTTCGCCCGCGGTCAGGGGGCGTATCTGTTCGACCAGCAGGGGCGGCGGTACATCGACTGCCTTGGGGGCTACGCGGTGTTCGCGGCGGGGCGGAACCACCCGGTCATCCGCGACGCGATCAAGCAGGCGATGGACCTCAACCTGCCCAACCTGCCGGGCGTGGGAACGTTCCGGGTCGCGGGGCTGCTGGCACGGGAGCTGGTGGCTCTTGCGCCGCGGGACCCGCGCGACGGGCAGGCGCTCGACGCGTGCTTCTTCGCCTCCGGCGGCGGCGAGGCGATCGACGCGGCGATCAAGTTCGCGCGCGGCGCGACGGGCCGGCAGCGGATCGTCTATTGCCACCGGGCCTATCACGGCCTGACCTTCGGCGGGCTCTCGATCACCGGCAACCACGAGTTCCGCGACGGCTTCGGCGCGATGCTGGAGACGACCGAGGTCCCGTTCAACGACGTTGCGGCGCTCGAGAACGAGCTGCGGAAGGGCGACGTTGCGGCGTTTGTCGTCGAGCCGATCCAGGGCAAGGGCGTGAACGTGCCGGGACCGGAGTATCTCGGGCGGGCGTCCGAGCTGTGCCGCGGGAACGGGGCGCTCTTCGTGCTCGACGAGATCCAGACGGGCCTGGCGCGGACGGGCAAGTGGTGGGCGGGCGAGCACCTTGGGATGAACGGGCCGACGGACGGGTACACGGGCTCGTGGGCCCCGGACATCATGGTGATCGCCAAGGCGCTCTCGGGCGGATATGTGCCGACGTCGTGCGTGCTGATGAAGCGGTCGGTGCACTCGAAGGTGTTCTCGAGCATGAACAACTGCTCGCGGATCCAGAACACCTTCAGCATGAACGACCTGTCGATGGTGGCCGGGCTGGCCTCGCTGCACGTGATCCGGACCGAGCGGCTGATGGAGAACGCGCGGGAGGTTGGCGGGTATTTCAAGGACGGCCTGAGGAAGTTCATCGGGAAGTACGAGCTTGTGAAGGATGTGCGCGGGGAGGGGCTGATGCTGGCCATCGAGTTCGGCCGGCCCAAAGGCTTCATGCTGGCGCAGGCGTGGGACATGCTGCACAAGCTGGACCCGAGCCTGTTCTGCCAGTCGATGGTCCTGCCGCTCATGAGCGACCACCGGGTGATTGCGCAGGTGGCCGGGCACCGGCTGGATGTGATCAAGCTCATCCCGGCGCTGGTGTTTTCCAAGGCCGACGCGGACGAGGTGCTCGCGGCGCTCGAAACGTGCATCGCTGCGTGCCACCGCTTCCCCGGGCCGGCGTGGGAGGTGGGCAAGAAGCTCGGGGCCGCGGCGCTGCGGCGGTTTACGCCCGGCGAGGGCGGCACGGCCGCGGCGAAGCCCGAGCCCGCCGGGGTTCGTTAGGCGGGGCGGCTGGCGAGCGCGTCGATCTTCACGACTCGCGTTCGGTGCGGGCACGACGGTGGCGGGCGAGCGGAACGCGGGCATACTTGCGGACCTCTCCCGGAGCTCTGTGCATGATCCCTTCGTCCTTGGCCTGTGCTGTGGCGACTGTCGCCCTTGCGGTCGCCTGCGTGGCCCCAGCGATCGCCCAGCCGCGCAACATCCTCATCACGGGCTTCTGGCCCCCGACCAACAACATGCTCCGGGGGTTCAGCCCGCTACTTGGCTCGAACCCGGGGGGCTGGATCGGGCAGAACTGGGAGGGGCGGGGGTACAACGTGTACGCCCACTTCCCCGAGTTTCCCGGGCAGACGGGCCCGAACTGGGGAAGGGGCTCGGGGGACATGGAGGTCGATTATCAGGACGTGGCGGCGGACTTTGCCCGGCTGACGGGGGACTATCGCCCGGTGGCCGTGGTCACGTTCAGCCGGGCCAACACGGCCCGGGGGTGGGAGCTCGAGCCCGCGTATCAGCGGTTCCGGCTGCCCGGTGAGCCGGCGTCGGTCAACGGGAGGGCGATCCCGTCGTACATCCCCGACTACTTCGGCGTGACGGTGCCGGTGAACGTGCCCATCGCGTCCGAGCCGCTGGGGCGGATCCGGACAAGCAACCTGCCCATGCAGGCGATCGTGAGCGCGGTGGCGACGCAGGTGTCATCGAGCCTGCTGAACCCCTTCATCGATGACTTCGACCCCAGTTCCTCATCGAGCGACGCGTTTGGCGGCAACTTCGTCTCCGGCTACACCGGCTACTTGGGCACCTGGTACCGCGATCAGAATCTGCCCGGGCAGTCGGCAACGCCCGTCTACGCGGCGGGGCATATCCACGTGGGCACGAACGTGACGCCGGCGGCCGGCGAGCTGGGCACGGCGGTGACGCTTCGGACGCTCATGGGTCATCTCGACGCGCTGGGGGTGCCGACGCCCGGGGCGGCGTCGGTGCTGGCGCTTTGGGGGCTGGCCGCGGTCGGGCGCCGGCGTGTCCGAACGTCCTGACGGGCGTCGGTCAGCGGGCGGTCGCGACGCGGTCGACTTCTTCGAGGCTGGTCGTGCCGCGGGCCGCCTGGACCCAGCCCGATTGCACGAGCGTGGTGAACATGCCCTGCTCGATGTTGCGTTTCATGGCGGCGATGCTCGGGTCCTTGAGGATCACGTCGCGCAGCTCGTCGGTGAAGTCCAGGAGCTCGAAGATGGCCTTGCGGCCGCGATAGCCGGTGCGGAGGCAGGCGCCGCAGCCGGTGGCGGTGTAGACCATGCTCTGGCCCTCGAGGTATTTGCCGATGCGGGTGGCCTGTGCGGAGGTCACCGGCACGGCCCGCTTGCAGTTGTCGCACAGGACACGGAGCAGGCGCTGGGCGATGACCACCTCCAGCGAGTTGGCGACCAGGAAGGGCTCGACCTTCAGGTCCAGCAACCGGAACACGCTCGACATCGTGTCCTTGGCGTGGACCGTCGAGAAGACCAGGTGGCCGGTGATGGCGGCCTGCATCGCGGTGCGGGCCGTCTCCTCGTCGCGGATCTCGCCCACCAGGATCACGTCGGGGTCCTGGCGGAGGACCGAGCGGAGCAAGGAGCCGAAGGAGTTGCCCGTGTGGTCCGAGACAGGCATCTGGGTGACGTTGTCGATCTGATACTCGACGGGGTCTTCGATAGTGACGACGTTGCGGCGTTCGCGGTCGATGCCGCGGATGGCGCAGTAGAGCGTGCTGGTCTTGCCCGAGCCGGTGGGCCCGCACATGAGCAGGAGGCCCGCGTCCTGCTCGCAGACGCGGGAGACGCGGTCGTACTGATAGGGCGGGAGGCCAAGGTCGGAGAGGACCCTTGGGGCATCGCGCATGTCCAGGACGCGGATGACGAGTTTCTGGCCGTGGACACTGGGGGTGAAGCTGACGCGATAGTCGACGCGCCGCCCGGCGGTGGTCATGGTGGGCGGGAACTTGGTCGAGAAGTGCCCGTCAAGGACGGCCTCGCGGCCGGTGGGGCGCATCTCGCAGGCGGTCTTGATCAGGCCGCCGAGGGCCGCGCCGACGGTGTTGGGGAGCTCGACGGCATTGACCATCTGGCCGTCGACGCGGACGCGCACCTGGACGGCGTCGCCCTTGGGCTCGATGTGGAGGTCGGTCGCGCGGCTCTTGCTTGCGGCAAGCAGGAGCATCCGCACGGCCCGCGGGCCGTCGTTGTCGCCCTGCAGCGCGTTGGAGGCCTTGCCCCGTGCGTCGACCATCTCGACCTTGTCGGAGATGCCCTCGCCCAGGGGCGGGAGCGAGCCGATCATTTCTTCCAGGTCGATGAGCCAGCCGGGCTTGGCCCCGGAGTTGGTGGCCCGAGCGGCGGCCTGCCGCTCCTTGAGCGTGTCCTCGGCCTGGACGACAAACGTGAAGCTCCCAAGCTTGATGACGTCGCCGGTCGTGATCGGGGCGTCGGTGATCTTCTGGCCGTTGAGGCGGGTGCCGTTGCGGCTGCCCAGGTCGCGGAGGTGGAACGTCGGCTGGTCGGCGGGCGTGGACGTTTCGTCGACGCCGATCTCGCCGTCGGTCCCGCGGGCCCCCGCGGGCTCGATGACGCAGTGGAACCGGCTCAGCAGGCTGTCCTCGAGCACGAGCGTGTTCTCGCCTGATCGGCCCATGGTGATAGGCGACTCGCCCAGTGTGAGCGTGGGGAGCGAGGAGTCTTGCGGCACGAGGTGGAAGAGGGGCATGGGTGGGACAGTAGAAACCAAATCAGCACGGACCTCGATCATTCGCCCGTCAGATACCTAGCAGCCCGCTGGAGGGCACTGGTCGGTCGGACGCGTGCACGGGCAGACGCCGAACTAGGCGCTGAGGAACTTAAGGATGTCCTGCACGTTCAGGCCGCTGCCGTCCACGTCGACGCAGGGGCGCTGGGCGAACCAGGCACCGAGGAAGGCGAAGATGTCGTCGGTGCCGATGACGCCGTTCGCGTTGAATTCGGCAGGAAAGCCGTACTGACAGCTCCCGGTGCAGGCGGTGCAGTGCGTCCAGATGCCGTTGACTTTCAGGCCGTTGGGCGGGTTCTGGCACGAGTCGAGGATGCCGTCGGAGCCTTGGCCGCCCGGGATCAATGGGTTGTAGCAGTCGTAGCAGGGGATGCTGGCGATCTGGTCGGGGTCCGGCACGTCGTCGCCGTCGCAGCTGTAGATGAGCGCGAAGTCGAAGGAGAACGGGTTGACCAGGGTGGCCAGCGCGGCGGGTGGGTTCTTGGAGCCGGGGCCGGGGAGGAGCGCGGCAGAATCGCACCCGAGGCCCGACGGGACGGCGGCGACCGGGGTGACGCGGTAGTGGCGGGTGGCGTGGCCGCTCGTGGAGTTGCCGAGGAAGGCGATGACGGGCAGGCCCGGGGCGGGGCTGATGAACAGTTCGCGCCGGCCGGTGGGGTTGACGCTGAGTGTAAACAGGTTGGTGACGTCGACGTCCGGGTCGTTGCCGTCGGGGTCGAAGCGGACGATGGTGACCGGCGCGATCAGGGGGCAGGCGTGGCGAGCGGGCCGTAGAAGTCGAGGCGAATGGAGTTGCCCAGGCCGACAAACTGCTGCGTGGCGAGCTGGCGCAGGTCGGTGGTCGCGGAGCGGAGGGGGAAGCTGGCGAGGTTGCGGATCGCGAAGGGCACGACGCTGATGGAGCCGCCGCCGAGCGCGGCGGCGAGGGCGGTGTAGGACGGCGGAGGGAAGTTGGGGGCGAAGTTGCTGGGCGCGACCGTGTCGCTGCCGACCTTGATGGTGCCGGACCACCACGGGGTGGGCGTGGTGGAGGCATTGGCGTTCAGCACGACCTGCCCGCCGAGGCCGCCGGCCGGCACGAAGATGCTCCCGGTTAAGCTGTTCGCGACAAGCACCCGTCCAGACAGTGAGTTGCTCGCGCCGGCGGTGGGCGATGGCAGTTCCAGCGTACCCGCTAGATCAGAGCCGACCTGGACCGTTCCGGCCATGCCGCCGTTGATGGTGCGTTTCCGACCTTGGGGCAGGCTGTTCGCGAACGACATCACTCCCCCGCCTGTCGCCGTAGACGCGGCTCCGACACCACCCATCACAGTCACGTCTTGACCCATGGTGCCCAAGATATTCAACGCCGCGGGAGTAGACTGCCCCGGGGGGCTGGAGAGCCTTCCCAGGATTTCGATCGGCCCGCTCGACCCATTGACGTCGAGTGTCCCAATCAGATCTCCTTCGATCAAAATTCGAGAACGAAGCGTCTGAGAGAACTCCTCTTGGACGGCGACCTGGAGTCGGCTGGAGAGCGAGCCCAGCCGTACGTTCTGCGTCAAGCCTCCCTTCACGTCGACTACCGCCGACATATTGCCGTTCACGTCCAAGGCTCGGTTGGTTGCGAGATCTGAGCTTGATCTGGAGCCTAAATTGGTACAGACCAGCGATCCGGCAAACGTGCCTGGGACATCGCTTCCGCCAGTGGCACTAACGCGGAAGATAGTGCTGGAGTTTGACGACGGTGGCGTTGGTGTCGAAATACTTGCGTAGATACTCCGAGCAGTCACGTTCGTTATGTTTAATCGAGCAGTGGCCGCAAGAGTTGTGGATGCCTGAGTGCAGTTCGTATTGGTGAGATCGGAACATCTTGCGGTTGAAATGACCGCGAACTCACCGGGGAGTCCGATCGTGCCGGTCTCAGCTAAGACACTGCCGATCGGGCCGTTGAAGACAGAGATGCTGCCACGGATGCTTCCCACTGAGACAATCGCACCGATAGAGTCAGTGAGCAATCCGTCGCGTCTTCCAAGACTAACCATACTTGCGTAAATGCCCCCGTCCTGCCGCCCGTTGCTGTTGGCGGTGGAGATGGCTCCAAGACGGTTGACTCTAATCGACGAAAAACCAGTGGGAGTCCCGATTCGATCCGCCCCGATGATGGCCAGTTCGACATCAGCGGTACTCGAACTCCCGATGCTGGCGTTTCCGAAGCCCAGGATGGGGCCGTTGCCAGGCTGCACCTCTACACTCAGGTATGGAGACCGAGTGTTGACGCCTGCAAGAGCGGTGATGGTCAAGCTCCGAATGTCGGACGAGTTTGCCCGTACATTCACCGCAAAAAGGTCCCGAGCGAGCGCGGCAGCCGACCGATCAACTCTCGCGGTAAGCGAGACGTCACATTGAAATGTGACCGGGTCCAGAGTAGCGGCGAAATCAACGATTTCACCAGCACCGATGGCATCACTAAAGGCCGCACTAGGCTGAGCTAGGGCGGCGCGCCCGAGTAATAATACGCACAGTGTGAACAAGACGCCAAGTAGAGCTCTCATCTACGTCTTCTCCCATTAAGTGTGAGGATACCAAAGCTGAGAAATGCCAGCGGCGCGATGTGCGGCGCCGGGATAGTCGCAAGGCGCAAACCCAGCCCAGGTGTAGTGACCTGGGCCAAGAAAGTGTTGCGGTCCAACAGGTCGTCCAGGAGACTGCCGTTTGTCTGGCTGCCCAGCACCGCGCGGTTGCTCGGGCTCGGGTCGAAGTACGGCAGTGCCGTCTCAGACAGCTCGCTTAGACCGCCGGAGATGTCGAACACGCCGTACACACCGGCGGCGGGGTAGGTGGCCACATCAATCTGGCTAGGGGCGAGGCTTGCGTCTTGCACGCCGTTCGCCGTCTCCGCACCCGTGCCTGGCAGGCCGGGCCTCAGCAGGGAGTTGGTCTGGTTAGGGAACGCCCAGTAGCCCTCCTGACCCGGACCGTAGCGGTTGGGGTCGTAATAGCCGGCCTTGACCCACTCGTCCACGGTCGGGATCCAATACCTCGCCCCGGGTGAGCGTGCGAGCTGGTCGTTGGACGTGCCGTTGGGGTTGTAGGTGAACGTGGAGATGTCGTAAGCCCCGCTCGCAAACGCGGCCGCTGTGGGGGCCTTGTCGTTGTGCAGCCAGTTGCAGTACGTCGCGGCCATCCGCCAAGTCATGTCGGCGGGGAACCGTTCCGTGCCGGGCACGGGGCGGATGTCCCAGGCCCCGCCCGAGCTCGTGGGCGGGGTGGCGTCTACCCAAAAGCCCAGGATGTTGCCGTCGTACTGCCCCGCGTAGAACGGTCGATAGGCCGCTAGGAACTCGGCGTACTGGGCGACCGTGAGCTCGGTGCGTGCCAGCCCGTACTCGTAGCCCACCGCCCCGCGTCGATTCTCGGGGAAGGACGCTTCCATCGAGTTCGGGGCGCGGTTGCCCGCGTTCCCGATGACCACGAACTCCTGGCCAAACTTCTGGAACGATCGGACCCCCGCGGGGGGCGGGGGAAGGGTGGGCTGGGCGAGCAGCAGCGGGCTCGTCAATGTGACAGCCGAGACAAGCACGATCGCGAAACACCGGCACGAAGTCGTCATGAGCGTTGCCCTCCCTCTCGCTCCTCGCGGACCACAATATACCGAACGGCTGATTCGGTGCAAGCGTGCTTGCAAGCTGCCCGCCGTTGTGCGTGGCTCGCACCGCCTTCCGGAGGAACCGGAAGACGGTGGCACGGTTGAGCCCTCACTCCTTCGGACCTGCGGACAGATCGCCGAGGGTCGTCTCGTGCTCGAGCAGCGTCTTGCCCGCGGCGTCGCGCAGGACGAACCGGACGACGCTCTGGGACTTCTCCGCGGCCGGCTCGAGCACGATCGCGCCGGAGTTGGACTCGCCGAAGAGGCTGCCCAGGCGGTGGGCGTTGAGCTCCTGCGAGATGCGGTTGGTCTGGTTGAGCGCGCTGGAGGTGAGGTCGTAGAGGGGGTATCGGGGCTGGGACTGGGCGGGCGCGCGGGCGGGGCGGGGCTCGGCCCTCGTCGGCGGGGTCGTCAGCGCCGCGCCGGGGTCCAGGCGCGAGAGCTCGGCGGTGTGGCGGTCGCCGGAGATGAAGACCACGCCGTCGCTTTGCGCGGACTGGAAGATTGGGACGGCGGTTGACCCGCGTTCGGGGCAGGCGCGGCCGGGTGTTCCGGAGCGGTCGTAGCCGCAGGCGGCGCAGGTGGGGCGGGGGGGGGCGGGAATAGGGGGGATCGAGGGGGCGACCGTGGATGGACTTTATCGGCGAGGCCGGATTGGGCGCGGCGTGATCCCCCCCGGGGGGCGCCGACCATGCGGGGGCTTGGTGTCGAAGACGTGGACACGCTCAGCCGCGCACCGGTCGCAGGATTTTGCTGGCATCCGGTGATCCGTCATGTAGACTCGACCTTCGGCCCGTCGGGCACCCAATTCGAGTCAAGGAGATGAGTAGAGATGCGTACCGCCAAGTTGTGTTTTGCGATCGGTGCTTTGGCCGCGTCGTCGATCGCGTGTGCCGGCGGGCTTGTCGAGGTCATCGAGGTTCGCCGCACGCTCGCGCCCGGAGAGGTCATCGATTTCGTCTTCACCGACAATGCCGGCGGCGTGACGCGGCAATCCGTCGGCGATTCCGACGCCGACGGCATCATCTCCGTGCAGGTCCCTGCAAATAGCGTGTCCAAGGCGGTCCATACATCAAACTGTCTAACTGTGACGCTGGAGAACGTGCTGATTTCATCACTTCAAGCCGCGCCGCAGCAGGGCATGATTCCGATGTTCTTTGACGATCTCTCGGGCTTCTCGGTCTGGCCTGAACTCTCGGTCCTGTCGATCAACACTCTCCCGGCGTTTTCCGTGGGTCAAACACTCTCGTTGAACTCGGGTGTTTCCTCGCTGCTTCCCGGTACGATTGTTCGCGCCCCCGGCATGGCGTTCCCCGCGATCCCCGACAGCGGCTTCGCAACCCCCGGCGGTTTCGCGCTGTTCACCGGCTCCGCTCGGGTGGTGGAGATGCTCGATGTCCGCGTGTACATCATCCCCTCGCCCGGCGTTGCCGCGCTGCTCGGGATTGTCGGAGTGATGGGCGCGCGTCGTCGTCGCTGATCTCGCATGACCGAGAGTCCGGCTGCCTGATCGCTCGCACGATCCACGTTCGGCGCTCCACCGCGACTGGCACGGCCGTTGAGTGCGTTCGGGCGGTGTGTACTCGCGCGTCCACCCCACCGCTTCGCCAAGCTCCCGTTCCGCCGCTCGCGTCGTATCGCGGTCTTGCGAGCAGGGCATTTCCTTGATCCGCCGTGCCACCGCGGTGGATCGGCGCTGGGATCGGCATCAGTGGCGTTGCGGTAGATTTCGCAGCACCACGTCTGACGCACCGGAGTCGGCTTCAGAGCCAGCCCACTTCGGTGGCACGGGACTTCGATGCCACCTGCCGCGAAGCCCGGGGTTCCGGCTCCGGGCGACTACCATGCTGCCTGATGCGTTGAGTGCTCTCGACGTCAGAGATGGTCCGACGATCTCCAAGGAGACTCCAAAAATGGCCGAGCCTATCCAAACCAACTCATGGCCTGACCTCGCCGTTGGTCTCTATGACCGGCTGACAGGTCGTGGCGCAGAGATCACGTACGAGTTTCAAGACATGCGGATCAAAGTCCCCAGCGGCACCGGAGCCAAAGCCGAGCACGCCGAGTGTGTTCTGAGCGGCACGATGAAGATCCGCACGAAGGACCTCGGCACCCGCCCAAACTGACGCTGGTCGGTCGTCTGGAGGGAATGCTCGACGGCCGGCCGTGGTCGCTGGAGGCCCAGGAGGGTGCCGTTGCGCTCACAGTCGCGGGGCTCGCGAGCCTCCTGAGCGTGCGCCGGTTGCTGCGCCATCGGCATCAGGCAGTCTCTCCCTTGATCTCGTCTCTTGATGCTCGGGTCCGCATCAAGTGTGGGCGATGGCCATCGATCTCGATTTCGACCAGATCGGCACTTTGCAGAGTTCTCATGGCGGGCTCGCTCAGTCGGGGCCGAACACGATGACGGCCGATGCGGCGGCCGCGCGCCGTCTGGTCACGTAAAAACAGTAGAAAGTACCGATTTATTTTTGATTTAGTTGTTTTTGACCCCGCCGCCGCCACGAGTCCGTAAGCTTCCGAGCGGGAACACTTCCCGCACCTTTCGCCAAACTTTGTGGGAGTATCCGCAACCATGTCAGCCATCATCCCCTCGGAAGCGTCTATGGCACTCCAAGCCGGTCTGTCCATCGAGGGCATCACGCTGTACCTCTTTTGGTTCAGCACCGTGTGTATGGGCGCGGGGACGGCGTTCTTCTGGCTCATGGCCGGGAACGTTCCTCGCGTGTATCGCTCGGTCATGATCGTCGCCGGCATCATCACCGGCGTCGCCTGCTATCACTACGCCCGCATGTCCGGCATCTACATGGAGAGCGTGTCGAACCTCTTCGACTCGAACGGGGTCCGCATCGCGGGCAAGCAGATCGCGCAGTTTCCCACGGCCTATCGCTACATCGACTGGCTGATCACCGTCCCGCTTCTGGTGCTCGAGATTCCGCTTCTGCTGAACCTCGGCTCCCGAGCCAAGGGCCTGTTCAGGACGCTCGTGGCGGCGGCCGTGGTGATGCTGGTCTTCGCGTGGATCGCCGAGGTCTCGCTGATTGGCTCCACCTCGTGGTGGACCAACTACATCATCTCCTGCGTCGCCTGGTTCTACATCGTGTTTGTGCTGTTCACCCAGGTCAATCAGCAGATGATCGGCCAGCCCGAGTCGATCGTCCGGGCGTTCAAGGTGCTCCGGCTGTACATCCTCATCGGCTGGACGATCTACCCGATCGGCTTCCTGATGAGCCTTGCGGGCCCGCAAGGCGAGTCCATCCGCGAGATCTGCTACAACATCGCGGACGTCATCAACAAGGTCGGATTCGGGCTGGCGTGCTATGCCGGCGTGAAGGCCCTGGCGCAGTACGATCTCGAGGGGACGGTTGTGCCGGCACGCTCGTGAGCATCCCCTGAACGATGAGTTCGGCATGATGGCAACTCTGAACACGGCGCCTCACCTGGTGCCGTTGTTCTTTTCAAGCGTCGGCTCCCTGGCGGGTATCCCGGAAGCTGCCGGCGACTGGGTCTGGTGTCTGGGCCTGCTTGTCGTGGGAATGCCGCACGGCGCCTACGACCTGGCGGCGATCCGCAAGGCGTCATCGAGCCCGCGTCGAGCGGTCTCGTGCTTCGCCCTGTACACGGCCACGATGGTTCTCTGCGGCGCGGGCCTGCTGTTGTTCCCCACGGCGACTGTGGCGGCGTTCCTGCTGCTGGCGGCGTATCACTTCGGAACATCCGACTGCGTCTGGACCCGAGGCCTCGCTCGGTTTCCAGTCTTCGATCACCTTGCCGGGTTGGGCAGAGGGCTCGTCGTCATCGCGGCGCCGTTTGTCTTCCGGCCGGCAGAGTCCTGGAGCCCCTTCGCGGAGATCGCCGGTTCCGCCGGCGCGGCTCCAACGCACCTGCCGGAAACCGCAGCGGCCGCGGCGGCGGCGGTCGTGCTGGTGGGGATGTGCTTCACGTTGGCGAGAACGCTCCGGCCCCCGACGACGCTC
>Ga0105044_10006184_pt1 | contig 16453 bp, 11 predicted proteins | sample MAT01_FD_78092 | JGI IMG/M metagenome (GOLD analysis project Ga0105044, IMG submission 78092) | Freshwater microbial communities from Lake Fryxell liftoff mats and glacier meltwater in Antarctica - MAT-01 | ecosystem: Environmental > Aquatic > Freshwater > Ice > Liftoff microbial mat | place... | reverse complement strand
GATGCCTTGGATCGACTGGTACAACTCGCTCGCCAAACCATCTTGGACACCCGCCCCGGCGACCATCGGGCTGATCTGGCAGATTCTCTACCCGATCATCCTCATCAGCTTCGGGTTCGTCTTCGTGCAGGCGATCCGAAAGAAAGTACCGTGGCTCGTGGCCTTGCCATTCGCCATCAATCTTGGGGCGAACTTGATCTTCACGCCGATTCAATTTGGGATGCGAAACCTAACGCTGGCGGCGGTGGACATCCTGATCGTCTGGGCCACAATCATCTGGATGGTGATCGCCGTGTGGCGGCATTACCGCTGGGTGGCAGTGGCCCAAGTGCCGTACTTCATCTGGGTGTCGCTGGCGACCGTGCTACAACTGTCGATCATGGTGATGAACTGGTAGCGACCGCCTCGGTCGTGCCGGCGATGGCCAGCCGGATCGCTTCCTTCACCCCCATCGGGCGAACCGGGAAGACCTCCAGCGCCGTCTTATCACGAACCACCGTGGGGTTCTTTAGCCCTTTCATCAAGTGCCGACCGACCTCGAACTTGGCGGGCGTTACCAGCGCCAGCCACAGGCCCGACAGGTACGGCGTCAGTACCGGGACGAAGATTAGCCAGCGTCGAATGCCCTTCTGCCGGGCGTACTCCCGGATCAGGTCGGCGTAGGTCACGACCTCCGTGCCGCCAATCTCGAAGATACGGCTTTCGCCGGCAGGCAACTCTCTCGCTGCCAGCAAGTAGGCCAACACGTCGTCCACGGCGATGGGCTGGGTCGCCGTGGTGAGCCAGCGGGGGCAGATCATCACCGGCAGTCGGTCGGTCAGGGATTTCATCAACTGGTACGATAGGCTTCCCGCCCCGACGACCATCCCGGCCCGGAACTCGACGGTTTCGACGCCCGACGCCCGCAGAAGTTGGCCGACCTCGTGGCGGCTGCGCAGGTGGGGAGAAAGTTTCGGGTCGGTATCGTCGCCCAAGCCGCCCAGATACACGATCCGCCGCACTCCGGCCTTCTTTGCGGCGTCGGCGAAGTTCGTCGCCGCCTGCCGATCCTCCTTCTCGAAGTCCTTCGAGTCGGACATCAGGTGGACGAGGTAGTAGGCCGTGTGGACGCCGTGCAGCGCAGCGTCCAGCGAGGGCGGGTCGAGAACGTCGCCCCGAACGATTTGCGTGGATTCCTTGACGAGAGGCCGCAACTTGTCCGGCGTTCGAGCCAGACACCGCAGCACGACGGGCTGACTTTCGAGCAGCGGCACGAGCCGCCCGCCGACGTACCCGGAAGCGCCGGTCAACAGAACGACGGGCCGATCAGCGTTCTCCGGCTCCGGTGGCGTCATCGTGTTCGCGCTGACCTCGGTTGGGAAGGGAGTTGCTTTGCGGATAGTATATTGCGGGGGCATTTTACCGTTTTTGAAATCACAGTTCAAGCTCGGCTACGGGCGAGGTCGAGGGTGGGGATGTTGTCTTTGCGAAAACCTTCTGGAGACGCCCTACGCAGCTTCCTGGCGGCGCAGAGGGAGTTGCCCTTCACCTATGCGGCGGTCGGAGCAACCGCCGAGACGCCGCCCGCTGGCTACGTCGTGGATCGCACCCGCATCAAGCTGGGCGAGGGCGAACCGGTGTTCCGGTCGGCCATCGCCGCCCTGCGACGGTGGGAGCAGTTCAACCTCGGTTGGGTCGAGGCGTGGCCTTCCGACACGCCCATTCAACCCGGCGAGGTCGTGGCGGTGATGGGCCGGGCCGTGGGCGTGTGGTGGCTCAACGCCTGCCGGGTCGTGTACTCCGTGGACGAGGGCGGGCCGATCTCGAAGTTCGGCTTCGCCTACGGCACGCTGCCGGGCCACGTCGAGAGCGGCGAGGAGCGATTCCTGATCGAGTGGGATCAGAGGAACGACAGCGTGTGGTACGACATTCTGGCCTTCTCCCGCCCTCACCGGTACTCGGCCCGGCTCGGCTATCCCGTTGTGCGCCGCTTGCAGAAGCGGTTCGGGCGAGACTCGGCGGCGGCTATGCTCCGTGCGGTTCGAGCGGAAATGGGAACGGTGACGGGAAAAGTATGATCGAGAGCCTTTGCGAAACCTGTCGCAATCTGCGTGAAGTCGTCACGCCGAGGGAATCACGCTTTCTGCTTTGCCGATTGTCGATCACCGATTCTACTTTCCCGAAGTATCCACGTCAGCCGGTGAGCCACTGCGACGGGTACGAACCAAAAGCCGACTCGCAGGATGAGAAGTCGCGACGGCCGCGATGCGGTTGAGGTGTCCGTCCGCTTCCAAGACATTCATCAGTTCCGAATTCGACTTACTCGCCACGTCCGCACGGAAGACCTTGGGCGTGGAGATGATGAAAGTCGTCTCGATTCGGGTGCGGCAATAATTTCTGGCGGTTGTCCCCCCACCCATCGAAACCTTCGGTTTCGACTACCAGCGTCATTCCAATGGGAATTTGAACCCATTTGTGCCCCCGTACCCAGAGCACAAACCCCCACCCAAAGATAGAACGCTTCCAACGTATTGGCAACGCTTTAAGGTAGATGCGTCGCTCAAGCCGACTTTTGTGCCCTCAGTTCCGCCCACCTACCCCTCCCCGGGCACAATCGCGTCGATTGTCGAGGAACTCGACGGAAAATCATGAAATATCGACAACTTGCGGGGCACTTGGTATCGCGACAAAGGCAAATGAAACGGTTACGTTCCGACCGCGCTCGCCACGGCGGAAACGATGTAATCCCGGTTCAAGTTCGCAATGAACTCCGTGCTGATTTCCTTGGGGCAGGCGGCTTCGCATTCGTTGATGTTCGTGCAATGGCCGAAACCTTCGCGGTCGTGGGAAGCCACCATCGATTTCACTCGTTCCCGGCGTTCGGGCTGCCCCTGGGGCATCTGGGCCATGTGCCCGACTTTGGCGCTGAGGAAGAGCATCGCCGAAGCGTTCGGGCAGGCCGCCACACAAGCCCCGCAGCCGATGCATTGCGCGGCATCCATGGCTTTATCTTGCTGGCTCTTGGGAATGGGCAGGGCGTTGCCGTCCGGAGTGCCGCCGGTGTTGATGCCGACGTATCCGCCGCTCTGTATGATGCGGTCGAACGCGGTGCGATCGACGATCAAATCTTTGATGACGGGGAAGGCTTTGGCCCGCCACGGTTCAACGAATAACGTCTCGCCATCCTGGAAGCTGCGCATGTGCAACTGGCAGGTGGTGGCCCCGCGTTCGGGGCCGTGGGCTTGGCCGTTGATCATCATGTTGCAGGAACCGCAGATGCCTTCGCGGCAATCGTGGTCGAACGCGACCGGCTCCTCGCCCTTCTTGATGAGCGTCTCGTTGAGTTCGTCCATCATCTCAAGGAACGACATATCCGGCGTGATGCCGTCCACGGTGTACGGCACCATCTTGCCGGAATCGCCCCGGGTGGATTGCCGCCAGATATTGAGTGTGAATTTCATTTATGGAACCTTCTCGAAGATCGGATTGAACCCGGCTTGGCGGAAGTGGTGATCCGCCGTGAGGGCGTCGGTCAGTTTGCGTTCTTCCATGACGACGAACGAGATGCAATCGGTCAGCGACCAGTTCTTGTCGGGGCGGCTCCGAAACAATTGGAACCCCGCGCTGTAAAATCCAGTCTCGAAACCGATAATTTCAACCCCCGGATCGCTTCTTAAACGATCGATCATTTTCAGTGCGGATGATCTGTAGACAGGCTCGGCCAGCGAATCGAGAGATTCCACAACGACCCATTCGGTGGTGATCAACTTGCCCGCGTAACCCGATAAATAGGCTACGACAGCGGCGTGGTACTGATCGCGCCGATCCACTGCAGCTACGAAAGCCAGTGTGTCTTGGAATGCGATCATCGCTTGGGTGTGCCCAAGCGGTAGTGCTCGTGCTGCATGGCCAAATCCCCAGGAGAATCGGGATTATCGACGATCAAATCGCGGATCAGATCCATGAACCAACCCTTTTTCGGCGGAGCCGGTTCTGAAGGTGGCTGTTCGGCGACGGCACGTGTGATGCGGACACGCTCTCCTTCTTGGAGTTCCGCGAATCCGGCATCCGGTACGATGGAGCCGTTCAAATATGTGCCTTCCAGTTCCATAATTCGCCCTCCTCACGTTGCCTACCCTTATTTATAGCTGCGCACGCTCGGTTTCACGAACTCGTAGTTCATCGGTTCGGCGTGGCGGATCGGCGTCGTGTTCGCCCCTTGATATTCGAAGGCGGCGGCGTGCATGAAGTTCTCGTCGTCGCGCTTCGCTTCGCCGTCCGGGTACTGGTATTCCTCGCGGAAGTGGCCGCCGCACGATTCGTTGCGGGTGAGGGCATCGTAGGCCAAGAGCTCGTCGAATTCGAGGAAGTCCGCGACGCGGCCGGCCCGTTCGAGGGCGGTATTCAAATTTGAATCGCCGCCGGTCACGTTCACGTTCTGCCAGAACTCGGCACGCAGTTCCTGGTACTTCTTGATCGCGAGTTCGCAACTCGCCTTGGTGCGGCTCATGCCCACCTGTTCCCAGAGCACCTTGCCAGCCTCGCGGTGGAATTCGGTACTCGTCTTCTTCCCTTTGATTCCCAGCATCTTCTTGATCCCGGCGTGGACGTCGGCTTCCGTTTGCTTGAACTCGGCGGAATCGGTTCCCCGGCGATCCGGCTTGGCGTTGGCGAAGTAGTTCCCCAGCGTGTACGGCAGCACGAAGTAGCCATCGGCGAGGCCTTGCATGAGGGCAGACGCCCCGAGGCGGTTGGAGCCGTGGTCGCTGAAGTTGGCTTCGCCGATCACGAACAGCCCGTCGATATTGCTCATCAGATGGTAATCGACCCACAGGCCGCCCATGGTGTAGTGCAGCGCGGGGTAGATGCGCATGGGGCGTTCGTAACCGTTCTCGGCGGTGATGCGTTGGTACATGTCGAAGAGGTTGCCGTACTTCGCTTGAACGCTCGTCAATCCGATGCGTTTGATCGAATCGGCGAAATCGAGGTACACGCCGCGGCCGCCGGGGCCGACGCCGAGGCCATCGTCGCAAGCGCGCTTCGCGGCCCGGCTGCTCACGTCCCGCGGGGCGAGGTTGCCGTAGCTCGGGTACAGGCGTTCGAGGATGTAATCGCGGTCGGCTTCCGGAATCTGGTTCGGGTTCTTATTCGTATCCGCAGCGTTCTTCGGCACCCACACGCGGCCATCGTTCCGCAGGCTTTCGCTCATCAGCGTCAGCTTGCTTTGGTGATCCCCGGCCACGGGAATGCAGGTCGGGTGGATCTGCGTATAGCAGGGGTTGGCGAACGCGGCGCCGCGTTTGTAAGCCCGGTACGTCGCGGTCACGTTGCAACCGATGGCGTTGGTGCTGAGGTAATAAGCATTTGAATAACCGCCGGTAGCCAGAACCACAGCATCGGCGTTGAACGATTCGATCTTGCCGGTTTCCAAGTGCCTCACCACGATTCCGCGGGCGCGGCCATCGGCCACCACGAGGTCGAGCATTTCGGTGCGGGCGAACATCTTGATCTTGCCCATGCCGATCTGCCGGCTCATCGCTTGGTAGGCGCCGAGCAGCAATTGCTGGCCGGTTTGCCCGCGGCAGTAGAAGGTGCGGCTCACTTGGGCGCCGCCGAAGCTGCGGTTCTCCAGCAGGCCGCCGTACTCGCGGGAGAAGGGCACGCCTTGGGCCACGCATTGATCGATGATGTTCGTAGAGACTTGGGCGAGGCGGTACACGTTCGCTTCACGGGAACGGTAGTCGCCGCCTTTCAACGTGTCGTAGAAGAGGCGGTAGACGCTGTCGCCGTCGTTCTGATAGTTCTTCGCGGCGTTGATACCGCCTTGGGCGGCGATGCTGTGCGCGCGGCGCGGGCTATCCTGGAAGCAGAAGCTCAGCACCTCGTAGCCCAGCTCGGCGAGCGTGGCCGCAGCGGCTCCACCGGCCAAGCCGGTACCCACGACGATCACGCGGAACTTCCGCTTGTTCGCCGGGTTGACGAGCTTCTGTTCTTTCTTGAAGGTATCCCACTTCGATTCGAGCGGGCCACCGGGTATGCGGGCTTCGAGCTTCATGGAATCTCTTTCTCAGTCAGAGCCGGAAGCGTGAGCGACGAATCGAATTCATCGTCTCTTTCTCAGTCAGAGCCGGAAGCGTGAGCGACGAATCGAATTCATCGTCGCTAACGCTTCCGGCTCAGAAAATCACTTCACCCAGCCGAATTGCACGGCCGCCACGATGGCCAAGTTCCCGATCAGGATTGTTCCGGCCGTACCCCAAGCCAAGGCCATCGCGGCGGGTGCGAACCTCTTGCCCACCAACCCCAGCGTGCGCAGGGCACTGGCGATACCGTGGCTCAGGTGAACGAACAGCAGCAGTTGGGCCACCACATATAAACCGCTGATCCACGGCGTAGTAAACCCGGCAATCACCATGCTGTAAACATCGTGCACAACTTTGCCATCGGCCAGGGTATACGTGAGATCGGCGTAGCTCTTCGACATCCCGTTGCCGAGATCCACCTGGTGAACGACCATGAAGGTGTAATGCGCGAGGTGGAATACGGTGAAAGCTGCAATCACCAAGCCGGTGTACAGCATGGTTTTCGAGGCGGTGCTCGCCTGGGCGCTCCGGCGATTCCGGTAACCGATGGGGCGGGCGGCCGTCGATAGCGCTTGGAGGCGGAGGGTGATCGTGAGGTGCAGGAAGAACATGCCGAGGAGGCCGGCACGGGCGATCCAGAGGAGAGCGCCGATATCGTGTTTGAGGAAGTACGCGTATTTGTTGAGGCTTTCAGGCCCGCTGAACACTTTCAAATTGCCGATCATGTGGCCGACGAGGAAGCCGACCAATCCCAACCCGGTGAGGGCGACCAAGATTTTCTGCCCGACACTCGAACCGAAATATGCGGAAACCCACGCATTCGGCCCCGATTCCTTCGTGTAAACGTGGGCGCCTTTGGGATTGATCGCAGCACTCATGGGCAGTCGCTTCGGCGGAGGTGGAAACAGTACGGTTAAGATATTGATGGCCGGCCAAACGCGGAGGAGGCGATGGGAAGCCGATGAAGGTGAAATATCATCTGCCGTTCACCTTGCGGCTCGCCAATGCCAAAAACGGTTCGACTCATTTCGTCACGATTACCTGCAATTCGACCGGTTTGCCCACGCCGGGAACCAACGTGAGGATATAGCTCCCCGCTTTCATCCCGGCGGTCACTTCGAAGGTAAACTCGTTGAGATCGTCCTTCACCGTGAGTTCGGCGGGCACTTTCAACTCGCTGTCCTTCGGAGTGTCGATGCGGATGTAAAGTTCACCCTTATCGTAGAGTTTCCAATCGATGGCGTGGGTGATCTTCGCGGTTTTCCCGGCGGCGATCGTCACCGGTTTGCTCGAAGCGATCGCCGGTTGCCGCAGGCGGCCGAGTTCGTTTTCGATCACGACCCGCAAGCCCCCCTTGAAGAGTTCGTTCTGTTTCATCAGGTCGAGCAGCGTTTCGATCAGCTTGGCCCGATCCACCGCTTTGCCGGTTTCGCTGCGGAGGTCGTCGAGTGCGGCGAGTAACCGGGCGACTTCGTTCTTGGCAATATTGATGGTCACTTCGTCCGGGGCGGTACCGTTGTTCAACGCCGTTTGGAAGGTGGTGAGCGCCCCCTCGGCCAGCGGGAAGTTCCCCTTCTCCTCGGTGCCGTCGATCAGGCGTTTGATGCGATCGAGAATGCCCTTGCCGTCGTCGCGGTAGTAGCGTTGCAGCAGCGTGTTGGTGCAACGGTTGGCCTTCAACTCGCGGAACAATCGTTCGTATTCCGTTTGAATGCCGACGAGTTGTTCCTTCGATTTCGTTACATCTTGAAGGATATCCAAGGCGCGGATGCGGCTGTTCTCGATCTGTTCCTTGCTCGGCGAACGGAGGTAGCCGATTTCCTGCGTGAGCTTCGATTGGGCCTCCACGATCCGCTTGTACAGTTCGTCCGACTTCACCAGTTGCGTTTCTTCGTCTTTGGAAATCTCGATGAGCAATTCCTGTTCGGAGACGACGAGGAACTGCAGCGGCTCGATATTCTGGCCGGTCTTGCCGACGATCTTCTTGCCGTTCTTGCCCACCAACTCGGCGTTGCCGTCGGTCGCCACGAGGTTGAGTTCGAGGCGGTAGCGGGGTTGGATGTCGGTTTCCCCCTTAGCCAACAAGCTCGGCGCCGCGGCTTGCAGGTCGAAGAGATCGAATCGCGGATCGATCAACTTGACCGACTTCACCACGTCGGCTTGATCGGGTTTCAGTGGTTCGTTCAACTTCTGAAGCAAACGAGTGTAGGTTTCGCGCGGCAGGGCGTTGTATTCCTGCTGGAAGCGCATGAGCGGGAACTTGCGGTAGGTTTTGTTGTCGGTCTTGGTTCCGATTTGGCGGAAGATCGCCTCGTTGGCCCCGAGGATGGCGGGGGTCCCCCAGTTCGGCACGGGGGAACCGAAGGCGTTAGCCAGCCCCGCCGCGAGTTGGGCTTGGAGCTTTTGAACCAGTTCCGATTCCTGCTTCGAGTAGCTGAACTCGAACTCGACGTTGCTCAAACTCGTATCGTCCTTCACCGAGCTATCCGTGGAGAATGGCACCGCGACGATCGGCGTCACCATATAGGCGTTGCCCACCTTCCGCAGCACATCGACCACGAGTTCCACGCTCGGCGGTTGATCCTCGGCCACTTGGATGAGGATCGAACGCTTCGCCGAGACGTTGTCGAAATCGGTCATGGTGTATTCGAATTCGGTCGGTTCTTTGATCGTGAATTCGCCGCGGAAGGGCACGGTGAAACTCTCGAAGCCCTCGGCTTCGCTCGCCGCCTCCTTGGTGAACGCGGGCACGCTCCCGGTTTTGGGGGTGAGCGTCACCTTCTTCAGTTTCTTGTCCGCCGTGGCGGTGATCTCGAGTTCAGAACCGGCGGGTACAGAGAATACCGAACGGTCGCCGGTGAGGCTGATGCGCTTATCGAGGAATCGTTGGCGCAAGCCGCGGAGCGCGGCTTGGCCGGTGAGTTGTTCTTCGCCGGGCGCGGCGGGTGGGCCGTCGCGCGGGGCCGCGTGATAGAGGTACGCGGGAACGTATTCGTCCCGTTTCAGTTCGATCAGCACCGGTTTGGGGATCAGTTCAATCCGCCCGGTGGGGGTGCGGAAATCTTCGCCCGATACGACGAACGTGACGGTGTTCTCGGCGATGCCGGCCACGTCCCCGGCGAACTCGCCGGAGGGTTCGCGGGTAAGGTTCACGTCGCCGCGGGTCTTGCCGCTGGCCCCGGTGAAGGAGAGTTTCAAATCGCGCGGAACGGCCGTTTGCCGGAGCGTACGGCTCATCCACGGGTCGGCAATGAGGGCTTCGAGGCGGGCGAACACCGGGGCGATCCCTTCGTGGGTGGCCCCGCCTCGGGCTTCCACTTCATCGACCGTCATCCCGGAGAGTTCGAGCGATTTCGCGTCCGCCCCGTCGGCGACTTCCATCGTGGTCGGGGCCGGGGGAATGGCGAACGCGGGGCGGGAAAGATCGGCCCACGCGAGCGGCCGCCAGCCGTTGTAGGAACCGGGGTTCGCGATCACCCATTTGTAAGCGCGGGCTTTCACTTTCGGCGGGCCGGAATCTTTGCCGACGCGCAGTTCCCCAGAGGCGGGGAAATCGACCAATTCGAGGTAAGCCCGCCGCGGCCAAGGGGTGTTCTTCATCAGAACGTTCCGCTCGCCCCAGATACTCACGACATCGGTGAGCTTGTGGGCGAAGGCTTTCGGTTGGAATCCGCGAACCGCCACGGCGTGGATGGCGATGGCCGTGCCCAAACCCAGGAGCATGAACGCGGCGATGTACGCCGCTTTCCAATACAAGCGGCTCCAACGGAAAACCGATTTGACGTTGATCTGACCGACCCGTTCGCGGGCCTCGTTGATCGTCTGTTCGATCATCGCCACGGAGTAGCCTTGCTTCTCGGCCTTCGTCACGTCCGAGAGTTCCACGGCGGTAATGAGCCGATCGCCGAGCAAATCCGGGTAACGCTTTTCCAGCACCATCGCCAGCGACGGGTACGAGAAATCGCGGGTGACCAATCGGCGGATGCGCGTGCCCACCAACCAACCCAGGAACACCGCGAGCATCACCGAGATGGCGGCGCGCAGGCCCCACGGCGTTTGCTGGGCGATATCCAACCCGGTGAGTTTGAAGAGGCCGTAGTCGAAGCCGATGCCGAGCCAGAAGAAGAACACGGCGAACACGCCGACGAACAGCAAAACGTCGATCGTGACGAACGTGCGGATGGCGGACCGCAGCTTGTGCAGCGGGTGCGTGATCTGCCGGTGGATCGCCGGGGCGGTGCGGGGTTCGAGAGTATCGTTCGCCATGAGCATGTGTTCCAAGTATGAATCAATTCCATCCGAGCCGGAAGCGTTAGCGACGATTTTGAAGATCGTCGCTAACGCTTCCGGCTCGGAAAAACAATTCCATCAAGCCAACCGCAGCAACTTCCGGCTCAACCATTCGATCGAGAGCAGCAGCGCCACCACAGCCACCACGATTCCCACGGGGAACGAGTAGGCCGCGTACACGACCGCCACCGCGAGAACGCCGACGAACAAGCCGAGAATCCGCGCGGTTTGCGAACCCCCACCGAAGATCAGCAACCCGGCCGTGACGATCGCCAACGGCACCGCAAAGTAGACCCACCACGGCAGCGTTTGCACGCTCCCCAAGGTCAACGTCGGCGTGCGCAGCCAAGTTTTCCACGTGCTCGGCGGCTCGACTTCGCGATCCCAAATATCTTTCAACCCGCTGAGGTTGCGTGGCCGGGAGTACTTCTCGCTGAAGCACTGCGGGATCAACTCGATCTTGTCGGTATCGCCGATGCGGTAGGCGAGCTTGGCCTTGGCGGGATCGGTTTGCGATCCTTTCAACTTCGCCACGGTCGCGGGATCGGTAATGTTCGCCACCACTTCGGAAAGTGTGCCGGCCATTTCGATCATCGCGGTGTAATCGGGGCGGGTGTTGTCCAACTCCGGATCGGATTTGCGAATAAGGAATTCGGAATCGAGCACGTCCCCGGGGGAATCGGGCACATCCACCGTCACCTTGTAGCGGTAATCGCCGGTGGGGAAGTTCTTGGGGTCCGCGGTGAGTTGGCCTTGGTAGTAACCGTCGAAGCGGTTGCCCGATTTCCGCACCTTCATTTCGTAGATGCCGATCTTCTTCAGCAGTTCGCCATTGAGGTTGTATTGGCTCACCTCGAACTTCGGCACCTTGCCGCTCTCCGGGTAGGGTTCGCCGCTTGGGGAGAGCAACCGGGTTTGCACGCGGATCGGCGAACCCGAGATGAACTCCTTGTTCATCAGCACTCGGCCGCGGCTCGCCTTGGCTTCGCGCTTGGCGGAGAGGAACCGCGAGGTGTTCAGCCAGAAGCGATCGAAGTAGGCGAGGTTCTCGGCCCGCATCCGGTAGGTTTCGCCCGAGGCGAGGAACCCGGTACGGCCGGCCCCCGGTTGGCTCGTCACGAGGAACGGTTTCAACATCCGCGGGGTCTTGTCGTCGAAGTCCCAGAACTCGGCCCACGTCGTGGCGCCCGGCTTGACCATCTTCACCGGGTAGTAAGAGAAGAAGCCGCGGCGGGGGTGCGAATCTTCGCCCGGCACTTCGGACTTCTTGTATTCGTCTTTCCCGCTGAAGAATTTCTCCCAGCCGCCGGTATCGGTCGAGCCGTCTTCCAGCTTGAGCATGTCCGGCGCTTCCGCGCTCGGCTTCAACAGCAGCCGACGCGGTTCGCGGGGGATGCCGCGTTGGCGCACCAACACGAGGTCTTCGGGAACGATTGGCAGGATGTTCAACAGCGGCCGCAGCCGGTTGGTTTCATCGGCACGGGCGAGTTGGAAGGTATGCACCGGCCCGGCAACGTACATGATGCCGCCGCCGAGGTTGGAAACCCAAGTCTCGACGTTCTTGATCGCGGTGTCGGGGATGCGGAACCCCCCGGCTTTATCCTTCTCGTTCCAATCCGGATCGAAGGCGATGATCAGATCGTACTCGTCGAGGTTGTAGTATTTCGAGAGCTTGCCTTCGGGCGTATCGCCCACGGCGGTCTTATTCGTATCCAAGCGATCAGGGAAGTGCGTCAGCAATCGTTCCGGCGGAACGTCTTGCACGATTTCCCCGGCGACGCCCCCTTCGGTTTGCAAGTAGATGCTCACCTCGGCCCGCTTCTGATCCATTTCCCGCACCAACAGCGTGCGGAGCGTTTGGTACTCCCGGCTCGGGCCGCTGGCGAACAGCAGCACGCGGAGCGGCTTATCGCGAACCTGCATCGTTCGTACGGGGCTGAGGTGATCGGCCTCGGCGTACACCTCGCGCTTGTCGCGGGCCACCTTCGCCACGATCTGCCAAGCGCCCGACTTCAATTGATTGGCACGACCGACCTTCTTCGATTCCTCGACGAGGCCTTTGCCGCGGTCGTCCTTGGCGAGTTCGTCGGCATCGAGGGTGAATTCGATTTCGCCCAGCGGCGGTTCGCCGGGGGCGAACTTCACATCCTTCACGATCTCGAACGAGGGATCGTCCTTCTTCGGATCGCGGCCGGGGAGGAACAGGCAGAGCCGCACCGGTACGGTTTGATTGGCCAAGCCGATGCCCTGCACGCCGACGGTCACTCTGGTCGGTTCTTCCGGTTGCGTGCGGTCGGGCACTTGCAGATCGGTAATGGCGATCGCGATGTTCTCGCGGGCTTCCCCCACGGCGATGGTGAAGATCGGAATCTTCTCGCGGGTCGCCCGCTCTCGGAGTTCGTTGATCGACGATTCCGAACCGAGGTTGCTCCGGCCATCCGAAAGCACCACGATCCCTTGCAACATGTTGGGCGCTTCGCGATTGACGAGGCCCAAGAGCGAATCGGGAACGTTCGTACCGAGAACGATGGAACGGGCGACATCCATGCGCTTCTTCATCTTGATCAGATTCTCTTTGAACACTTCCTTATCGTTCGGTGTGCCCTTCTCGCCCGTCGTCATCTTCTCCGGCGCTTCGGTGCTACTGAACCCGGTGGCCCAATCGGCGTTGCCCGGTTCCCCCGGCTTCCAACCTTCGATCGCCTTCACCAAATCTTGCCCTTGCGGCGATAGCCCGGCGAGGATCAACGGCTTGAAATCGTACTTGGCCCACGCGGCCCATTCGTCCTTCGCCCAGTTCGGGCTGCCCTTCGGAAACTCCTGCGAGACTTCGTCGATGCGGGTGCCGAGGCGGTACACGAACACCGGGTTCTTCTCGGTGATCTTCTGCAAGAGCGCCACGTTCTCATCGGTGAGCAGGTCGATGACTTTATCGAGCCGGGTTTTCGATTTCGTACCGGAGCGGGCGATGTCGTCCGAGGTTTGCGTGATGCTCGGGGTCACGTCGATCACCACGAGAACGCGGGATCGCTTTTCGGTTTCTTCCCACGTTTGCCACGAGGGGAGCATGAACGCCCCGGCCAACACGGTGTAGACGATCATGCGCAGCGGCGCGAGCAGGATCGCCCAGAAGCCGACCGCGGAGGCATCTTTGATGTACATCACCACCGTGAGCGCGATGCCCAAGAGCAGCATGAACCCGGTGATCGACCACCAAAGGATTTCGGTATCGACGGTGCGACCGAGGGCGACGAGCACCGCGGGCACGAAGAAGATCAGGCCGCGAATCCCGGCCACGAACAGGTCGATACCGTGGCGGTGCTGCTTGTTTCGCAAGGACCAAACCACCGCCCCTATGGCGAGAAGCAGCAGGAGGCCCGCCGCGGTGAAGCGGTAGGCGATGCTGGTCTCGGGCGACGAAAAGGGGAAGGATTCCCCCAGCCGCCTCAGGATCAGGATCGTTTCGTTCTTGGTTCCGGTCTCGTTCATCGCAACCTCGAAATACTGTTATGGCGAGCCGGGTCGCGTCAGCGCCCGGAGTTCAACACCTCCGGGCGCTGACGCGACCCGGCTCGCCAATCACGTTTCTTCCGTCTTCGCCATGGTCACTTTCATCGCCGCGGCCGCCGAGGGGGCTTGGGCGGAGAGCGTTTCCGGCTTGGCGTGGTAGCTGAGCCGCACCGCCATCGCTTGTTCCAGCAACAGTACGACGAAGAACAGGAGGAATACCCAACCGAGTTCGGAGAGGTCGGTCTTCTTGTTCTTCAACTTTTCGATCCAGCTTTTATCGTCCGGGCTGTGGATGTCGCTGCCCACGGCGTTGGCGGTCACATCGTCCGAGGCGGCCCGGCGGAGGTCGCCTTCGCGGGCCGTATCGATATTCACCGGTACGATGCGGAACTCGGGAACCGAGATGCGTTCGGTGGGGTTCGTCGGGTTCGGCCGCTTCTGCTCGAAGCCGAAGATGTACACGCCCGGCTTCGCCGTGTTGGTGTAATTCAGGTACAGTTGGTTATCTCGCACTTCGAGCGGATCGAACTGATCGGCGAGTTTCAGGGGTGCCGGGTCGGCATCGGTTCCCGCAGCGCCGCGGCCTTTCGCCCCCTCGTGCGTAATTGAAGCCACGTACACTTTCGGATCGTAACTCTCGGCGGGGAGTTTGAATTCGAGGGCGGAACCGCAGGTGCGGTTCTCTTCGCCGCCGCCGCCGGAGAGGAAGTTGGCCATTTCGTGGATCACGGGGCTGAACGTCGCTTTGCCGGGGGTGTTCCACGCCCAGTCGGTCCAATCGTCTTTGCTATCGGCGGAACGTTGGAGGTTCGAGAAGAAGACGGTCACGCGGCCGCGGCCGTAATCGCGGGCCATGTAAATGGGGTCGCCGTACTTCAGCAGATCGCGTAGCCGGGTGAGTTCGCCCTTCAAATCGGAGTTCTTGGGTTGGCCCCAGAACTCGCGGAGCAAGGCCTCCTCGGCATCCCCTTCGGTGCGTTGGTCGCGCAGGAGCTTATCGAAGATGGCCACGGTATCGGAAAGCGATTTGCTGTTCCGCGCGGCGCCCTTCAACGCGTCTTGGTAACGGGCGAGCGTTTCCTTGAACTTGGCGAATTCCGGTTCTTCCAGCGGGAGCATCTTCGCGGCGGCTTCCACTTGGGCATCGTATTGGCCGGGGCTGGTTTCGTTGGGCAGGCAGTACAACTCGGTGACGCTGCGATCGTCCCGCCACTTGCCGATGCGCTTCACCGGCCAGTATTTCTGCACCACCAAGAAGCGGTAGTAATTGGTGATCTCCTCGGCTTCCTTGTTCGGCTGGCCTTGGGCATTCAAATAGATCGGGGCGAGCGCCGGGTGGTACTGCGCTTGCGGATCCCGCATCAAAAACTTCTTCTGCGAGATGTTGAAGCGGCGGACGAACAGTTGTTCTTCGGTGAGATCATCGGTGGGCTTCTCGGGCAGCGGCACGGGGAACAGCCCGGCGCCATCGCGGTAGAGCAGCTTGTTGTATTCTTGGGCCTTCACCCCTTCGCCGAGGAAGAAGCCGACGCCCCCGCCGTTCTGGCAGTAGACCTCCAACGCTTTCGCCGCGGGTTCGGGCAGGGTGGGCACGTTGCACATCAGCACGAAGGCGTACTTGCTCAGGTCGTCGTTCACGAGGTTCTCGAGCTTGCCGGGCACCCAGCGGTAGCCGCCCCCGGCACTCTCGAAATGCTTCTGCAAGAAGAGGCTGTTACCTTCCTGCTTATCCCGCGTACTCGGATCGCCATCGATCACGAGCACCGGCAGCAGATCGCGGACTTCCACGAGGCAATGGCGAACGTTATCCGCCGCAATGCCGCCCGGTTCGTCCGATTCCAGCACCGCCGTGACCAAGCTAAATCGCTCGAACACTTTCTTGAACGTAGCTTTTTCTTCTTCCGATACCTTCGCGTTCACTCCGCGGCCATCGAAGATGTTATCCGGCGCGCCGACGCGATCGATGGGCAAATCGAAGCGGAGAATCTTTTCTTCGCCGGGGGGCAACGATGCGAACGTCATCGATTTGCTGGTCTTGGTATCGCCGTTGACGCGGATCGAGAAGCGCACGTCTTTCATTTCGCTGATGCCGAAGTTCTTTACCTTCAGGGTGTACTCGACGTTTTCGCGGCGGGCCACGATCGACTTGCTCGGCCGGAAATCGAGGATGCCGATGTTGTCGCTGTAGAGCGGGGTCTTGGAGGCGTTCTTGCGGTAGGGGTTGGCAGTATCCACGAAGTGAACCTTCACCCCCGCCTTGTTGAGCTTCTCGATGGCGAGCTTGATCGCCGGGCCGTTTTCGATCCAATCGACGGATCGTAAATCGGTGAGAATGTGCAGGATCTTCGCGGTGTCGGTGCCACCGGCCGCGCCGATGCGTTCCTCGGCTTTGGCGAGTGCGGTGGGCAAATCGACGCGAACGGTGCTCACCGGGTAGGTAACCAGCTTCTTCCGGGCTTCTTCGATGGTCGTCGGATTCAGACGATCGTAATTCTGCGGGTTCGCCAAGTCGGACATCACGAGCACATCCATCGATTGCGGCGTGGTCGATTGCGCCGCGGCCGGGGCGATTTGATCGAGGAGTACGTTCT
>Ga0105044_10006183_pt1 | contig 16454 bp, 16 predicted proteins | sample MAT01_FD_78092 | JGI IMG/M metagenome (GOLD analysis project Ga0105044, IMG submission 78092) | Freshwater microbial communities from Lake Fryxell liftoff mats and glacier meltwater in Antarctica - MAT-01 | ecosystem: Environmental > Aquatic > Freshwater > Ice > Liftoff microbial mat | place... | reverse complement strand
TATGAACTTCCTCCAACGTGTACTAGTGGGCCATGTGGCATGATGTGCGGCATTCATTTTCCGGGTTTCGAGTTCAAATTGAGATCAAAGAATGCCATTATCCACGACACATGGCCCACTAGTTTCTCAGAAGTAGATTCAGAAGATGAAGCCTCTTACCGTGCGTTTTCGTCTTTTTGCTATGAATTGGCCAAATGGCGTGCATCGGGCAGGCAGTGGGTGAGCGTTGGTTTTGGATCTCAGGATACAATAGACTCAGAAGAGGGCCGAGAGAGATAAAACGTGACCGATTACGACATCATTCATGAGGTCAAAGAGGGCATTGAGCGTATTCACTACATCCCGCATCGTCCCAACGGTGCACCCCCGATTGTGATGCAGCACGGCATGTGGCATGGGGCCTGGTGTTGGTCCCACTGGCAAGCCCGCCTCGCAGACTTGGGATGGGAGAGCCATGCACACAGCCTGCCCGCGCATGGGCAGTCGCCTGCACAGCGACCTTTGCGCTGGTGTACGCTCAATTACTATCTCACATTTTTGCGGGCAGAGATTGAGCGGATGCCGCGCAAGCCGATTTTGATGGGCCACAGCATGGGTGGGGCGCTGACGCAGTGGTATCTCAAAGATGTGGCGGATGATCTGCCTGCGGCGGTGCTGGTGGCGGCCTGGAACAGTCATGAGATGCAGAGTTCTGTTCTCAATGCGATGTGGCGCGATCCAATCGGCGGGCTGCTCTGTTTTGCTAATCTGATGGCCTCGCCCATGGTGCGTAGCCCCTGGGCTGTATCGCAGCTATTGATCTCTCAAAATGCTGTGATCAGTCCCGAGTCGCTGGCGGAACAAGTGGGCGGTGAATCATGGTGGGTGCTGCTGCAATACAACCCGCTGCTGTGGCAGCCCAAAAAGACGCCCACGACGCCGCTGCTGTGGATCATCCCGGAAGAGGATCATGCTGTTTTAGCCTCAACGCAGACCCGTTCCGCCCGCTTTTACAATGCGGATGTGATTCGTGCGCCTCAAGCGGGACACAATGTCATGATGGAGCGCGATCATCAGGCGTTGGCTGACCAGATCGATGTCTGGTTGCAAACGCATATCCCCTAAGCTGGACTTTGCACATGACACGTTTGGATGAATCACCTTCGGTGAGCATGAACTCTCAAAACCTATCAGACTTTTCGCACATCACTGGAATCTCAACAGATGCGAAAAATACGGCTTATGTTTTGAACTCAATACGAATGGATCGAAGCGAGTTCTATTGAGATGTGCAAAGTCGAGCTAAGAAAACTCCTAGTACAGCTTTGCGGAAGTCGATAAGCAATTCAAATAGCGAACTTTAGCTAAAAGAAACTGAACGAAATGCTTATGAACTTCCTCCAACGTGTACTAGGATTCTCACGGATAGGAGGAGAGATATCTCTAAAAAACGGGATCGTCTATTCCCACCCGTCGGGATGGCCGGACGCTGGCCCCGCCGCCGCAATGATGAAGCGCTCAGGATCAAGGTGGCGCTGTGCGGCGTGCAGCAGATCGTCCGTCGTCAGGCGATTGATGGCGTCCTGATAGCGGGCCAGATAATCCAGGCCCAGGTCATAGCGTTCGATCATTTGCAATGCGCCCGCAATGCCGGTGGAGTTTTCCAGGCGCAGCGGCAGACGACCCGTAAAATAGGATTGATTGTCCTGCAAATCATCCAGGCTCACAGGCTCACGCAGCAGGCGGCGCACCTGCTCCACTGTCGCCTCCACCGCAATTGAGACATTTTCCGGCGCAACACCCGCCGCCATCGTCCATGTGCCTGGGCCAAGACCGCCTTCCATGCGACTGTAGGCATAATAGGCCAGCCCCATCTGCTCACGGATGACGCTGCCAATGCGTCCCATCATGCCAAATTCACCCAGGATGCTGTTGGCGAGCGTGGCGGCATGATAATCCGGAGCCGTCCGCGAGGGGCCGAGCGTCCCCATGAGGATGCTCGATTGGGTCTTGCCGGAGATGGGCGTGTAGCGGCGGCGTTGGGCGTGTGGAGCCTCTAGCGCGGGCAGCAGCGGCGGCGTGGGCTGATCGGGATTCTGCCAATCCGCCAGAAAGCGCTCAACAATCGCAACGGCATCACGGGCTTTCACCGCGCCCACAATGCAGATAATCATCCCGCGTGGCCCGTAGTTCTGCTGATGAAACGCCCGTAAATCATCGGCTGTGAGCGGGCTAAGCGTCTCCGGCGTGCCTGTGATGCCATAATGATAGGGATGAGTCGCGGGATACAGGGCTTCGCGGAAGGCCAGCCCCACCCGATAGCGCGTGTCGGTCTGGCTGTATTTCAGTTCCGTCAGGCGCTGCGCCTTGAGCTTCTCAATCGCATCGGCTGGAAACGTGGGAGAGCGCAGCACATCATTGAGCAGTTCGACCAGCACCACCAAGTCTTCCGCCAATGCCTTGCCGCCGAAGCCGATGCTGTGCTGGCCCGCCCCCACCGACAAATCCGCCCCCAATTCTTCCAGCGTGCCATGCAGCGTGTCGAAGTCGCGTGTCTGTGTGCCGCGCATCAGGGCTGCCGCCGTGAGTGCCGAGAGGCCGTTCTGAGCGGGCGTCTCAAAGATACTGCCGCCCTCCAATGAGCCGCTGAGGACGACGGATTCGACTTCAAAATTTTCGTAGACCAGGATCACAATGCCATTGGGCAGCGCCACACGGGTGATTGTTTCCGGGCGCGGCAGATCAAAAACGCGGATCATGCGGAGTCTCCGTCGGAGGTAGGGATAAGCCATCCGACAATACGGCGGCGGGGTGTGAGATAAGTTTGTGCGACGGTCTGGACATCCTGGCGTGTGACCGCATTGAGGCGCTCCAGATAGGTTGAAAACCAGTGGACATCGCCTAAAGCCGCCGACTGTGCCAACCAGTAGGCTTGATTGGTGACGCTCTCGGTGCTGTAGGCGAACGAGGCCCGCGCCTGCTTCTTGGCTTTGGCGAGTTCCGCCTCAGTGATGCCATCGTGCAGCAGGCGGTCAATCTGCTCGAACAGTGCTTTTTCGGTCTGCTCCGGCGTGTACGTATCGCTGACGGTGGCCCGCAGGGTATACAAATAAGGGTCAATCGTCTCTTGCAGGCCGCCGCCCGTATGCGCGGCAATTCCGGTTTTGACGAGCGCCTGATACATGCGGCTGGTCTTCGCGCCGCCTGATCCGCTCAGAATGCTGTCCATGACTTCCAGGCGCATCCAATCGGGGTGCAGCGCAGGCGGCACGCGATAGGCCAGCGTGACGAATGTCGTATTGCCGGGGCGCTCCACAATCACGCGGCGTTCGCCCTGCTGTTCCGGTTCTGGCCGCACAAACAACTCCGGGCGCGGCACAGTCGGCAGATCGCCATACAGCGTGTCAATCTGGCGCAGCATCTCCGCCGTATCGAACGATCCCACCGCCACCACAACAGCATTGGATGGCACATAGTGGGTGCGATAGTGATTATAGAGATCGTCGCGTTTGATCCGCTCCAGATCGACCATATCGCCAATGACTTCGTGGTGATAGCCATGCACGCGAAAAGCGGCACTCCGCAGCTCTTCGTTCAGCCAGAAGAGCGGGCTGTTTTCGTTATCACGCCGCTCCGACATGATGACGGTGCGCTCGGATTCGACATCCTCGTCGCGGAACACAGCATTCGCCATGCGATCCGCTTCGGCTTCAAGCGCGAGGCTGGCCCGATCTGCCGGGAGCGTTTCATAGTACATGGTGTGATCGAGCGAGGTGAAAGCATTCCACTGGCCCCCGGCCCGATCAATCAGGCGATCCAGCGTGCCTGCCGGAAAGCGCGGCGTGCCTTTGAACATCATATGCTCAACCCAGTGTGAGAGGCCCGTCGTGCCCGTGCGCTCATTGCGACTGCCGACGCGGTACATAACCCACCAACTGACCACCGGAGCCGTATGTTCTTCTTTGAGGAGAACTGTTAAACCATTGGAGAGTGTATGTTGAAGAACGTGACTCACAGAAACCCCTCATGCAGCGCAGCAAAATTGTATCAGTCTCCTCATCATGACGTGAGGGACAGTCTTAAACGAATCTTGACACTGTTATCTCACAAAAAGAGAACAAGATGCGTTTTTCATAGACCTTTCTTAAAGAAGGGGTTACTCCCCATACACGCCTCGCGCCGCCTCAATCGCCTGCCGCATCATCGCCTTGACATTCTCACTCGGCGGTGCGTCAGGCGGTGTGAGTGCTGTGCCGAGCACGAGCGCAATCCCTTCGATGACCTCTTCTATCGGCGGAATCTGCTCCGGCGGCAGCACATCATCCATGCTGATGAGGGCGTAGGAGAGCATAGTCATGATATAGGCGGCGACCTGCGGGGCAATATCGCGCCGTACCGCCCCCACCTGCTGCATCCAGCTCACAAATTGGGCGCTGGACGCAGCACGAAACTGGGACAGATTCGCATTGCGCCGCGCATACGCTCCCAGCACCCGCCGATCCTGGCGAAACAGCGCCTGCATCAGGGGCGTGTCCTGCATAGTATAGAGGGTGTTTTTGTAGATACCTGCAATGGTGCCGCCGTCGGGGTCAGCGTCCAGCCGTTTGAGGTACGCCTCCGCAAAGCGCCAGAATTCACGCTTGATGAGCGCATCAAACAGGGTCTCTTTGCTGTCAAAATGCAGATACACCGCACCTTTGCTAATGCCCGCCGCCTGCGCGATCTCGCTCACGGTGGTCTTGTCATAGCCGTACTGCACAATCAGACGCGCCGCCGCGTTGAGAATGCGCTGTTCGCGCTCAGTGTTCATTGGTTTTGGATTTTGCATGATGAGGATAGAGAGGGCGCAAACACTCGCGCCCACAGGAGTTGGATGGCTAAGACAGATTGGTGTTAAATGGCATCATCCCACAGAGAGCGCGGCCCCTGCGGAGCAGCCGTCTCGTTGTCGTCGATGGGATAGGCTTGCTTCTCAAACAACCACAGCATGACGAAGCCCGTGATGAATGCCTGCCCCAACACGGCTGTGACCAGCGCAAGCCAGGCAGTGCTGTCATCCATGCGCGGCGCATTGATCCACAACATGCCGCTGAAGACCAGGCCACCGACCACATTTGCCAGCACCCACAGCAGCGCCTGACGCACCGCATGACGCAGCACCATCCATTGCAGCACACTCGTCACACCAATGAACAGCGGCATGATCACCATCGCGGCAGGCTCCGGCGTGGGCATGTAATACCCCATGCGCCGCTGCAACATCGTGCGGGCAAAGCCATAGACCACCAGTGTTACACAGGCGGCCAGCGTCCCGCCGATCATGCTGTTGCGCCGCCAATGATCGGCTGTCCAGCACAGGTAGCGCCGCAGCAAAAGCCGCTGCACCGCCCCGACACAAAAGCCAATCGCCGCGCCGGACACCACAATCGCAGCGATGCCGCCCAGAAAATTCATGTCATCGTAAGAGGGACGATACAAACTGCCAAAAATAATTGCCAGCCCGACCCATAACGCCGCCAGAAGGATAATCGACATGGGGTAAATGAGAACCCCGCCAACGAGCCACGCAATGAGGAATGATCGGGGCCGAATTTCAACGTCTGTCATAAAATCCAAACCTAACCGTTATGAGCATTTTCGTGTCGAAACACGCTATCTTTCATCATACACGAGATTCAGATTTGAGCGGCATACGCTGTCTTACTCTGGCAGGCGAATTGACTGCCGCACAGCCTCAAATGCCGCGCTCAACTGCGAGGCCAATTCGCGTTTGGCCTGTCCATCTAGAGCGATTGTCTGCCCATTCGCTAATGTGACGCGGGCCACCTGCTGCACAAAGGCCGCGTCAACCTCTCGCACGGGGAGCGAGGCATCACTGACGGTGATCGTCATCGTATTATCGGCGGCGGCAAAGACCAGCACCACCGCCTGCTCTGCGGCCACGTTGCTCTTGACGATCTTCCAGCCTGCGGGCGCATCCACCGAATACAGCGGCGTTTGCACTGTGCGCTCCTGCACAATCACGAAAACGCCCGGCGTACTTTGAAGCTGCGCGGGAGGTTGAGATGGCACAGAGGTACAGGCCGCCATCATCAGGACGATGACAACAAGCAGCGATGCGCGTACAGATAAATTCATCATTGTATGCCCCTGATCGATATTACGGCGCATGATTCGCCGCATCGGGCCGCATCAAATAGCTGATGCCGCCGGGGGCATCGCCGCACCACACCCAGCCCGACCAGCGCGTCACCTGCCATATATCGCCTGCCCGTTCCATGCGCGTATAGATGCACACGCCGCTGGCCCCCTTGTCCTGCTCATATGTGCTCACATATTGGACATGCCAGATATTCGGGCCTTCCGGCTGCGCCCGCCGAAATACCGCACTCTGAAACTGGCCCCACTCAGCGGGGGCATACGCACGGATGCAGGCCGAGACGCGACCCTCCGGACAATTCGCCTTCACATACGCCTGCAATTCGGGACTGAGCGCCGTCAGCGCCGCCGCCTCATCGCCCTTGCTGGCCGCATTGACGAATTGAATGCCAATATCGTAAGCCAGATTCGTTTGTCGGGGGATGAGCGCAGCCGTGACGATGACGACAAGCGCCACAACGACGATGATCCCGATGACACGAGTCAGCGGTGAAAGACGCATAAAAAGCCTTTTTCATACAGGGCAAACAGGACGCGAATCATAGGCCATGCGCTCATCCCTGACAAGACAGACTGCCCTCCAGGAGATGAGGCCATTTTTTTTCGATGGTTCTAGGACGGATGATCAATGTGCGCTATGTTAAAGGTTCAGGTCAACAAAGCGCCTGAATTCCTCAAGCGACTCTTTAAAGGATCAAGATGAGCACAGTGATGACAACATCTTCGCCTGTGAGTGACACCTTGACGCCGCGCCGCGCTTTCCTGCTGGGAGCACGCGATACGCTGCCCATGATTCTAGGCGCGATTCCCTTTGGCATCCTGTTTGGGGCGCTTGGCATCAGCGCGGGCCTCTCGACGATGGCCGTTGTGGGCTTCTCCCTGTTCGTCTTCGCGGGGTCATCGCAGTTCATTGGGGCCAATCTGGTCGGCCAGGGCGTGGCGATGCCGTTTATCCTTGTGACGACCTTCATCGTCAATCTGCGTCATGCGCTGTATGCCGCCTCACTTGGCCCCTATGTGAAGAACCTGCCGCAGCGCTGGCTCATCCCGCTAGGCTTCTGGCTGACCGATGAGACGTATGCGGTTGTCATCCGCTACTATCAACAAGACCTGCCCCATGCCCACTGGTATCATCTCGGTTCCAGCATTGCCATGTACAGCAATTGGAATGTGTGTACATGGATCGGCATCCTGGCCGGCACGCAGTTCAAAGGACTGGCCTCGTCGGGGTTGGATTTTGCGATGGTCGTGACGTTCCTGGGTATCATTGTGCCGCTCATCGTCAACCGCCCGATGTTTGTGTGTGCGCTCGTGGCGGCCATCACATCGCTTATCACGGCCCCCATGCCCAACAAAATCGGATTGATCATTGCGGCAGCAGCAGGCATTGCAGCAGGCGTGATGCTCGAACTCCAGCAGGCCGCGCCTGAAAAAAAGAAGAGTGCCTGATGTTGACCCTCAATGAAGCGATTTTGATCTTCGGCATGTTCGTGGTGACGTATCTCGCCCGTTATCCCCTGCTGGTGCTGGTGGGACGTATTCAACTGCCCGATTCGCTGTCACGGGCGCTGCGCTATGTGCCTGTAGCGGTGCTGACAGCCATCTGTGCTCCGGTCATCCTCATGCCCAAAGACACGCTCGATCTGCGCGTGCAGAATGCGGGCCTGATCGCGGGCCTCGTCGCCATTTTGATTGCATGGCGCACAAAGAATCTGCTGCTGACCATTGGCGTGGGCATGGCGGTGTTTTTGCTGTGGCGGGCGTTGTTCGGGGGATAGCAGGTTGCGGGGGTGACACATGGATCACCCGATTGGATATGTACATTTTTGGGCACGACATGTCGTGCCCCTACGATTGTCAATCACATCAGATAAAACAGAGTTATCGCAAAACAGACGCACAAAAGCGCGTCCCTACTTCAAGCTTTCAAACAGCGCTTTGGCCGCATTGACGATCTGCACCTGCTGCTCTTCTGGCGCAATCGTGGCCGCATTATCGCCTGCCTGCGGGCCGTACCAACCGAACTGACCATGATTGCCGCCCTCAATTTTGGTGTACACCGTTTGTGGGGGCAGCAGCGCCTTGCTCTTCTCCAGCGAATCCACCGTGAACAACCCATCATTCGTACCATACACCGATGTAATGGCGAGATTTGTTTTCGTCAGCAGCGCATCATTGGCCGGCGTGGAGGCCATCAGCAGCAGCCCGCGCACACGATCCGCATGGCCCGCCGCAAACAATGACGCCGCCACGCCGCCCAATGAATGCCCGCCCACGACCCACGTCCGCACATCGGAATGCGCCGTAAATACCGCTCCCGCCGCCTCTGAATTGAAGAGGGCCAGATTCAGCGGCGCAAACAGAATCGCCACATAGTAGCCGTCTTCCGCCAGCGCCCGTCCCAGCGGTGCATAGGCTTCGGCGGGTACTTTGCCGCCCGGATACAGGATCAAGCCCATATGCTTGGGGGCCACCTGGGGCAAAAATTCAATCCAATCGGCCCGATTGACGATGACTTCAGGGCTGCTCTTAAGCGCCTCCATTGCTTGCGGCGCGGGGGCGGGGATGTTTGTTGCCCAGAGGACGAATCCCGCTGCGCCTAGCACAAGCAGTACCAATAGAAAAAGACCAATTCGTCTCAGCCAACGACCCAACATAAAAGACTCCCAATCGCAGTCACTCTCATCAAAGCGGCAGTATCTTACGTGGATTGCCGCGCAATAGGTAGGGCATGGGCAAATCGCAGCGGATGATGCGGGATTATGGCAGAGGGCGCTGACGATGATGTATGGTTAGACATGATGTCGGGATGGTAGGGGCGCAGCGTGCTGCGCCCTTGATATGGGCATCTGGAATATTGGGCGCAGCACGCTGCGCCCCTACAAAATCGCCCGTTTTGAGCCGTAGGGGCACGATGTATCGTGCCCGCGACACATTTTCTCAAATCATCAAAAGCGCAGCACGCTGCGCCTTTACGAAGCAACATGAGCGCGTCATTAAAACCATACGCATGGCTTTTTCGGTTCCTTGTATCAAGGATGGATGAATGCGCGAACCCTCCCTCACCCTGCCCGGTCTCCTGGGCGATATACGCCTGCTGGTGATCCTGTTCGTCGCGTTCCGCGTCCTGCTGCTGCTGGCCTATCCGCCTTTCCTCATTGGCGGGGAGGAGCGCGGCATCGGCGTGGGCGGGGATCGCGTGTATCACTATGCGCTGGTGGCTCAGGCCAAAGATAATTTGTATCCCTTCCGCGATTGGTGGAGTGAGTTTCCGCCCGCATGGTATCTCACAACGACGGGCCTGTATGCCATCGGCGCAAAGAGCTATGACACCTGGTCAATGGCAGTGGCGCTGCTGTGCCTCCTGAGCGAAGTGGGCATTCTTGTGCTGATACGGCGCATTGGCGCACGCTTGCACAGCCCGAATACAGGCATGGCGCTGGCGTGGGTGTATGCGCTCATGGCCGCGCCCGCAATTTATATGTGGTGGAATTTTGATTCGTGGATGACCTTCTTTTTGCTGCTGGGGCTGTGGGGTCTGTTAGAGGGCAAATACACGCGCTCGGCGCTGGCAGTGGCAGCGGGAGCGCTGGTGAAATTCGTCCCCTTTTTGATCTTTGGGGCCGTCTTGCGCTTTCGCACACTCAAACAGGCCGCATTGTATATCGCTGTGGCGGTGGGCGTGTTTGCGCTGGCGTATGGGCCGTTGTTCGCGCTGCGGGCCGATTTTGCCCTGATCTCGCTCACCGCCCAGTTCAACAAGCCCTCATATCAGACGGTGTGGGCGCTGCTCGATCATAACTACGGCACGGGCAATTTTGGCACGCTGGAGAGCCATCTGACCGCCAGCGGCGTGACCGACGGCGTGCGCGATAAAAACCCGCCTGTGATCCCTGGGGCGCTGCGGTTGGGTGTGGTCGCCTTGATCGGGCTTGGCATCTTTGTCACCACCAAGCGCCGCGACGATGTGGGCGTGGTGGCGTTCGTCGGTGTGACGCTAGTGCTGTTTTATCTGCAATCGCAGGGCTGGTCGCCGCAGTGGGTCTCGCAGATTTTGCCGCTGATTCTGCTCGTTCTGCCCACACGCGACGGGGTGCTCATCGGCGTGGTACTCAGTCTGCTGGCGTTTGCCGAGTACCCGTTTCTGTTTGTGCGAACAGGCGATACAGGCGGCCTGATGCTGCCGGGGACAGCGCTGTTTATGCCCTGGGTGCTGGTGGTGCTGCTGCGGACGGGCCTGCTGGTGCTGGTGGCCGGGCTGTTTTACGCTAAGCTGCGACAGGCAGGGCGCATACTCAGCATCACATCATCTCGATAGGTGCGTTTTGGCCCTATCATGTGCTCTAAGCAGTGGATCTAAACGGATACCGCGCCGTGAGAGTGTTTCTGATACAATGACACCTCATTGTGCCTAACCATCATGAGAACAGGGGAGGTCCGGATGGGACTCCGCATATATAACGTCTTGGGGCGAGAAAAACAGGATTTTGTGCCGATCACTGAGGGCCAGATTGGGATGTATGTCTGCGGCCCGACAGTCTATGACCATGCCCATCTCGGCCATGCGCGGAATTATGTGTCATTCGATGTCATTGTGCGCTATTTGCGGCACACGGGCTACAAAGTGTTGTACGTGCAAAATATCACCGATGTCGGCCATCTGCTCGAATCGGGCGAAGATCGTATTTTGCGCAAAGCAGGCCAACTGAGAACAAACCCAATGCAGATCGTGGAAACCTACGCCCGCAGCTATTACGAAGATATGGACATCCTGGGTGTGACGCGGCCTGACATTGCGCCCCGTGCCAGCGCACATATTCCTGAGCAGATCAAGATGATCGAGACTCTGCTGAAAAAGGAAAATGCTTACGAGGTCAATGGCAGTGTGTATTTCGATGTCACATCTGACAAAGACTATGGCAAGCTCTCCAATCGTCGCATTGACGAGCAGGAAGATGGTGTGCGCGAGACGACCCGCGATGAGAAGCGCAATCCCGAAGATTTTGCGCTGTGGAAGAAGGCCGAACCAGAACATATCCTGCGCTGGGAGAGTCCCTGGGGCGAAGGCTTCCCCGGTTGGCACATCGAATGCTCGGCGATGGCGAAAAAGTATCTCGGCACGACCTTCGATATTCACGGCGGCGGCATCGACAATCTCTATCCGCACAATGAAAACGAAATCGCGCAGAGCGAATGCGCCAATGATGCTGACTTTGCTCATTATTGGATGCTCGGCGGCAGCCTGAGCGTTGATGGCGTGAAGATGAGCAAGAGTCTGGGCAACTTCACCACCATCAAAGATGCGCTCAAGACCTATCGGCCCGAAGTCATCCGCGCCTTCATCCTGAACGCGCATTACAGCAGCCCGATTGATTACAGCGAAGAGGCCCTGATTGCGGCCAAAGGCGGCTGGGAACGGCTGTACAATGCGCTCCATCTGGTGCGCCAGAAGATGCAAACCGCGCCCGAAACCAGCGGCGATGGTAACAGCTTTGAAGGCCCGATCAAGACCATGCGTGACGCCTTCACTGAGACGATGGACGATGATTTCAATGCGCCGCGTGCGGTGGCGGCCTTCCAGGATTTCACCCGTGAGGTCAACAGCCTGCTCAATGGCGGGGCGAATATCGGCCTGCCCACGCTGTCAGCCATTCAGGATGTGTATCAGCAGTTAGGCGGTGATGTGCTCGGCCTCATCCCCAAAGGCGATGTCATCGACAGCCGCCGCGCCGAACGCGAGGGCGCTCTGATCGATATGCTCATCGCCATGCGTGCTCAGGCCCGCGCCAACAAGAACTATGCGGAAAGTGATCGCATTCGCCAGGAACTCGCTAAAGCGGGCGTGCTGCTCGAAGATCGTGCTGATGGCACGATCTGGTATCTAGAATAGGCCGCAACTTATGGAATTCGTCTATGGCCTCTGGCCGATTATCGAGACCCTACGGGCCAAACGCCGCCCGATTGAGTCGCTTATGCTGACGGATCGGGCGGAAGAAAAAGGGCAAATCCTTGAGATTATCGCCCTGGCCCGCGCTCAGAATGTGCCGATCAGCCGTGTTCAGCGCCGCATCCTCGATGATCTCGCCAAAGATGGCAATCATCAAGGCGCTGTGCTGCGCGTGGGCGATTATCCGTATGCCACGATTGATGACATCCTCGAAATTTCGGCCTTGCGCGGCGAAAAACCGTTCATCCTGCTGCTCGATCTGCTGCAAGACCCGCAAAACGTCGGCTCGCTGCTGCGCGTGGCCGATGCGGTTGGCGTTCACGGCGTCATCATGCAGGAGCGGCGCGGCGTGTCGATCACCTCATCCGTCGTGGCCTCCTCGTCCGGCGCGGTGGAGCACCTCGCCATCGCCCAGGTGACGAATCTTGTGCAGGCGATGAAAGAGCTGAAAGAGCGCGATGTCTGGCTCGTAGGTATGGACATTGGCCCCAATCTGCCGCCGCTGAATCAAACCGATCTCAATATTGCGATGGGTCTGGTCATGGGCAGCGAAGGCGAGGGAATGCGCCGCCTCGTGCGCGACACCTGCGATTTCGTGGTGACGCTGCCGATGCGCGGCAATGTCGGCAGCCTCAATGTAGCAACCGCCGGATCGATTGCGCTGTATGCCGCATGGCAGGCCCGCGATTGGCAGGGCTGGACGCCGCAGAACAGTTAATAACCCTCACCCCCAACCCCTCTCCCGTTTACGGGAGAGGGGTTGGGGGTGAGGTTCTCTGATCGCCCCCACCTCCCGCTCACATCCATCGCTCACAAGGACTCCTGAATGCCACTGCCTGCGTCTTCACGCGCTCTCAAAATTGCTCTCACGATGGCTCTAGGCATGGTGGCGCTTTATACGCTCAGTGTTGTGCCGGATTGGACGATAGGGAGTGCGCGGTGGGCGCTGGTTATGGCAGCGGCGCTTGTTGGCCTGTTCAGCCCGTATCTCAGCGGCTTTCTCGCAGGTCGCGCCGCCCGAATTACCCGCCTGCTGCCGCTTGTCTGCCTCATCATGGTCGCGGGCCTGCTGATTGAGCAGCAGGGTGGCATGGGCGCAGCGCTGGTGTATGCGCTACTGCTGGCCTGCACAGTGGCTTTGATCTGGGGCGTGCAAACGCGGGAACAGGGGCTGAATCTGGCGGTCATGACTGGCTCTGTCGCGGTGTCGCTGCTGCTTGTGAATGCCATCTCCCCCACGCTCACCCAGACGGTTGCAAATATGCAGAAACAGAAGGCGCTCCAGCAGGCCGGCATTGATCTGCGTCCGCCGCTGGATGAAACGCAAATGACGCCTGCGACAAGCACGACGATTGCGGATGTCGCGCCCCAGGCTGAGATCATCTACCAGAATGGCTCTGGCCCTGCGTGGGGGCCGCTGGCGGGATGGGGGACGAATACTAACACGCGCCTGCATTACTGGATGACGGGCGCATATGATGTCATGGTCGATTACAATGCGGAGGGTTATCGCGGCCCGGTCATGCCGTATGACAAGCCTGCTGATGTGTATCGCATTTTGTTCATTGGCGATTCGTACATCGAGGCCCGTGAGGTCGATTACGAGAAGACGATTTATGCTCAATTGGGCGACCTGCTCAAAAACGCGCATACGGCTGATGGCAAGCGCATCGAGGTCATGGGCGTGGGCGCGACGGGTTGGGGGACGCTGCAAGCCTATCTCTACTATCACAATGAGGGCTACAAGTATCATCCCGATCTCGTGATCAACCCCTTCATCATCAATGACGTGGCCGATAACAACCCGACGGTCTTCTACCCGGATCGCACGATTGATTTTGCCATCTCGGATGCAAGCGTGCAGATCGTGGCCCCTGGCACGCTCACACCGCGCCCAACCTATAACGGCATGGCCCGCTGGCTTGAGAATCTGCCGCCCATGATGCAGCCGCTTGGCCTCATGCAGCTTATGCGCCAAGTGTTCACGCCGCCACGTGAGGTATTAGCAACGGCCAGCGGCCCCAAAAAGGCCCATCCGCAGCGCTATATCTTCGTCAGCTACCCGGAAATTAAGGGCTATGCCGAGGGCTGGTCACGCACAGAGGCCGCCTATGCCCTGCTCAATCGTGAGATCAAGGCACAGGGCGGGCGGCTGATGGTCGTCTACGTCGATATTGGGGCGGATCGCATCACCGAGATGACGCAGGATCGCGTTGAAGATCAAACGGGCTGGCTGTGGGACCTGACGCTGCCCGTGAAACATTTACAGTCATTTTTGCCGCGCATGGGCATTCCGCTTTTATTGACGGGCGACACCTACAAAGAATGCGCGGCACAGGCCAAAGAGCGCGTGTATGATCTGCTGTTTTACGTCGGTGATGGGCATTGGAATCCCCTGGGCCACCGCATCACAGCGGGGCTTGTAGCGCAGACGCTGTATGACGACGGCACGCTCGATCCCGCTGCCCGCCCCTCGCATGAGGCGCTGTTGGGGTGTTTTGCGACGGGATGATTCCTGCGATGACGCCTCATCAATCATGACATCTCTTGATTTTGAGCGATCCCTTATCAAATACACTAGGCATTTGAGGTGGCTCTTGATTAGAATAGAGCGATTCAAATTTACGCATCGGCCCGGAAGGTGACGAAAAATGTTAGAGGAAATTCTTTCTGAAGCCAAAGCTAAAATGCAGAGCACCCTCGGCGTCTTTGAAGACGATCTCCAGGGGATGCGGGGGAACCGCGCTAGTATTGCGCTGGTGGATCGGCTGAAGGTGGAGTATTACGGCCAGGAGACGGATTTGCGGCAGTTGGCAACGCTTTCAACGCCCGAACCGATGCAGATTATGATTCGTCCGTTTGATAAGGGTGCGTTGAAGGCGATTGAAAAGGCCATCAATGAGGCCAATGTCGGCATGACACCCAACAATGATGGCGCGAATATCCGCCTCAATATGCCGCCCCTGACGCGTGAACGCCGCGTTGAACTCGTCAAGATGCTGCACAAACGCACCGAAGATGCGCGGATCGCTGTTCGCAACATCCGCCGCAGCGCCAACGATGATATCAAAGAGTTCGAGAAAGAGGGCGAAATCTCCGAAGATGACTCGGAACTGGGGCAAGAGCGCATCCAGACCATGACCGATGAGTTCATCAAGAAGCTTGAAGACCTCTCGAAGATGAAGGAGAAGGATATGATGGAGGTGTAAGCCAAACCTCTGCCGTCGGGGTGAGACTTTGCCCCGACGGATGTGTACAATCCTGTGCGACCTCACATCTGCTGCCATCCATTCATGCCAAGTCAACGCGAGCCAATCCCATGAAGCTGTTTTCCGTCAAGCCCAAACCTGAGTCCATCATCCTGCCCGACGGGGAGGAACCGCTGCGTCTGCCGCGCCATGTGGCGATCATCATGGATGGAAATGGCCGTTGGGCCAAGCAGCGCGGCCTGCCCCGTGCCGCCGGACATCAGCAGGGGACGGAAAATCTGCGACGTCTTCTCAAATCCGCCGTTGAATTTGGCGTGGAGATTCTCACCATTTATGCCTTTTCGACGGAGAATTGGAATCGCCCGCGCCGTGAAGTGGAGCTTCTGATGCGTATCCTGGAAACCGTGATTGATCGTGAACTGCGCGAATTGAACGAAAATGGTGTCCAGATTCGGCACATTGGCGAGTTGGATGGCGTCGCGCCGCGCATTGCCAAAAAAGTCCTTGAAGCCTGTGAGCTGACAAAAAACAACAATACCTTGATCCTCAATGTGGCCTTCAATTATGGCGGGCGTGATGAGATCGTCCATGCGGTGCAAAAGATCATCCGCGAGGGCATCCCCGCCGAACAGGTGACGGAAGACCTCATCAGCCGTTGTCTCTACACCAGCGGCCTGCCCGATCCTGACTTCATCATCCGCACCAGCGGTGAATATCGCCTGAGCAACTTCCTCATCTGGCAGAGTGCCTATGCCGAACACTACTACACCGATGTGTACTGGCCGGATTTTGACAAAGAGCATTTCCGTGCCGCATTGGCCGAATATGGGCGGCGCAAACGGCGCTTTGGCAAGACCGATGAGCAAATTGAAGAGACGGAAACTGAGGAAGCGGATGAGGTGTAGGGCAGCACTGATTTTTAGGAATAAAGGATATTGCTGTAGGGACACGGCCTGCCGTGTCCACAATCTCGGCCAAGGCGGGCCTTGTCCCTACACACCGCCATAAATACCTCTATTTATCGCTGTGGTGAGGGGTTACCAGAAAAGCGCCGTAAAGCCCCTGCCTTCAGGCAGGGGGATATAAGGCGTAAAACTTGCCAAACGATCTCATGATGGCTACACTTTGACACAATTCGATCAGACAATGCGCTTCACGAG
>Ga0105044_10006179_pt1 | contig 16462 bp, 9 predicted proteins | sample MAT01_FD_78092 | JGI IMG/M metagenome (GOLD analysis project Ga0105044, IMG submission 78092) | Freshwater microbial communities from Lake Fryxell liftoff mats and glacier meltwater in Antarctica - MAT-01 | ecosystem: Environmental > Aquatic > Freshwater > Ice > Liftoff microbial mat | place... | reverse complement strand
CGATCGCAGCGAGGCGTTGCGCGGCATGCGCGCGGTGTATCAGATCGGCGCCCCCGTGCGGAGGCCACCCGCCGATCTGTCTCGGGCGCCCGCGAGGCGCGTGGCTGGTGTGGCTGGTGAGCGCTGGTGAGCGCTGGTGAGCGCTGGTGAGCGCTGGTGAGCGCTGGTGAGCGGCGGGGCGCGTGAACGGGTCGAGTACGATCTCCACGGGTGTCTCCATCGAGCTTCGCCTCGTGGGGTCGCCTGCACGAGCACGCACGAGCCCCGCCGCTCTCGACGTCCGGTTGCACCGCGGGCCCTAAGGTCTCGGATAGAGCTCGAGACGCCGCGCCGACGCCGCGATCCCGCAGAGCATCTCGCGCCCGCCGGCCTGCTCATAGCGAGCTTGCGAGACACCGCCATTGGTCAGCAACTATGTGAGAGCGAGAACCGCAGTCGAGTCAGCGCCTCCGTACGTGACGGCGCAGGCCGCGAATACGTGCCCCGGCGCCGTGGAGGCCTCTGCGTACTGCGTGGGTGAAGAAGAGCTGTCGAGCTCGAGGTCGTGGGGCGCGTCGAGCTGGTGAGGGGATCATGCTGGTCCTGTACGACGGCGAGAGACGTCAGCCACGCTGGTGATGGCAGCCAACAGCGTTCCTGAATCCGTTCCGACCCATCGCGGTCGCGCGCCTGCGACGGCGTACCGTGGATGTCAGGGGTCGTCGCTACTGTGCCCCCGGTGGGTACGGACCAGCGGCTCAGGCGCCTTCTTCAGCTCGGCGAGGCGCTCATCGACGCGCCTCGAGGGCTCTCACTCGAACAGTACGGGAAGAAACACGGCTACAGTCGCAGTGCGTTGTACCGCGACGTCGCCGTGCTCCGCGACGTCGGCTTTCCCATCACGTCCGATCGAGGACGCCACCGAGTCGCCGCCGACTTCCAGCTCTTCGGTCGCCGCGGCCTCGACGCCGGTGAGCTGCTCGCGCTGTTCGTCGCGCGCCAGGTGGCGGGCCGGATCCCGGGCTCGCGGTTCGATCGCGCGCTCGCCTCGGTGTGGGCCAAGGTCACTGGCGTCGACGGCCAGCTCGCCCTCGTCCCCGGCGCCGACGACGCGCTCTCGGTGTCCGCGTTTCAGACCCTCGACTACACACCGCATCGCGCGGTGATCGACACCCTCGAGAGCGCCATCCACGGCCGCGTTGCGGTGAAGTTGCGCTACCGCAAGGCCTCCAGCGGCGAAGTCAGTGAGCGCGTTGTCGAGCCCGGCCAGCTCCACGCCGACGCCGCCGTCGAGGGGCTGTTCCTGATCGCCTACTGCCGGTGGCGTCGCGCCGTACGGGTCTTCGCGATCCAGCGTGTGGTGTCTGCCGAGCCGACCGGCGAGCACTTCACGCCGCGGGCCGAGACTCGATCGCGAGTGGCGCTGCGCGATGCCTTCCGGGTCTGGGTCGGCAAGCAAGACGCGCCGGTCAACGTGCGGGTCCGGTTTGCGCGCAGCATCGCGAGCGAGATCGCCGAGCGGCACTGGCACTCGTCACAGGTCCTGACGCAGGTGCCCGGAGGCGAGGTCGTGCTCGAGCTCCGCGTTGGGGATCCAGCGAGCCTGATCCGGTGGCTGATGGGGTACGGCGCGGACGTGATCGAGGTGGAGGAGCCAAGGTGGCTGGCCGAGGAGGTCCGCCGTCGGCACCGGCGGGCGGGAGGGCTGCCGGACGCTGCACGTATATATAGGAGTCAACGCGGACGCCCGAGCACGAGCCGGACGGCGCGGGCTCGATGACGAGCTGTTCGGTTTACGCCGCAGATTCCGTCCCAGATCCCGGGATCGACTACCGCATGCGGCGCGAACGCCGCTACTGAGAAGGGAACCGAACGCCATGATCCAACCCACCCACGTCGATCTCGCCTTCCCCGTTCGCGGCGGCACCCTGCCTCGCGATCATGGTTATGCGCTTTACGGCGCGCTCAGCCGCGCGCTACCTGCACTACATCGCGCCGAGTGGATCGGGATCCAGAGCATTCCCGGGCGCATGATCGGCCGAGAGACTGTCGACGTACAGACCGGCAGCTATCTGCGCCTCCGCGTGCCCGCCGAAAAGATCGGGATGCTCCTCGTCCTCGCCGGTCGGTCCATCGAGGTGCAGGGCCACGCGATCCATCTTGGCGCGCCGACCGTGCACTCCCTCAAGCCGGCCGCCGCACTCGATGCGCAGCTCGTCGTGATCAAGCTGACTGACGGCGTCGGCACGCCGTTCGATCGCGCCGCGTTCGACCGGAAGTTCGCGGCCGAGGCCAACCGGCAGCTCGCCAAGCTCGGCGTTGTCGGTGAGCTGGCATTGCGCGGTCGGCGCAGCGTTACGGTCGGCGGCCGTCGCGTCATCGGACATGCGGTCGGCATCGACGGTCTATCGGCAGAGCACAGCCTGATGGTGCAGGTCCACGGGCTCGGCGGCAAGCGTACGATGGGCTGTGGGCTGTTCCGCCCGGCGCGGGTGACGATCGCGCTGGCGGCCGAGGCCCCGCTCGCATCGTGAGGCCGCTACTCGCGAAGAGCCCGCGCGGCGGGCGGGCGCTGCTGCTTCACCAGCACCTGCTCGACACCGAGCACGCCGCGACCTTGCTGTTTCGCGCCGACACGCGCTGGGCCACCGCGTATCTGCGCTTCTTCAAGATTCCGGCGGCGGAGCACGGTCGTTTCCTTCTCAACCTGCGCGTGGCTGCCCTGTTTCACGATCTCGGCAAGGCCAACGAGGGCTTCCAAGACGCGATGCACGCGCGGCAGTTTCTCGCGCAACCGCTCCGTCACGAGCACCTCAGCGCGCTGGTGCTCGCCCATCCCGCCGTCGAGCGCTGGCTGCGCGGCAACCCCATCCTCGATCAGGACGTCATCGTCGCTGCCGTCCTGAGCCACCACCTGAAGGCGGCGCAAGACGGCGACAAGTGGAAGGTGCTCGCGTCGAAGAGCGCCGCGGCGATCGCGCTGTTCCTCGATGACCCACAGGTCGTCGCCACCTTCGCATCGGTCGCGCGCATCGCCGCGCTACCGGGCGCTCCGCCACGGTTGCCCACGACCTACCAGGAGGAAGACGATCAGTGGGGCGACGCGTTCGATGCGCTCTGGGACCGTGCGTCACGGTTCGGATCGGCGATCCGCAAGGACCGCGGCCGCCGCGCGCTCGGCCTCGCGGTCAAGGCGGGCGTCATCGTCGCGGATTCGGTAGCCTCGGCGACCTTCCGCGAACAACTCGACCTCCCGTCCTGGGTCGAGGAGGTCGCCCACGCAGCCGCGCTCGATGACGACGCGGTGCTTCGCGAGGTGCTCCGACCGCGTGTCACCGAGATCAACACGGCGCGGCCCGAGAGGCCGTTCGCCTATCACCCGTTTCAGGACGGCGCCGCCAGCATCGGTCACCGCGGCCTGCTCCTGGCCGCCTGCGGCGCTGGCAAGACGATGGCGGCATGGCGGTGGGCCGATGCAGTCGCGCGGACCCAGCCGATCGGGCGCGTGGTGTTTCTCTACCCGACCCGAGGCACCGCGACCGAGGGCTTTCGCGACTACGTCGGGCACGCACCCGAGGGCACCGCGGCGCTGGTCCACGGCACCGCGCGCTACGAGCTCGAAGGGATGCAGGCGAACCCGCTCGAACGCTCGCCGTCGCTGCGCGGCAAGGACCTCATGCCCGACGAGGCCGAGGACCGCCTGTTCGCGCTGGGGCTCTGGCCGAAACGCTACTTCTCGGCGACGGTGGATCAGTTCCTGGCGTTCATGGAGCACGACTATCGCGGCCTGTGTTTGTTGCCTGCGCTGGCCGATGCGGCGGTGATCTTCGACGAGATTCACAGCTACGACGAGAACATGTGGCGTGCGCTGGTCGGATTCTTGCAAACGTTCGACGTCCCGGTCTTGTGCATGACGGCGACCCTGCCGCCGAAGCGACGAGACGATCTGGCGGGGTTGCTGCGGACGTATCCCGACGACGCGGAGCGCTTGGCGTTGGCCGACCTCCACGAGCTCGAAGGCCATCCGCGCTACCACCTGGAGGCGGTCGCGAGCTCGGATGCTGCCTTCGAGGCCGTCGCCGCTGCGGCGCGGCCGGGCGTGCGGATCTTGTGGGTCGTGAACACCGTGCGCCGCTGCCAGGCGCTCGCGGTCCGCCTTCACGAACGACTGCACCGCGAGGTGCTCGTGTACCACTCGCGCTTCAAGCTCGAAGACCGCCAGCAGCGGCACCGCGACACCGTCGACCGCTTTCGGGCACCCGCCAGCGGAGATCCGATCGAGGTGATCGCGGTGACCACCCAGGTCTGCGAGATGAGCCTCGACCTCGACGCAGACATCCTGGTCACCGAGCACGCGCCGATCTCGTCCCTCGTGCAGCGCTTCGGACGTGCCAATCGGCATCTGCGCCGCGGTCGCGAGTTCCGCGCCCGGCTCGTGACCTACGCGGCCGAGAGCCCACTGCCGTACGAGCGCGAAGAGCTCGCGGCCGCCACGGAGTTCCTCGCGGCGTTCGCGGGTCGCGACGTGAGCCAGCGCGAGCTGTCCGAAGGGTTGCTCGCGTACTCCCCAGCGGGTCGGCTCGTCAGCGATGCCAGCCGGTTTCTCGACGGCGGCTTCTTTGCGACCCCTGGCGAGTTCCGCGACTCCGATGAGAGCGGCGCGTCGGTCGTGCTGGATACCGATCAAGCGACGTTCAAGAAGCTCCTCGCGCACAAACAGTCGACCGAAGGCCTGCGCTTGCCGGTGCCGCGAAATCACGCACGGCCCGGTCCTCATCCCGGGTTGCCGGTCTGGCTCGGGCTGGCCGACGGCACCCGCTACAGCCAGCGTTACGGCTTCATCGTCGACGACGATCTACGCCATCTCGCGGACCCCCACGGAGGAACATGAGCGACCTCGCATCCGATACGCCCGAGCCCAAGAAGCTGCGCAAGTCCAAGAGCGCCAAACCCGCAGCCCAGCCGTCGGCTCCGGTGTCGCTACGCTGGGACCTCGCAGAACTGCCGTCCTCGCAGCACAAGGCCGGGCTCGCGGGCCTCGCCATGTGCGTCGAGTTCCTCGCGCGCAACCGCGATCGCAAGGGGACATGCGAGGTCGAGGCCATCGACGCCAGCGGCCTCACTCTACGCGTCGACCGCGAGGGCATGCAGGCGCTCTTCGACGACATTTACGCCGCGTCGAACGAGGAGCAAGAGCGCGACAAAAAGTTCCAGAAAAAGACCGCAAGCGGGGCCAAGGTCGATGTCGAGCCCAAGAGCACGCGCGAAAAGGTGGTGACCGACAAGAAGGGGATCGCGAAGACGAAGACGTTCTACGTCTACGAACAGGTGATCCCCGCAGGCGCGATGGTGAGCGAGTGGGACGCTGTCGCCGCCGGCGGTAAGCAGCTCTGGCTCAAGCTGTGGCGCGATCTGGTGTGGACCACCCTACGCGGAGTGCCCGCGACCCGGGAACCCTACAACTGCAGAGCCGAGAAGCGCATCGCGACCGATGGTGCCGACGAATGGGACGCGCTGGTCGACAGGCCAGGCGCGAGCGTGGAGTTGCCGAGCACCTACTACCTCGGTGCCCAGGCGCGGAGCGCCGAGAACGTATCGTTTCGCGACGTCGCGCGCCTGCGCTTCCTGCTCCACTTCTGGCCGTTCGTGGCGCCGATCTACGTACCGGCCGTGACATCGCGCGAAGGCGAGCGCGAGTTCGCTGGCTACGCGGTCGTCATCCCCGATGTCGCGAACCTGCAAGACTTCGTCGAGCATTGGGGCCAGGTCGCGCGCGAGCGGGGCAGCGAGCCGTCGGGGTATCGACCCCGTGATGCAGTCATCGACATTGCTGCCGAGGCCGGGCTCGATGTCGCGCTCCGCACGTTCGCAGTGGTCGGTCGACTCCAGGGTGCAGCGTCGACCCGTGCCTGGGTGATCGCCGTCGACGTCTTTCACATCGAGAAGGACGGGAACAACGTGCGCGTTCGTGGCGTGTCTCGCGTAGATCTCCGCCGCGATCGAGCCGACTCCTACGGTCGGGTTCGCAGGGAGTACTGGAATCCGTTGTTTCGACGTAGGCGGATCATCAGCGTCCTCGACGACGACCCCTGGTGGACCGGCTTCGGTCGACTGTGTGCCACCACCACCGAAGCGCTCACGATCAAAGACTCGAAGTTCCGGCGCGACTGCCGGATCGCATTCACGGAGGTTGAGATGAAGGAAGCGACGGCCAGCGACGAAAAGACCCTTGATCAGCTCATCTACCAGGTCGCCCGAGCCTACGTGTTCGGTCGCCTGGCCTCGAAGTACGATCTCAAGTGGGACAAGGTAAAGGGCTCTACCGCCGAGAAGGACTACAACGACAAAAAGGAAAAGATCGCGCGCGCGGCGTTCCTCGCGGTCCGGTCACGCACCGGGGCCGACTTCGTCACCTACTTCACGAGCACCCTCTGCTCGGTGTCGCAGCACCTCAACGAGAGGAGCTTCCTGGAGATCGCGCGCGCGCTCCACAGCGAGGACCAGGTCGAGCGGGTGCGCAGTCTCACGCTCCTCGCCCTGTCGGCGACCTGATCGCGGGTCACCTCAATCTCATCCAGCCCGAAGGGAATCTGTCACATGGCCCTCAAGAACCTCTACTGCACCATCCTCACCTACGCCGCGCCCAGCTCCAACTACCGCGGCGAGAGTGAGGAGAACCGCACCGTGATCCAGAAGGTGACCAAGGGCGACCACGAGTACGCGGTCATCAGCCCCGAGTCGATGCGCAACGCACTGCGCGAGATCCTGGCGCTGCGCGAGCAGCCGATGAATCGGCGCCGCCTTCTCGATGAAGACCAGCTGGCGGTCGAGTTCAAGGACTACCCTGACGCCGACACGTACGCCGACGACTTCTTGTTCGGGTACCTCGTCGCGGAGAACAAGGAGATGAAGAAGCTCAAGCGCCCCGCCAAGCGCGACAGCGTCTTGCGCATGAACATGGCGATGGCCCTTCAGCCGTATCGCTTTGACGCCACCTTCCACCAGTCGCCGCTCAACGCCGGCGCGAGCCCGTGGAAGAACTCGACGACTTCGGCGCTGCTCCACCGCGAAGTGTCGCACACCGCGTTCCAGTACCCGTTCGCGCTCAACCTCGAGGACTGTAAGGACAAGAGGCCCTGGGCCAAGGCTTTGCTCGCCGCGATCGGTGAGCTGTCGAACGTCGCCGGCGGTCATGCCCGCAGCTACTTCGAGATGGCGCCGAGGTCACTGGTCGCGCGGCTGACGCCCTCGCTGGTCGGCGGCTTCGACACCTACGGCTTCGACCGCGCGGGCGGATTCGCAGAGCTGGGGCGCATCAAGGCCGGCGATCTGCCGGGCAGCGAGTTCGTGGTCGCGGGCGCCCTGGCGCGTGAGCTCGAGGCGGTCGAGAAGGCGCGCCTCGAGACGGAGGGGGTGCGGTTCTTCGACAACGCCCAGGGCGCGCTCCTGCAACTTGCCAAGGATGGACTCGGCGCATGAGCGACCTGGCGACCATCTTCCTGCGGCTCGACGCGCCCGTGTCGGCGTGGCGCTGGCTTCAGGCCGGGGTCTACCGGGGGACGTTTCCTGTCATCCCGCCGTCGGCCGCGTGGGGCCTGGTGCTCAACCTGGCGGGCATCGAGAGTCGAGGGGACCTGTCAGAGGTCGTGACTCCGATCCGAAGCGACGCACCGACGCTCGAGATCGCGGTCGGCGTGGAGAAGCCGGGAGAGCGGTCGACGCTGTATCAGCAGCTTCACAGCTATCCGGTCGGCAACTCGGGGAGCGAGCTCCGCGAGCGCGCCAAGGGCAACAAGTTCTGGATCGCGCCCGCGCGCCGCGAGGTCTTGATCGGCCTGGTCGCGACGGTCGGCGCCCGTGGGCCGCGCGCACTCATCGAGCGCGTCGTCGACGGTCTCGCTGGCAAGCTCGATGCGCCGCGCTATGGCCTGCCGTTCGCCGGCGACAACCAGTTCTTGTTCAGCAGGATCGACACGACCTCCACGTCGCCCCTCGCGCGGTGGTACGAGCCGGTCATCGCGCTTGCGTCGGCGGGGAAGGGGACCACGCGGCTGACCACGAACATCGATCGGCGCGACGCGAGTCGAACCGAGGTTCCCTTGTTTGCGCCGACGCCCGGCGCTGGGCTGTGCCCGGACGCCGCGTGGGTGAGGGTCGGCCCATCACGGGCCGAGAAATGAGGCCTCCATGGACGAGCAGTTCATCAGCGTCGGCGCGCTCCATGCCCTCGTCTACTGCGAGCGGCTGTTCTACCTGGAGGAGGTCGAGCGGATCCGCGTCGCCGATGCGGCGGTATTTGCGGGCCGCCGGCTCCACCAGGAGATCGACCTGGCCGAGGACGAGGCCGGCGTCGAGCACGAGACGCTCTCGAGCGAAGCGCTCGGATTGCGCGGCGCCGTCGACGTGTTACGGCGGCGCAACGGCGCGCTGATCCCATACGAGCACAAGCGCGGTCGCTCGGCGGGCAAGAAGGGTGCGCGCGAGGCGTGGGCGACCGACCGCGTCCAGGTCGGCGCCTACGCGATGCTGGTCGAGGAGGCTCACGGCCAGCGGGTCGAGGAGGGTCGGGTCCGGTACCACGCCGACGAGGTCACCGTCCGGGTGCCCGTCGACGACGCGCTGCGCGCCGAGGTCGTGGCCGCGGTGACGCGTGGTCGCGAGTTGCGGCGGTCGGTGGATCGTCCACCGGTCACGTCGAACGAGCGGCTGTGCGTGCGGTGTTCTCTCGCGCCGGTGTGCCTGCCCGAAGAGGCTCGACTCGGGGCTGATCCCGAGTTCATGCCGATTCGCCTGCTACCACAGCATCCGGCCGGTCAGACCGTCCACGTACTCGAACACGGCGCGACGGTGGGGCGCAGCGGCGAGGAGTTGAAGGTCCGCACTCGCGACGGCGAGGAGACCAAGCTGCCCTCCGCCGAGGTCGGCCAGATCGTGCTCCACGGCTTCGCGCAGATCACGACGCAGGCGCTGCGGCTGTGCGCCGAACGCGAGATCGGCGTGCACTGGATGACGATGGGGGGCGGGGTGATCGGCTCGTTCGCGCCGGGCGCGGCGGCGGCGCAGCGGCAGCTTCGCCAGTTCGCGGCGCTGTCGGACCCAGCCCGCGCGGTCGAGCTCGCGCGCCGGCTGGTGATCGCCAAGCTCGAGGCTCAGCTCCGCTACCTGCTGCGGGCCACGCGACAGCCAGGGGGCCGCGACGCTCAGGTCCAGGTCGCGGTCGGGGCGCTCCGCACCGCGCTACGGGGCGCCGCGAAGTCCGACAGCCTGGCCACGCTGCTCGGTCATGAAGGCGGCGGCGCCGCGGCGTACTTCTCCGTGCTGTGCGAGCTGATCGATCCCGAAATGCGTGACCATTTTGTCCTCGACGGGCGGAGCAGACGACCCCCGCGTGACCGCGTCAACGCACTCCTGAGCTACGGCTACGGCATGCTCTACCGCGAGGTGTTGACCGCGATCATCGCGGTCGGGCTCCACCCCGGCGTCGGCTTCTATCACCAGCCACGGTCGTCGGCGCATACCCTCGCGCTCGATCTCATGGAGCTATTCCGCGTGCCGCTGGTCGACATGGCGATGATCGGGGCCATCAACAGGCGAACCTTCGATCCGGCAGCCGACTTCCGCTTCGCGCCCGGCCAAGTGCTGCTGTCCGACACCGGGCGCCGGAAGGCGATCGAAGTGATCGAGCGCCGCAAGGCCGACGAGTGGCGGCACTCGGTGGTTGGTTACTCCCTGTCGTACGCGCGCCTGATCGAGCTCGAGGTGCGCCTCCTCGAGAAGGAGTGGATGGGCGAGGGCGGTCTCTTCGCGAAGTTCAGGTTGCGCTGATGGCCGCCGAGAAGCGATGGCGGCTCGTCTGCTACGACATCCGCGAGCCAGCGCGGTGGCGGAAGGTGTACCGGATCGTCCGTGGCGCTGGCACCCACGTGCAATACTCGGTCTTCCGCTGCCGGCTCGACGATCGCGAGGTGGAGAAGCTACGGTGGGAGTTGTCGCGCGTCATGGCTCCCGAGGACGCGCTGCTCGTGGTCGACCTATGCCCGCGCTGCGCCACCAAGGTGATCTCTCGGAATCACATCGAGGGCTGGGATGAAGTGCCCCAGACGTTCCGGATCATCGGCGGCGGTGGTACCGATCAAGCACCTGCCGGTGTCGCCGCAAGCAGACCGGCGTCGCGGAGGAAACCTCGCGAGATCATTGCCGATGACAGCTCTCTGAAAGACGAATAGATGCTTGATTCTGTTTCCTCGTCTGATCCCGCGGACTTGGCGCCGTCCGCGGGATGGCCGCGGAGCCGTCACTGGCCGACGACAGACGTGCGTGTTTCGAGCCTCGCAAGATACCGATATTACACGCGAATATGGCGCGGCTGTCATTGCCGCTTCGATGCCTTCGGGCGTTGAGCACCTGTCTAAGTACCTGACCCCACGTGTGTCAGATACGAGTCATTGCCGCTTCGATGCCTTCGGGCGTTGAGCACCACCGAAACCGCAAGCGCTGTCAACACTTGCGGTACTGTAAAGTCATTGCCGCTTCGATGCCTTCGGGCGTTGAGCACTGTGGACTCGCTCGCGGCAGGTGGCGCAGTCAGAGTGAGCGTCATTGCCGCTTCGATGCCTTCGGGCGTTGAGCACCGTGGACGTCAAAACGTTCCATTTGGATATTCTCGCGTCATTGCCGCTTCGATGCCTTCGGGCGTTGAGCACCAATGACCGTCTACCACGTGACGAGGATCCTTGGCGCGTCATTGCCGCTTCGATGCCTTCGGGCGTTGAGCACACCTCCGCCCGCTCCGCCGCCATCGCCGCCTCTCGTCATTGCCGCTTCGATGCCTTCGGGCGTTGAGCACACGGAAGCGTCCCGCCGTGTTGGGGCCCCACTGCTGCGGTCATTGCCGCTTCGATGCCTTCGGGCGTTGAGCACAGGGTATCCGCGTTGACGATCGCCACCGCCTCCGGGTCATTGCCGCTTCGATGCCTTCGGGCGTTGAGCACTGTGGACATCCGCACGGTCGGCGGCCTCCCTCACGGTGTCATTGCCGCTTCGATGCCTTCGGGCGTTGAGCACTAGACCGTGGTGAGGGCCGTGGCGGTGTCCTCCACGTCATTGCCGCTTCGATGCCTTCGGGCGTTGAGCACGAAATGGTTACGATTGCCGCGCAATTAGGGTGGAGGCAATGTCATTGCCGCTTCGATGCCTTCGGGCGTTGAGCACCGGATCATCGACGAGGAGAGTTGGCGCAAGTTCGTGTCATTGCCGCTTCGATGCCTTCGGGCGTTGAGCACCTAGCGAGGCGACGTCGCCGACGAAGACCCAGCGCCGTCATTGCCGCTTCGATGCCTTCGGGCGTTGAGCACCTCCGGTGGGCCGAGCACACCCTCGTCGACAGTGGTCATTGCCGCTTCGATGCCTTCGGGCGTTGAGCACGTTCGGACGTCGACCTGGCCGGCGCCGGCCTCGACCGCAGTCATTGCCGCTTCGATGCCTTCGGGCGTTGAGCACGCCAGGAGCTGCAGGTTCGCGAGCGCGACCTGCTCGAGGTCATTGCCGCTTCGATGCCTTCGGGCGTTGAGCACCCGAAGCCGGTCGAGGCGGGCTCCTCGTCCGGGATGGTCATTGCCGCTTCGATGCCTTCGGGCGTTGAGCACAAAACACCGACCGCGGCGGCAATGAAAATCTTGGCGTGTCATTGCCGCTTCGATGCCTTCGGGCGTTGAGCACCCGAAGATCCCCGTGCTGGCCCCGCGCCAGAGTTCGCGTCATTGCCGCTTCGATGCCTTCGGGCGTTGAGCACATCAGCTGCGCAACACTCGCGCGATCGTCGAGGCAGGTCATTGCCGCTTCGATGCCTTCGGGCGTTGAGCACTCCTGCGGCTGGCGGGTGGTGTCGTGAGCGTGCGCGTCATTGCCGCTTCGATGCCTTCGGGCGTTGAGCACAGTGCGACCGAGGTCTGCGGCGCCACCCCGAGCGATGTCATTGCCGCTTCGATGCCTTCGGGCGTTGAGCACCACTCTGCGACGAGTGCACGGGCTCGGGCTCCGTCGAGGTCATTGCCGCTTCGATGCCTTCGGGCGTTGAGCACGGCGGACGGGTCGCCCCGCAGATCTCGGACAGGCGGTCATTGCCGCTTCGATGCCTTCGGGCGTTGAGCACCTCGAAGAGATGTGCCGCGCTGGCGGCGAGTTGCGGGTCATTGCCGCTTCGATGCCTTCGGGCGTTGAGCACGAACCGGCAGACCAAAGAAAGCATCCATCTGGCGCCGGTCATTGCCGCTTCGATGCCTTCGGGCGTTGAGCACTCCAGTGTCGTGCAAAACGGTATGGAAGTTCAAGCGAAGTCATTGCCGCTTCGATGCCTTCGGGCGTTGAGCACTGGAAGCGATTAACTTTATCGATGTCGAGAGGGACGGTCATTGCCGCTTCGATGCCTTCGGGCGTTGAGCACTCGAACACGAACACGAACACGAACACCACGAACCTCAGTCATTGCCGCTTCGATGCCTTCGGGCGTTGAGCACGTGTGAATCGTTTGCATTTGTCTACTCTACTTATTTCCCCGGTCATTGCCGCTTCGATGCCTTCGGGCGTTGAGCACGCCGTCCAGACGCACCTGCTCCTCGCTGATGCCCAGTCATTGCCGCTTCGATGCCTTCGGGCGTTGCGCACGCGTAGCGCCGACCCACGGTCACGCCAGCCGCGCTGGCTACGGTCATTGCCGCTTCGATGCCTTCGGGCGTTGAGCACCATATAGCCGACCGCGACAACCAACTGCGCGATCGTCGCGCGATGTCATTGCCGCTTCGATGCCTTCGGGCGTTGAGCACACCACTCAGACCACCACCGCTTCGACCATCACCGACCGTCATTGCCGCTTCGATGCCTTCGGGCGTTGAGCACCAGTGGTGCGCAGCGGGACGTGGAGCTCGCCTCCACGTCATTGCCGCTTCGATGCCTTCGGGCGTTGAGCACCGGCGGGAGCGGGCTATTGGCAGACGCCCGCTACGCAGCGTCATTGCCGCTTCGATGCCTTCGGGCGTTGAGCACAACACCGACGACTGACGACCAGACGACTGACCGCGTCATTGCCGCTTCGATGCCTTCGGGCGTTGAGCACTCTGACGCTGTCTATTGGACCCACCGCGGCGCGATGTCATTGCCGCTTCGATGCCTTCGGGCGTTGAGCACGGCGACTCCACGGCCGACCACTCGACGGCCACGCACGGTCATTGCCGCTTCGATGCCTTCGGGCGTTGAGCACCACGAGAGCAGGTCGCCGCTGAGGCGCTGGAACAGGCCGTCATTGCCGCTTCGATGCCTTCGGGCGTTGAGCACGGCATTCCTCGGTCGTTGCGCCGACCGCAATCCCCTCTGGTCATTGCCGCTTCGATGCCTTCGGGCGTTGAGCACGGCTGAGGCTACGTCCTTGCCCGACAGGCTTCTCAATGTCATTGCCGCTTCGATGCCTTCGGGCGTTGAGCACACGGGCCCGCAGATGAATGCCCTCCTAGAGTATTGTCATTGCCGCTTCGATGCCTTCGGGCGTTGAGCACCCAGCGTCATCGGAGGCGGAGGCGGAGGCGGAGGCCGTCATTGCCGCTTCGATGCCTTCGGGCGTTGAGCACAAAAAGTCAGTCGACTTCTTCATTGGCCACGACCCATGTCATTGCCGCTTCGATGCCTTCGGGCGTTGAGCACGCATCGTCGACGGCGCCCTCAGCGTTGGATAGGGCGGTCATTGCCGCTTCGATGCCTTCGGGCGTTGAGCACACGAAAGTGGCCCACCCCGAGGGGGGTGTCGGCCCGTCATTGCCGCTTCGATGCCTTCGGGCGTTGAGCACGCGGGGCGGCGCGTGAAAGTGGCCGCGAGCAGACCTGTCATTGCCGCTTCGATGCCTTCGGGCGTTGAGCACAATGCGAACTTCGTCCGACGCTCAATCTCGTTCTCCTCGTCATTGCCGCTTCGATGCCTTCGGGCGTTGAGCACGCAGTCACGGACGCCAGGCAGTAGAAGCTCGCCGTGCCCTGGAGTCATTGCCGCTTCGATGCCTTCGGGCGTTGAGCACGTGGGGGCGATACGCCCGTCTGCGGCCTGGGCCACCTCCGCGTCATTGCCGCTTCGATGCCTTCGGGCGTTGAGCACCAGCGGTCGGACACGAGGCGAGAGCGATGGCGATGGGTCATTGCCGCTTCGATGCCTTCGGGCGTTGAGCACTCGTCACGGGCGCTCGTCGAGAGTGGCCGTCACGGCGGAGTCATTGCCGCTTCGATGCCTTCGGGCGTTGAGCACTGCTTCGGGTCTGTGATCATGCCGTGGGATGGACCCGTCATTGCCGCTTCGATGCCTTCGGGCGTTGAGCACTCGAGTGTGCCGTCGAGGCGTAATTCTCGAGCCACTGTCATTGCCGCTTCGATGCCTTCGGGCGTTGAGCACTTTCGCGCGCAGAGACTGAGCTGTACGGTCATCCGCGTCATTGCCGCTTCGATGCCTTCGGGCGTTGAGCACACGTACGCGCAATCGTAGCGACGCTGTGAGGCGGGCCGTTCATTGCCGCTTCGATGCCTTCGGGCGTTGAGCACCACGACGGCTCGGTGTTCCTCGCCGCGTTCTCCGACGGTGTCATTGCCGCTTCGATGCCTTCGGGCGTTGAGCACAGACGCGGCGGCTGGCGGGTTTTCCGCCACTTTTGGTCATTGCCGCTTCGATGCCTTCGGGCGCTGAGCACACCAGCCGGCTCTCGTGGATCAGCGGCTGGGTGATGTCATTGCCGCTTCGATGCCTTCAGGCGTTGAGCACACGCAGGACTACGTGGCGACCGGCGCCGGCACGGCGACGTCATTGCCGCTTCGATGCCTTCGGGCGTTGAGCACAGGGGGCGGCGCGTCACCGCTGCCCCATCTTCGCGAGTCATTGCCGCTTCGATGCCTTCGGGCGCTGAGCACAGGTTGGCCAGGGACTTTTGGCGCGCGGTGATGTCCTTGTCATTGCCGCTTCGATGCCTTCGGGCGTTGAGCACATCGAGATCAGTCTCTCGATCGCGTCGCGCAGATCCCCGTCATTGCCGCTTCGATGCCTTCGGGCGTTGAGCACTCCGACGCGCTGCGCGCGGTCGGCGTGACGCCGTTGGGTCATTGCCGCTTCGATGCCTTCGGGCGTTGAGCACCAGCGGCGCGTGTGATGACCAGCGCGTCGAAGCCCGTCATTGCCGCTTCGATGCCTTCGGGCGTTGAGCACGCGAGCAACGTCAAGTTCACTACGCGCGGCCTCGACGGGTCATTGCCGCTTCGATGCCTTCGGGCGTTGAGCACGAGACGTTGGTGGGGACGTTCGCCGAGCCGGTCTGGAAGGTCATTGCCGCTTCGATGCCTTCGGGCGTTGAGCACCGCAAGACCGACGCGAAGCTGGCCAGCGTCGTCGACAGTCATTGCCGCTTCGATGCCTTCGGGCGTTGAGCACACCGCCACCGCCCTCGACCTCGCCCGGGCCGTCTACCTGTCATTGCCGCTTCGATGCCTTCGGGCGTTGAGCACTCAAAGAAAAATTGGACTGCAACCGCTGCGACCGAGTGTCATTGCCGCTTCGATGCCTTCGGGCGTTGAGCACAGGGCGTGCAAGTCGGCGGTCGCAGCGCTCCCGCCCGTGTCATTGCCGCTTCGATGCCTTCGGGCGTTGAGCACGCAAGCGAGGCGCCGCCGTCGAGGCCCGGCTTGAACGTCATTGCCGCTTCGATGCCTTCGGGCGTTGAGCACCACCAAGCGCCAAGGAGCCTGACCATGCACGACCACCAGTCATTGCCGCTTCGATGCCTTCGGGCGTTGAGCACTGCGCGCGCCCGCGGTCGTCGACGGCGAGACAGCGGCGTCATTGCCGCTTCGATGCCTTCGGGCGTTGAGCACATTCACCCGAATCCTGGCATCGCCCTCGCCAATGCCGAGTCATTGCCGCTTCGATGCCTTCGGGCGTTGAGCACACCGGCCGCCCGCCCGACACGCTGCGGCTGTGGTCGTCATTGCCGCTTCGATGCCTTCGGGCGTTGAGCACGCCAGCCGCAATCTGCCGGTGCCGCGCACTTCGCGCGTCATTGCCGCTTCGATGCCTTCGGGCGTTGAGCACCCGAGTGGCGGCGGCACGTCGACGAAGATATCACCTGTCATTGCCGCTTCGATGCCTTCGGGCGTTGAGCACCCTCGATCTGGGACGACATCGGAGTCTCGCTGCGAGTCATTGCCGCTTCGATGCCTTCGGGCGTTGAGCACCCGTCGAGGTCGGCGAACTCGAGCGCATCCCAGGCGGTCATTGCCGCTTCGATGCCTTCGGGCGTTGAGCACTTGAAAGAAGACTCCCAATGTCCACCGCGAAGCCCGACATTGCCGCTTCGATGCCTTCGGGCGTTGAGCACGAGGCGAGGAGGACGACGAGTTGCGTGAGGCCGATGTCATTGCCGCTTCGATGCCTTCGGGTGAGGTTGTCGAGGTCATCCGGCGTCGG
>Ga0105044_10006178_pt1 | contig 16464 bp, 19 predicted proteins | sample MAT01_FD_78092 | JGI IMG/M metagenome (GOLD analysis project Ga0105044, IMG submission 78092) | Freshwater microbial communities from Lake Fryxell liftoff mats and glacier meltwater in Antarctica - MAT-01 | ecosystem: Environmental > Aquatic > Freshwater > Ice > Liftoff microbial mat | place... | reverse complement strand
TAGATCTATTGCTACCCCACTTACTAACCCTAAGCAATCAGATCCGACTTGCCGAATACTAGCTTGATGCTGATAAGGTGTGCCAAGCCAAGATTTAGCCGTTTTAATTATCTCTGCTGCCCTGACCTCGATCATTGACCTTGCCCCCCATTTGCATAGAAGTTATTACCGGGGACATGTGGCTCCCCGCCATAATTAATAATGTTGCTGAACTTGCTAAAACATATTTCTGCTTCTTTATTGCACCCCGCGATCGCCGTGAAAGTATCACCCAAAATCATAGCGTAGGGTGGAGCTTCAAACAGGCGAAATTGCCCGATCGTATAGAAGGCGATCTCCGTCTTGAATCCGTCATTGTTTCCAGATGTAAACTCTAGCACCCCGTTTGTAAAATAATCAAACGGTTGAGTAACCGCACTGGCAAAGAAAAAGATCTTATCTAGGATTTGGGTAACAGTACCCGTAAAGGTAAATGGGGCTAGATTTACCGTGCAATCGCTGTCTCCAAGATTGTACCTACAAGTTTTCGAGGTAAGATCACCGACCTTTTGCTCCAAGAAAAAGCCCCTGCTCGCTCCCGCTACGCTAAAGTCTAGCTCCGATTTTTCGACTCTGCCAAGCTGTCCGCCGATCAGTATGGGGATGTATTTAAGCGGAGTAGCTACCAAAGACGTGGGGAGATTAAAATAATCGACATCGAATATATCAACCCTTGCATTATCGTATTTCCCTGCTGATAGGTCTAATTCTGTTATGCGATCGCTTGTTAATATCCCGAATAACGTAGTGTTATCAGTCGATAACGTATTTGTAGATGATGTATTCGTTGGACTGAATCCATCAACCGCCTCATAGATGATGCCATTGATTGTTAATGCAATATCAAAATCTGTGAATCCAAGCGCGATCGCGTCACTGCGAGTAATTAACCAACATCGGCATAAAGTCACGACTTCTGATCGCAGCATAGCCCTGAAAGTGTTATCGAGATTAAGCATTATTCTCTTACTTGCTCCAAAGCAATAGATCCGATCGCATAAACTGTATTGCCATTATCTAATCTTATAGCCATAAATCTACTATTCAAGCTATCTACCGAACTTCTAACCAGATAATCAAACTCAAAACTAGCCCTGATCTGACCTGTCGGAGCTACGGAAAAGGTGATCATTCCTGTGTCTGCATTGACTGACCATGCCGTGCTAACCAGTCCATTAACCGTAATGCCCAAGGTATTAGCTATTGGCTTAGTAATTGGTATTGCGATCGGGTTTGATGTCCCGTATGTCTTAACTAATTGGTAAGTGGTTATAGCCCCGTTCCCTACCCCGATGGCTTGATCTGTGCATTGGTAGTCTGTCCAGTTCTTCCACAAGAAGGGAATAAGCCTACCCTTCACTTTCATAAAGAAAGCAATTAGATTCTGTATGCCTTCTTTATCGAGATCGCGATCGCCTATCTCGAATACCCACAATGGATAATTCCACTTAGGGTTACGCTGCTCATTACCTGATCCATCCTCAAGAATCTCACTCTTAAACTTCAACGTGCTTGTAGTCCCATAATTTATGCCTAGATTTAGGCGATCGTATGTCATAGATGTTTATCCTTATGTATTGGTTTGATATAGTGGTAATAGTGTTTGTAGGTACTCCATAGCCCAAAATCAATGCGAGACGCAAAGCCCCGACTTGTTTCTAGGTGAAAAATCCCCAAGAAAGGCATTGCCGCCGCCTCTATTCTCGTTAGTTACGGATACTAACATAATTAAAAACATTTTAATCCTGAATCAATTAGCCATTCTTGATGTTCTTCCCAGAGATGGACTGCCCAATTGTGATGCTTGCCAACTTGTCGGCAAAAATACCTAAGATCGTCTATTGTCAAGCGATCGCCCATAACTTCTCTAAGTCTAAAATATCCTGCTTTAGGTTTCCAATTTCTCTGATTAATTAATTTCACAATTTCATCAACCCTCAATTTAGAGGATCTGCTGACAAGCTCCATCTTGCTATTAACCTCGATAATTTTATTAATTTCTGGTAGAACTAATTGTTTAGAAATTGCGCCTTCAGGGGATTCTTTGATAAATTGTGTAAATTCTGGAGAGGGGCGATCGATATTGCCCTCCAGTGACCAGCTACGATGATCGCAGGGAAAGCCAAATTCTTTCAGGCAATCTGCATGATCTAAGATTATGGCTTTTTTATCGCCTTGCGCCCTTAAAGCTCTGCCAACTGCTTGGAGATACAAAACTAAAGATTTTGTGGGTCTAGCCAGTTGAATACATTCAATTCGCGGAATATCCAAACCCTCGCCAACAATACCGCAATTAGTAAGTACGGTTGTGATTCCTGCCGTAAATCTGGCTAGGATTGCGTCTCGTTCTAGTGGTGGACTTTTGCCGTCAAGATGTTCGGCTTTAATCCCTGCGTCTTGATACCTTTGGCAAATACCTAAGCTGTCCTCTACATCCACGGCAAAAACTACGGTACTTTTGCCGTAAGCGTATTCTTTCCAGCTTTCAACCAAATCGCCGTATCGAAATTTATCAAAGGATTCTCTTAATTCCCTTTTGTTGTAGTCCCCTGCGATCGTACCTACTCCAGAGATATTCGGGGATACGCCACGGATATAAACGTAATCCGCTAAGTGGCGATCTTCGATCAGGCTCCCCATTGATGGCCCCAAGATTAATTTATCGAATCCGTCTTTTAGTGGCTTGCCATCTAATCGGCATGGTGTAGCAGATACTCCTAGTTTTAGTGCGTCTGGATAGCGATCGTAGACTTTAGCGTATGAACTGCCAAGGCTGAAGTGGTGCGCCTCGTCAATTACGACTAGCCCGATGTTGTTTGCCCAGTCGCTATCTTTCTGTGTGGCTAGGGTTTGGATTGATGCTACTTGAACTGGATAATTTGGGTTTTTAGCTCTGCCCCCGATCACTTCCCATGAGCTAATTCCAAATTCGCCTAACCGTCGGTGCATTTGTTTGATTAGTTCTTTGCGGTGCGCGATCGCTAAAACTTGTTTATCAGGATTGTATTTATGGTATCTGCTTATAATTTCGCTAAAGATTGTGGTTTTACCTCCACCAGTTGGACACTGGTAAAGAGTTCGGGCTTTATCGCGTAAACTTTCTTGGATATTTCTTAAGCCTGTTTCTTGATAGGGGCGAAGTTTGATCATGCTACTACCTCCACTGCCAAGAGGTTGGTTATAACAAATATCCTCTCTCCACAGGAAATATTGAGGCTGTAACCACTTTGATGTTGGTTAACGTCAGTTATTACCCCTTGTGCTCCCCAAGGGTATTCTTGCCCCCGTTTTCGCATTGATAGAAGCTCGGCTTCGGTGATATGTTCTGGCACGAATACAATTGTTTGCCCGATCGCTGGGCCAGTGTAGCTACCAAGGGGCGCTCTTGATGACGATCGATTTTGATCTTTAGGTTTTTTACCAAAGCGATCGGGGATTGGATCTGAATTTTTATTTTCATCTCGCGTACGAGGGGCTATATGTGAGTCCCGTTTTCCCGTTATGGGCTGATCGTCATTACCAGTATGGGTTTGATAACGGGATTCATAATGGGATTCATAACGGGAGTCCCGATCGCCAATCCCGTTATGAGTATTTTCACCATAACGGGATTCACTATTTACAGTCCCGTTATCAATCCCGTTATCAATCCCGTTTTCTAATGTAGGTATATCAATGGTTTGAGTACATAACGGGATAAAGGGATTGTGTTTATCTACCCCCGTGAGGGAAAATACACCACTTGGCTTGCCTTTTGTATTGTTTTGTGTACCAATTTGCATAATTTCACCCCTTCTATGCAATGCACTTAAGTTTTTTTTACAAGTGTCAGTCTTAAGACCATTAAGGACTGATATCTCCATTAAATCGTGGCTAGAAGCCTGTAGCTGTGGATTTGCTTGGAATACCGCTAATATCTTCTCTGACCATGTGGCTGGGACGTTTTCCTTGCCATCTTGGACTTTTTGAAGATCGTTTATGTACACGAAAGAATAATCTTCTTCTATGGCTACGATGATTCTTTGGTTAACTCCCGCCCTAGATTTCTCCACGGAAAATATTCTTTCGTTAGATCGCATTTTGAAGTTATCGATCTCGTGGTTATGTTTTCTTAAGTGCCAAACCTCGGATACGTTATTTCTCATTCCAGTTCCACCCCGAACTTTTCCCTGTTTGTTTTCGTGGTGAATTACGATAAAAGAGCATTTTGAAGAATTGGCTATGTCCCGAAGTTGATACAAAATCGCTGAGTGCATAGCGTCCTTTTCTTCAGTCAAGGCATAGCGACTAGCACTCGTGAATGAGTCGATTATGACAAGTTCAAAATTTTCATTAATAATTTTCTGCTTTAGCCTAGATATTTCTGCAAATGCCCATTCAGTAGTAACAGTAATGTCTGAGATCCCCCCCATGTCTTTTTCTTGGAATCGTGAAACCATATCGATCTGTGGCTCGTCGGTTTGAATTAATAGGGTTTTGGGTCGTGATGCTACTCGTTTGTGTAGGAATGTATCGCTTGTATGAACTAATTTGAGTAAGTCGTAGATAAATAATGTTTTCCCTACCCCGCCGTCGGCATAGAAAAGTACGGTCGTACCTTTGGGTAATAGTCCTGAGACTATCCACTCCCTTGTTTCTTCAGTTTGCATGGCTATTAGTTCGGGGATTGTTGAGTATGTTCGTTGGGCTGTATCTGCGATCGCCTTGTAATAAATCCCCTCGATCGCAGTCTTAGGAAATTTAGTTTTCTGAGAGAGTATAAGTAATCCGTGGTCAAATTTTGAAGATCCGATTCCATGGACTTTTTCTAGCTCGCTGACTTGTTCGATTAGCCAATCGTGGCTATGGATTTGTTTTGATTCTTTAGATGATTTAGTAATTACTTCATTAATGCGATCGCTTAGCTCAGATGGTGTTAAGCCTTCTTCAAGCTCATCTGCTAAATCTAATCCTCCTGCTTTTGGTAAATGTTGCCATTGTGGAAATTCGGCATAGCTTTTGAGTTGCAAGATCGTGTCAATTTTGCTGCTATATAGGTTTTCTACTGCCTTGGCATACTTTGCACCTTCTTGATCCATATCTGGGCTAATCAGCAAAGTTTTTAGCCCGTCAAGGTCGTTTTTGTAATCTCCCCAACTTGACAAGCCGTTAGAGCCACCGATTGAAGTTGCGGCAGCAATACCAGCATTCCAGAGAGCATCGCAGGTTTTCTCACCTTCTACCCAAACTATTGATTTGCCCTCTTCTATGGCTTTAGAAACCTCAAAATAGCGGTAAATCGCCACGCGCGATCGCATCTCTTTGATTTTGGAGCTATAGCCAAGCTTATTAGCCTGTGAAGACCCCATCCATTCTCCTTGGATGTAATATTCTTGGTAAAATGGTGTATTTGCCCCTTTTTGCCTTACAACTCTTATGAATTGTTGGTTTATGCGATCGCTATATTCGTAAAAGGTTTTTTGACTTTCTACGCTTGGGCGATTTAATTTAGTTGGATTTGGCAAATACCAAACACCCCAACCCGCCCCTTTGTCGCTTTCTTTGTGGAATTTATAGCCAGTTGCTTGGCTGATCGCTTCATTCTCGTTTCTTTCGGTGTGACAAAAAACTAGAGTGCCGTTGCGTTGCATCCGACAGTCTGAATCTTTTTCTCGGCTACAAATAAGGCAAGGATTGCCCTTGCCTGAATGTACAAAAATTGACATTTGTTTAGTTTATTTAGTGTGCTAATAAGTCTCGATTGCCACGTTTGGTGCGTAGCCAAAATCAGAAAATGTAGCAAAAAATTCAGTTTTTCTCTTGCCAAGATAGAAAAGAGCTTGACCTTGACGAGTGGAATTATATTCTCCACCTTCCCGCCAGAATTTTAGCCTAGAGGACGTAAACATCACAGGATACGCACACAAGGCTTGAAACCATGCGGTATCCGTACAGTTATTGACTAGGATTAGTATCTCTAAATCACCCTTTATTTGGGCTTCGTACTGCGCGATCGCATAGGCAGTGATAAGCCTAACGTTTTGCCCAGAGTAGGGAGGATTTAGCCATACGTTACCCCACCATCTCCTTTTTAGGCAATTATCATTTTTATCAAAATACTCGCAAGCTTTAACGACATTCTGGGCAGATTCAGAACTGCAAGGATCGAGGTCGATCCCACCACTTGCCCCATAAAAATTACGAACGGTTTCTATTAACGCTTTTGGCGTGTACCATTCGTCCCCGTCATAGTCTTCTGTTTGACTAATTGGGACTGTAGCTGTAGCGGTGTTTTTCATTTATTTAATTCCTTAATTGCTTGGTCGGCTAACTGCTGAAGTCTTTTTGCTCTTTCCTCTCGGCAAATTTTCTCTACTTCCTCGACTCTCCAAATTGGAACCCAACAATATTTGATCTCATCTCTCTTAAAAATTGACTTTCCTAGTTGTGCGCCCATACGTTTGTTTTAATATTTATAGTAACAATAATATACTAATACTAATATTCAAATCTGGCAATAATATTTTGTTGACATAGTTCAAGTATGGGATTACTATAATTTCAGTCAAGAAATGACTAACCAAATTAAACAATTTTGCAAACTTAAACATGAAAAAGGAAATACAAGATCCTAAGCTGTGGATGCCAATACTATCGAAAAAGCCAAATTTCCCACTAGCAAAAATGATCGAGCGACAAGGCTATTACTATGTCGGGTATGTGGTCATAGAGAAAAAAGCAGGATCATTTTTTGAGCATCACTGGAAGCTAAAAAATCCGAATAGCAGAGAACAAGAAACAATAACTTGCCACGAATTAGCCCCCTTCTAAAATATGCCTGAACTAAATCTATGGGAAGTTAAATTAAACGTCCTTTATGTCGATCCGAACACTGGCGAAGAAATCAAAGACATAGAAGTTCGTCTAATCACCGCTCCAGTCTGGCAACACGCTCACGATATCCTTTCTTACGTTATCAAAGGGCTTCCTTCTATTTGGGTAATTCAATCAATCAGGAACTTAGGCATTAAAAACTAAAGATTTAGACTCTAGCGATCGCACGGCGCAAAGGGTCAGAGGGAATACACTCATGATTCATGGGCGACAACGTGCGATCGCCCTTCCTAAATTAAAAATAAATCAACAAAACTATTATGAACAACATCGAAAAATTAGTACAGCTTAGGCAATCCGAATTTGAACTTAAGATGGAAATATCGAGAATGCAGGAATTAGTGATTGAAGAAGCGATCTTGGAAGGCAAAAAAGGAATATTGGCTAATGTTAATGGCTCCAAAGTGGCATTAAAGATGATACCTGTTAAAGCTAAGCCTACAGAGCGTTCGCTTTTGTTCCAACGCTATTTAGCAGACAGAAAAATAGAGCTAATAACTTTCGATCCTGAAACCAAAGGCTTGGGCGCACAAATTGAGAGATTAAAGTTAAACGTATTATCCCTCCAAAGCTGCTTAACCCACAAGACTAATGAGTTAATTTGTGGAGATCTTCAGGCTAGATATTTAGAAGAACAGATTAAAGAAGAAGAATCCAATTTAGTTACAGGCGAATTTACCCCACAACTTTCGGTTACTTTAGCAAAATAAATCAACAAATATTATGGTCATGATTTCTAATCCACAGGCTTTATTGCCGATGTTCACCAGCTTCGGGGCTGAAGAAAAAGAACGCTACATAGCGTTAGTTTCTAGCCCTCAGTATGGCTCTAGCCTTAGGAGAGGCGGGAACGCACACCGCCCACAAAATAAGAAGCCCGTCCAGTGCGTAGAAACTGGAATTGTTTATGAGTCCTTTACATCGGCGGCGATCGCCATGACAGGTCGGGCTAGTGATGCAAATCGAGTTGGGTTAGCTGTAAAAAAAAGCCAAAAATTCCATAAACACTATTGGAGACTAGCTTAATGAATTACTTTATTCAAGCAGCATTAATTAGTGCTTCCGCTTGCTCTAACTATGCAGAAGCAAAGCCAATATATACGCCAATAACAAGGCAATATATCGGCTGCTCTATGTCAAAGAAAACCTATCTTGATGTAGTCAAAGACTTAAAGGAAAGAATTATTTTTACTTCAGGAAAAGAATAAATTATTATGGCACTCAAAAATCGCACCATCCCGACGGCGGGATTTCCCAAGCTTGGGACAATTTTCAAAGGATCACCCAAAACCACATATAAAGACGATCAAGGGAAAGAGAAAACCAAGATCGGAAAAGATTTAGACTATTTTAGGTTTGAACCTAAGAACTATAACCCCGAACTTCGGGAAGTGTGGCTAAGACACTATGGAGACGAGCCTAAAGCTATTAATTTTATGGTTCTAGGCGATCGCCCTCAAGACGTATTCGATCCCTTTTATTGCCAGTTCGCAACGATCAAAGGCTCTCCACAAGGCAGAAAAGTTTTAGAATGCGACGGTGAAAACATTGTTCGGGAGATGAATCCCACTTCGCAAAAGTTCCAAACTGTGGAAAAACCTTGCAGAAGGCTCCCTGATGAGGATCATTGCGATAAGTGCAAGCCATCGGGCTTGCTTAAGATGATCATCCCTGAGTTGTGGACTGAAGGATTCTGCGGTTACGTTGAGATTGCGATAAAAGGACAATATGACTTGGGAACTGTCCAATCCAACTTACAGGCAATGTACCAAGTCCTCATAGGCTTGGGTAAGACTCTACATGGGGTTCCTTTAGTATTGGAACGCGGCGATCGCATTGTTAATACTAGGTTCCAAAAAAATGGGGTTTGGATACCTAAGATCGAGACAAAATCGCTGCTATCAATTACCCTCGAAAAACAGTTTTTGATGGGATTAGTTGCCCTCATGCGAGGTCAATCTGCAATCAATCTATTCCCAGAACTAACAACCGTTAAGCTATTGCCACCTAAAGAGAGCTTATCCGCTACGGAAATCCTCCAAGTAGGAGAAAGCCCTAAACAGAGACTTTATGAGATCTGTCTGGCTCTGCATATCGATAAAAAAGATATGTCTGAGTATGTGAAAAGAACTATGGCCTATCGCGGCATACCAGAAACAGGCTTAGAAGTTGCTAACCTTAAAAAGGAAGATTGCGACAATACGATTGTTAATTTAATGGAAGTTTGGGCATTAGATCAGAATGTGTGGAAGGACGATAACTATTGTATTGATACCTTTGAAGATTTCATGGAAGCGAATCAAGAAATAGAGTTCAAAGAATTAGCGATCGCATGGTACGAAAAAATCCAACAGAAGTTAAGCGATCAAACAATTGAAGTCCCCGCTTTAATTCCAGAGGTTCAAACACAAGATCCATCACAATATTCAGGAGATTTTTAATGAGAAATTTTATAGCTTTCGATCCTGGTCTAAAAGGTGGAGTCGCTTTTGCCCATTATGATGGCAAAGCATGGGATAGCTGCGCTCAAGTCATGCCGATCGCTGGCAAAGAAATAGATTGCGATGCGATCGCCAAAATGTTGGGATTTATTAAACAGCATGGAGACGTGATCGCCATTATCGAAAAAGTGTCAGCAATGCCGGGGCAAGGGGTAACTTCTATGTTCACCTTCGGCAAAGGGTACGGAACTTTGATCGGAATATGCGTTGGGCTAGGTGTACGGGTGGAATTAGTCACCCCGCAAGCATGGAAGAAGGTAGTTTTAGCAGGTACAAATAAGGATAAGAACGCGGCGATCGCTTATTGCCGTAGAGCATTCCCTGCCATATCCCTTTTACCTACTCCACGCTGTAAAACTCCTAGCGATGGGATTGCTGACGCTTTGTGCATCTTGGAATATGGGAAAAGAACTTATGTCAATTAAAACAGAAATTATTAATGGAGCAAAAAAGATGGTAAAACCAGAGATTGAGCAGCAAGTTTTCGAGATGTACCAGAGTGGAATGAGTAGCTATCGCGTGGCAGAAAAATTAGGAATCGGCTCTAGTACCGTGTGCCGTATCGTAAAAAGATTGGACGGTAAAGTTAGGACTAATAGCGAAGCTAGAGGTATCACTTCAGAGATTGAGCAGGAAGTTTTAGAAATGTACCAAGGTGGAATGAGTTCATCTCAGGTAGCAGAAAAATTAGGAATCGGCTCTAGTACCGTGTGCCGTATCGTAAAAAGATTGGACGGTAAAGTTAGGACTAATAGCGAAGCTAAAGGCGTTAGCACGGAGATTGAGCAGCAAGTTTTCGAGATGTACAAATTCAATATAAATTCATATCAGATAGCAGAAAAATTAGGAATTTCTCATGCTACCGTGGGCAATATCGTGAGAAGATTGGGCGGTAAAATTAGGACTAAGAGCGAAGCTCAAACAAAAGCGATAAGCAAAGTGAAAGCTAGTCAATATTTCCGATTATATGAAGCTGGATATTCTTCACGTCAAATTGCGGAAGCTTATGGGGTATCTTCCTCTACCATTCATGGCTTATTAAAAAGGTCTGGTTACAAATTGCGATCGCTATCAGAAGCCAACGAACTATCCTGCAATCCCAAAAACTTAAAACCGCTTTCTATATTGCCAGACACTCCTAACTCAATGCCTACACGTGGCAGAAGGGTTAGGAAGAAAGCCCCTAAGCCAAACCCATACTTAGAGAATTTAACTCGTGAAGCTATGGAAGCGATCGCGCAGTGTCAGCCATGAGTAAAACAATAGGACTTATATCAATTAAAACAGAAATTACTAATGGAGATCGTAATGAACCAATATAAGATTTATCGAAAAAGCAAGTATTCAGTCATTCCAGACGAGAAAGTAATAGAAGCCAAAAGCATTGCAGAAGCCGAATCAATGGCTAAAGACTGGGCATTTGAACTTGTTACTAGTGGAGCAATAAAATTTACGCCAGAGAGTGAATCTAAGCGAAAAGAATTGATTGCTTCACAAATTACCTTACAACAGATTCGCGAATTAATGGGAACTGAAACAATGGCAATTATAAGGAAATCGGAGGGCGATCGCAATGACTAAGGCACTAACAATTAAGCAACCTTGGGTACATTTTATCTTTAATGACTCCAAGGATATCGAAAACAGAAGCTGGGCAATTAACGAAAAGTATCTTAACAAATGGGTTGCAATTCATTCAGGTAAATCTATCGATTCTATGGTGGATACAAATAGCTCCGCAGTAAAGGATTTAATCTTAGGCTCCGTTGTTGGGTTAGTTAAATTCTCGGAATGTAACGGAAAGTCAACAAGTAAATGGGCGATCACAGGTCAATATCATTGGCATATTTCCGAAAAATTATTACTGCCAAACCCGATTAAGTGTAAAGGAGCCTTGAAATTTTGGAATTTACCAGATTTAGTGCAAACAGAAATAGATTCTTTTTTAGGCGATCGCCATGACTAAAACAATAGCAACCCTCTTTAGTGGAGGCGGCGGTTTTGATTTGGGCGCGATCGCCGCAGGATATAAACCAGTATTCGCGATCGATAATAATGCTGATGCTGTGGAATGCTACAAAAGAAACATAGGCGATCATATCGTCTTAGGTGATGTTCGTAACTTTCGATTCGCATCCACAGGTATTAAAATCGATCACCTCCACGCCTCCCCGTCTTGTAAATCTTCGTCTACCGCAAATGCTAATAAAGGCGAAACCGACTTTGATATTGACTGTGCCTACTCAATCGTGAGAGCTATACAACAGGTTGAACCTGAAACTTTTAGCTTGGAGAATGTCCGTGAGTACCATAAAACTAAATCGTTCAGGATCATTGTTGAGGCACTTATTGATAATGATTATCTAGGGAGTTGGGAAACCTTAAACGCTGCTGATTATGGGGTTCCACAATCTCGGAAGCGATTAATCCTAATGGCAAGCAAAATCAAAAAAGCGGAAATGCCGATCGCTACCCATGAGCAGAATCTTAGCGATCCATGTTTTGAAGGGTTTCAAACTAAGCAAAAGTGGATTGGTTGGTATGAAGCGATCGCTGATCTGATTCCAAGCCTACCAGAGACTAAATTAGCACCGTGGCAAGTAAAAGCGATGGGAACTTTACCTGAAGATTTCCCGCTGCTAGTTGAAAATACTGGGGCTAGGAGCGATCGCGATCTCCAAACCAGAAGACCAGACGAGCCCAGCTGGACAGTCCGCGCTATGGGATTAGATGGGCATTGGCATAGGGCAAATGTTCTAGTAACTGGCAATTACTCAAGTTTTGGAAGTGGCAAACCATCACTAATTAATGAGTTAGTCCCATGCCCAACATTAACAGCATCCCAGGATAAGCACCCTTTTAGGGTTATTTCAGACTGCAAAGTGTTAGCCATTACACCCCACTGCCTCGCACGGTTTCAGTCATTTCCTGACAGCTATATTTTGCCTGAACGTAAAGCGATCGCGGGAATGATTATTGGTAATGCGGTCCCGCCGTTACTAGCCCAGAGAATTATGGAGGCTTTTTAGATGAGCGTTTTTACTAATGAAATTAACCCTATGGATAGGGAAAACAAAACTATGAGCGTTAATCAAATTAACTTTATGGACGATGAACCCAGATCCGTAGATGAATCAGTCCATCACCCTGACCACTATAACGGGCGGGAGTGTATGGATATGTTGATAAAGATGGGAGTAGGTAAGGAAGGCTGCGTTTTTAATATCGTTAAGTACCTGTGGAGGTGGGAAAAGAAAGACGGGCTTCGAGATTTGAAGAAAGCCCAATGGTATCTAAACGAATTAATAAATCTTATGGAGAATAAATAAATGATTAACGCTCAAATTATCGCTGACTCAGTAAATATTGAAACGGGCGATCGCCTAACTACTTTCGTGCTGCTAAGATTCCCAAAATGCTTAGTTGCTGAACTCAATACCCACAGACAACTTTCTCGAAATTCTGAAAGTTCTAGGGCAATTCCAGTTAAAAAACGAATTGAAAAAATTAACAAAGATCCATACATCCCAAGTTTTACGCTCAATCAAAAAGGAATGATCGGGGCTGAGATCGATTTAGAATCAAAGGAGATCGCTGAAAGCTACTGGTTCGCAGCAATGGGATCGGCTATTTCTAATGCGGAATGGCTATCTAATTCTGGTATTCATAAAGACATGGCTAACCGTCTCCTAGAGCCTTTTTCTAGGGTTCCAGTGATCGTATCGGCGACAGAATGGGATAACTTTTTTAAGCTTAGAACAGCTTCAGATTGTAATCCTGACTTCAGGCAAGTAGCGATCGCCATGCAAGAGCTAAGGAATCAATCTAAACCAAGGGAATTAGATTTAGGAGAATGGCATATTCCGTATGATTTCGATTCTTGCCACTTAGAAGATCGCTTAGGTGTTTCTGCTGCTAGATGTGCCAGAATTTCCTACTCAACGCATGATGGAGAATTTAGCCCTAGAAAAGATATCCTGCTATGCGATCGCCTAATCCGTGAGGGGCATTTATCGCCATTAGAGCATCAGGCAAAAGCGATACATTCTATAGACTCGGTAAATACCCACAACCTAAAGGGCTTTCAGTCATACAGAGCATTAGTAGAGCTAGGAGAGATGACATAATTTTAGTTATATTTCATCGCTCGCCGATTAGCCTCGGCTTGCTCGATCGCTAGCTGACTAGAAGTTTTTCTCAAACTATCTGAGTTGGGGATAGTGTAATTATTTATAACGCTGACATTACGGCTTTGGTTGTCTGCATTGGAATTGCTGGAAGTTCTTAAATCTGGCATTTTAGGACGGCCAGAATTTCTAAGACCTTGCAAGAAATTTAAGCCAAGGCTGCTAACGTCTTCCTGCGAAAATACGACTTCCCCTTTGTGGACTATACCCGCAGGATCGAACTTCCCACCCTGACCAGTAAAGCCACCTTCCGAGAAACTAAGCCCTTCTGGAATTGCCGTATCAAAACTAACCCCGTCTATAGCCCCTAATGGATCGAAGCTTGGAGCCGCGCTGGCTCCACCGTTAAAAAGATTCTGAATACTAAAACCAGCATCAGGACTTCCACCTAATCCAAGCAAGTTTTTAAGATTACTAAAGAACCCGTCACTAGCGATTTTAGCTAGGCTTTTTAAGATCGAGACAGCCATATTATTAAAAGCGTCACCTATCGATTTAGTGCCTTGGAATATCTCATCAAAGAAATTACCAAAAGCTGTATTTGCTGTGTCGGCGATCGTTGTTCCCAAATCTTTGAATTGCTGTTTTAGGTTATCAATCTTAATCTCGGATAGTTCGATAGTCGCATCTCTTAGAGCCATAACCTGTTCGACTGATTCATAATCGGATTCTGACAATGCCTTGGGACTGCTGATCAAACGGTTATATTCTGCAACTTTAAGATTAGTCTCGGACTGAATTCTTAATGTCGCAGTTGCGATTCTAAGCCTATTAGCTCCAAACAAATCGCCACCTCCCCTCTCTTGGCGATTAGCAAGCTCGTCAGAAATTTCCCCCCGTAAATTGCCTAAAGTGTTTTGACCTCTTAATTGTTTTATTAATTGGTTAATATTTGCGCCACGAGTAGCGATCGCTTTATTAATATCAGCATCTTTAACTTGCTCTTTAACAAAATCAAGCTGCTTAATCAGCGAATCAATATTTTTCTGCTCATCTATTCCAGTGGTCAAGCCTTTAAGTTTAACTTGAGTGAGTTTTTCTTGGGCATTGGCGATCGCAATCTTCAGCCTTAATTCTTCTTGGTTTAATCTAATTGTTTCTTCAAGATATTTGCGATCGGCTGCGACGCGATCGGGATTATAGATAGTTTTGGCATCGCGAACTGCATTGTCAAAATCTCGAAGGGCTTTATCATCTTCCAGCTTTTGAGTTTCGACCGATAATCGCTGTGATTGTTCTCTACGCTCATTAGCAAGATTTGTATTATTGTCTATTTTTAATATTGCTAGTTTCGACTTTCTGATTGATTCAATAAGGTTATAGTTTATGAGAATTTGCTGCTCTTCTTCTTTTATCTGAGCAAGTTCCAAATTCTTATCAATGCCAGGGACAGCTAAGGCTCTATTCGCTGCCTCGAATTTTTGTTGGTTAGCGGTTCGATCTATGGCAAACTGCCCAGCATTCTGGAATCCTTCTTTTGAAGATTCGATATATTGCCTAGTGATGGTGTCTTGAGTTTTAGCTAATAACTGATCGTATGTTGCGATCCCGATCTTGAGCTTGCCTTGGGCTTTGACTAAATCGCTATCGTTGGCTTGCTTAATCAATGATTCTGTATCTTGGATGATCGCATCCCTTTGACGGACTTGGGCATCAAGAACGCCTTTCTGAGTATTCCTGCTGTCGTCTAATAATTTCCGATAATCCTCAATAGATTTAATCAATCCATCAAACAAAGGATTGCCCTTTTTGGTTGTCAAATCTTGACCGACATCATCAGGATTTATGCCCAATTTATCAAGCGTGTATTTGGCAAAAGGAAATGAGTCAATTTTCTTTCTAGCTTCTGAGATTTGGGACTGGGAAGCTAAAGATCTTTCTTGATCGGAAACTAATGCCGACTCTTCCTGCCTTCTAGTTATAGCTGCTGTGCTTTGTTGGGCTGTGCTTTGAGATGGGGATACCGAGATCGCTCGTAAAAGTTTTTTAATTTTTTCAACTCTGGCTAATCCTCCAGACGCAAGATTCCCCGCGCTATCGTTATCATAAGCTCCACGCCCGTCATTGCCGGGGATAGAGGCAAATTCTTGAGATAGATCTGTAACAGCAGAATTTATATTTTTTGATTTCCCAGACAAAAATGCTGCTAGTCGAGGCCTCTTTGCTGGGGAGATTAAGTATTGGAATAATCGTTCCTGATTTTTTTCATTAAATAACTCCCCGCCGCCAATGCCAGTATAATTAACCGCCTCCTTAAGGGTTTGTGGGATAAATTGATATTTCCCGACTGCAAATAAATCATTTCGTTGTTTGCTCAAGACTTGAGCAATCGTCATTTCTGTTAAATTCTTGCCATACAGAGAAAACGCACCTCCGGGGGTATCTCCCGCTTTGCCACGATTTACAGAGTTATAGCCGCCTTCGCCACTAGCAATCTCAGCTTTAAGTTGCTCTAGTGCTGACGAATTAGACAGATTGACCTTACTGCTGTCAGTTCGGTTACCTAATCCTTCATTCGTGATATCAATACTATCTTGTACCTTTTTTGCTTCAGTTTTACGGTTCAAAGCATCGATCGCGCCCTGAAGATTATTAACAGTCTGGGTAACACCAGCCAAGCCCGTTGCAGTCTCAGAAAGCAATTTGGAGGTACTAGATATAGCGTTTTCTAATAGCCCAATACCAGTTTTTAATAAATTCCTGCTAATCTCATCAGTGGCAGCTTTTTCGAGTTGCTTTAAGGCTGCTAAAGATTGATCTAAATTAGTTCTTCTAGCAGAGATATCTTTGCTAATTTCTTCGTATTGTTGCAATAATGCTTTTTCTTTTGCGACTGACTCATCTAAGCCTAAGCGATCGCCCGG
>Ga0105044_10006177_pt1 | contig 16464 bp, 12 predicted proteins | sample MAT01_FD_78092 | JGI IMG/M metagenome (GOLD analysis project Ga0105044, IMG submission 78092) | Freshwater microbial communities from Lake Fryxell liftoff mats and glacier meltwater in Antarctica - MAT-01 | ecosystem: Environmental > Aquatic > Freshwater > Ice > Liftoff microbial mat | place... | reverse complement strand
TGTGGCCGCCAAAAATCGCGTTGATGCCACGTACGCGGCTGGCCAGTTTCAGGTCCACGTCCATGCCGTTGTGGCTGAGCAGCAAGATCAGCTGGGCGCCTTTGCTGCGCGCCTCATCCACCGACTTCTGCATCTGCTCTTCCTGGATGCCGAACTGCCAGTCAGCGACCATGTAGCGCGGGTTGGCAATCGGCGTGTACGGGAAGGCCTGGCCCATCACCGCGACCTTGACGCCGTTCATCTCTTTCATCACATAGGGCTGGAACACCGGGTCGCCGAAGTCATTGGTCTTGACGTTCTGCGCCACAAACTCGACCTTGCCGGCAAAATCCTTGTCGATGATTTCCTTCACCCGCTGCATGCCGTAGGTGAATTCCCAATGCCCGGTCATGACGTCCACGCCCAGCAGCTTGCAGGCATCGACCATGTCTTGTGCGTTGGTCCACAGGCTGGTGGCGCTGCCTTGCCAGGTGTCGCCGCCGTCGAGCAGCAAAGCGCCCGGCCGGCTGGCCCGCATGCGCTTGACCAAGGTGGCCAGATGCGCAAAGCCGCCCACCTTGCCATAGCGGCGCGCGGCCTTCTCGAAGTCGATGAAGGTGTAGGCATGCGCCTGCGCCGTGTTCTTCAGCACACGGGCTTTTTTGAGCAGGTGTTCGCCCACCAGGTGCGGCAGCTGCCCATTCATGCCGCCCAAGCCCAGATTGACGCTGGGTTCGCGGAAGTAGATCGGCTTGAGCTGCGCGTGGCAGTCGGTCATGTGCAGGAAGCTGACAAAACCCTTGCCTTTGCCCAGTGGCGGAGGGGAATACAAACCCTCCTGGGCTGTGGCTGCGTCGGCCTGCTCATAGCGAGCCAGGCCCATGCCAGCCACGGAAGCTGCTGTCAGAACCTGAAGGAATTCGCGTTTGCTTAAGCTCATGGTCAATTCAGTGTGAGAAGCTCACAGCGCAGTGGCAGAGCCACCGATCATCCAAGCCGCAACAACTTCCAAAAGGTGGAAAAAGCCCGCTCAAGGCCGGTTGTCAGCGCGCTCAGCGGCTTGCGCAGGGAACGGCTGGACGCGGCAGGAAAGCCTTGCCCGACAGCCAGGCTCACCGATTGACAGGCGAACGCGGGTCCAGCAGCAGCGCCATCACATCGGCAATCTGCTTGTCGTTGAGCAGATTGAAGTGGCCAAAACGCGGCATGTTCGAACATGCGTTGTAGCTCTTGCTGTTGTAGATCTTCATCCAGGTGTATTCGATGATCGGGCGTGCGGTGGGCGCATTCAGATCGCTGATGCCACGGTTCTTGCCGTAGTTGTACAGGCTGGGGCCGATGTTGCCGTAGGAGATTTCGGCCTTGCCGATCTGGTGACAGTTGTAGCACATGCCGCCGTTGCCGGCCGGGTCGGTGCTGGTCTCGCGCCAGGTCATGCCACGCCCGTCCTGGGCCACCCGTTCACCGGCTTCCCAGCTGCCGATGTACTGACCCCCGGCAGGCCATTTGACAGCGGCCTTGGCTTGCGCCATCACCTCTTCTGCCACGGCATCGCTGGGCGGCTTGTCGCTGGAGCAGGCCGACTGACCGAGATCCTGGTTCAGCCGGTCCATCTTGGCGATGCCTTGATCGCGAAAACTGGCCTTGATGACCGCCATCGCCTCACGGTCCAATTCCTGGGGTGTGGGCCCGGAGGCGCAACCCGCGACCAGCACGATGGCGGTGAGGGACGTGGTGGCGATCAGTGCTCTTGAGGGGGTTTTCATCTGCTGTGTCTCCTGCGATCAGCGCTTGATGGCGGGCACGATCGACTCGGCCCCTTTGGCATTGACGCCCATGTACGTGCCCAGCGCCACCGTCACATCGGACGCAAAGCCCGGATACGGGAAACGCTGCTGCCGGTAGCAGTCGTTCAAACGCAATTGCATGCTCCACATCTGGCCGTTGCTGACACGGTAGGCGGGCCAGGCGGCAAAGCCGATGCCGTCGCCCGGGTTGCCCATCAAGTTGGGCAACTCCTGCAGTCGGATGCGCTGGTTCTCAGCGGAGTGGCATGTGGCGCAGGAAAAGTCCATCGGCCCACCGCGGAAGAAAAACACACGCTTGCCGATCTGGTAGCTCTTGCGCTCTTCGGGGTGGCCCTGAGGCAGGTTGAAGCGCATGCCGCGCGAGGTGGCCGACACATAGGTGGCGAGCGCCGTGACGTTGGCCATCTCGCCGCGACCGAAAGCGGTCTTGGCAATCTCGGCGCCATTGAATCCCTGCAACTGTTCCATGCAGGTGACCAGCCGCGACTCCAGGTCCTGAACCTTTCCGGTGTCGGCAAAGAAGCGCGGCATCTCCACAAAAGCACCTTTGACCACGCCCGGGCCCTTGCCCAGATCACAGGCTTCGAGCGAGGCGTTCTTGGGGCCGCGTTTTTTCTTCCACAACTCTTCGCCCTTGGCGTCATACAGGTCCGCCGGGTTGCCGTCTTCCAGCATCTTGCGGTACTCGGCGATGCCGTCGGCGGTGGTCTTGGTTTGCGCCACTGCCATCGGGACCGTGGTGGCCGCCGCCATGACGGCCAGCAAGGCCACGCAGGGAATTGACTTCATTTGCACGGGGTCTCCTGTGTGTAGTTGTAGAGGGTTCGAAGCAGGGCAGTGTCGGCGTCTGAGCTCTGGTGTCAAGCCCGGGCATTTACGCCCCTGGCTTCAAAACCTACGGGCCCATGAGAACAGCTCAGGCTGCCCCAAGTTTCCGCTTGACTCGAAACGGCAGGTCTGGGTGCGAACTCAAGTCACCGTGGCTTCGTCGGTGCGTTTTTCGCCTTTGTTGTCGGTCCAGGTGATGCTGATCTTGTCGCCTGCCTTCGCACCCTTGACGACAAACTGCATGAACGGGTTCTTGGCTATCGAGGGGCCCCACTCAGCGGTCATCACGGCCTTGCCGTTGTGGCTGGCGCTGATCTCCTGGATGAACCACGCCGGGATCACTTTGCCTGCGGAGTCCTTGCGTAGGCCGGTCTCCATCTCGTGACTCATCAACACACGGACGGTGGTCTTGTCACCGGCGGCTTGGGCGCGAATGCGCATCGGGTCTGCCATGATCGTTTCTCCTTGCTGCGGAAATTTGGAAAAGTTGGTGGTGGGATGTCGGCTGCTGAGCGATCAGCCGCCACAACCACCCAGAGTGACCTTGATTTCCTTGACGGCGTAAAGCATCTTGCCGTCGTTCATCAGCGCCACCGCGTAGACGTTGGAAGACTGACCCATCTTGACGCGGGTGTTGAAGCTGGGCTCGACGCTGTCGGTGACGTCGAACACCGCAGCCAGCACGCTGGGGTTCTTCTCGACCATCAACAGCAGGCTCTTGACACCGGTCAAAGTGGTGCTGGCGCCCACTGGCACCACAGCGCCGTTTTCTGCGATGTCGGGGCCGCTGACGGTGACATCAGCGCTGACAACGGGGGCGCTGCCACCCATCGCCTTGGCCACTTCGGCCATGGTTTTGCCGGCAAAGGCATCCTTGGGCCAAGCGGCCTGAGCTGTGGCGGGCAGCAGACCAGCGGTGGCCAGCAGGCCAGCCACCGTGACGCTGGTGGTGATCATGTCGCGACGGGATTGCATGGCTCTCTCCTTAAAGGGCGGGGACTGTGAAAAAACTGAACGGGGTAAAAAACGGGTCAACAGCGGAATCACTCTGGCGCAAGAACTCGGACGCGAGACCTCGGGCGCAAGAACTCGGGCCCAAGATTGTGGCGCGGACAACAAGACCCTCATGGCTTGGCACCTTCCACCAGCCATTGTGCGATGGACTTCGCATCTTGCGCCGGCAGGGTCTGGGCCGGCATCGGGATCGGCCCCCACACGCCTGAGCCCCCGGCCACGATCTTCTCGCTGAGGTAGGCCAGTGCGTCAGCACGGCCGGCGTACTTCCTGGCCACTTCGCGCAAGCCCGGGCCCACCACTTTGGCGTCCACGCCGTGGCAGGTCAGGCAGTTATGTTGTTTGGACAGTTCGAGGGCACGCTGGCCTGGGCCTGCCGTGGCGGCTGCGGCAGCCACCACAGCAGGCCGCGATCGCGACCCACTGCCCGCCGGCTGCGTGGTGTCGGCGCCGAGCTGCGCGCCGACGATGCGCTGCTGCTCGGCCAGGTTGCCATGGGCATTGCGGGCAAAGTCGGGCAGTTTGGATTCGATCTGGATGCTGCCGGCAGGCTTGCAGTTGCTCATGCAGGCCGCGCCCGACACATCTGGCCGCCCGCCATTGCCCAGGCTGCGGCCCGGCCACATGCCGTGGTCGGTGCTCATGCCATTGCGGTTGGGCAGCATCTGCTGCACCTGCGCCATGTTGGTGTGGCTGAGGGTGAAGTCATCCGGCAAAACACGCGCCAGGTTGAGCATGTAGGCGGTGACCGCGTAGACCTCGTCAACGCTCAATGACTTGGGCGCGTTCCAGGGCATCGCGCGGTGGATGTAATCCCACAGCGTCGACAGCGTGGGCAGCTTCATCATCGTGGTGCGGCCCGGGAAGCCGGGGTCGGTCAAGCGCGCCACGCGCCCGGTCTTCATGTCTTCCGCCGTGGTGCCGCCGATCAACGGTGTGAACATTTCGTTGCTCTCGCCGAAGATGCCGTGGCAGGAAGAGCACTTGGTTTCCCAGATGTCCTGTCCCTTGGCCACCGTGCCTTGGCCCGGGGGCAGGCCTTTGAAGTCGGGCCGCACATCGATGTCCCAGGCCGTGACTTCCTTGGGCGTGGCAGCGCGGCCGATGCCGGGGAAAGGGTCGGTGACCGCCGCTGTTTGGGCCCCAGCGGCACCTGCCAGGCCCAGCACGGCGGCTGCGACCAGGGCCACGGTTGCCAGGGGGCGCTGCAAGACGTGGCCGCTGTGCGGTCTGTGGCCCCTGCGTTGGTCAAGAAGCCGATCAGGAGAGGTGGACATTTTTGACCTCGCCACTTTCCTGCACCATCCAGGTCTGCACCGCATTGTTGTGATAGATCGAACGCGAACCACGCACTGCACGCAGTTGTCTGTAATCGGGCTGCACTTGGCGGCTGGAATCCGTGGCGCGGCTTTGCAACAAGGCCGGTTTGCCGTCCCACACCCAGGGCAGGCTGAAGCGCACCAGGCACTTGTCCATCACCGGGCCCTGCACTTGCGCCTGCCGCCAGTTGGTGCCGCCGTCGACCGAGACATCGACCCGCGTGACTTTGCCGCGGCCCGACCAGGCCAGGCCGCTGATCGAATAGAAGCCTTTGTCCAGCATCACCTGGCCGCCCGAGGGCGTGGTGATGACGCTCTTGACTTCCTGGATGCTGCTGTATTGGCGGTGTTTGCCATCAGGCATCAGGTCGATGTAGTGCACCGCTTCGTCTTTGGCGGCATAGGGCATGTCGCCGACCTCGATGCGGCGCAGGTATTTGACCCAGCTGACGCCTTGCACGCCGGGCACCACCAGGCGCAGCGGGTAGCCGTTCTCAGGGCGCAGCATTTCGCCGTTCTGGCCGTAGGCCACCAGCACTTCGCCCGACTCGACCATCTCCATCGGGATCGTGCGTGTCATGCTGGAGCCGTCGGCCCCTTCGGCCAGCACATAGCGGCCGCGTTTGTAGTCTGCGCCCGCCATGTCCAGCAGCAGCTTCAGCGGCACGCCGGTGAACTCGCTGCAACTGATCATGCCGTGGCTGTACTGGCAGGTGGGCACCGCCACGTTGCCCCACTCCATGCCGGTGTTGGCGCCGCACTCGATGAAGTGAAAGCGACTCACCGAGGGCAGCCGCATCAGCTCGTCCATCGTCAACACCATCGGTTTTTTCATCAGCCGCGCATCGGAGCCGTTGAGCATCAAGCGGTGCTTGCTGGGGTCGATGTCCCACCAGCCCTGGTGGTGGCGCTCGAAGTGCAGACCACTGGGGGTGACGATGCCGAAGAGACTTTGCAGCGGCGCAAAGGAAACCGACGACTGGATGGTCTGCGTCAGGCCTGGGCTCTGCCGGCGCTGCACATTGGCCTCGAACTGGCTGGGCTTGCCGTAGCCATCGGTGACCACGCCCTGGCCCAGGCCGGTGGTATGGGCGGGCAGATTCAGGATGTTGGGGTCACCGCCTTCGGTCGGCACCGGGTTGGATTGCGCCAAAGCCGAAGGCGCCGCCACCATGGCAGCTGTGCCCGCTGCTGCCGCTACTGCGCCAGCGTAGGCACTGCGGATGAAATCACGACGCCCGGCGCGCGCTTGCTGGTGCACGGTGCGGACATCCCGTCGGTCCAGGAAGTTCTCTGGCGCTTTGAGCAGCCTGCCCGGGGCGGCGGTGGGATCTGTCACAGGGCTCCTTGCGGCGGATGTTCGTTGTGATCCATCGCGATGCACCCTTGCCCAAGCTGGGGAAACCACTTGGCGGCGGTCAACGCATCGGTGAATCAAGATATAAGCGTTAACTAATATAACGCCATTTGCGGGTCCCGCCCTTAGGGTAAACCAGAGCTAACTGGCCTGCTGCGCTGCAGAACAGCAGCGGTGAATGCGCGTTTTTCAGCGCTTGCCATTGGCGCACCGGGCTCAAGATGCCGAGATCTCAAGACAATCACCCATCACTGCGCTGAACATGAACCGCAAACTTCACATCGGTGGCCGCGAGCCCAAAGCGGGCTGGGAGATCCTCAACGTCTTGCCCGGGCCGCAGGTCGATCACCTGGGGGATGCAGTGGACCTCAGTCGCTTCGCCGACGACAGCTTCGCTGCGATTTACGCCAGCCATGTGCTGGAGCACTTCGACTACAAGGACAAGCTGGTGACGGCGCTGCGCGAATGGCAACGCGTGCTGGCCCCGGGTGGGGTGCTGCATCTGTCAGTGCCTGACCTCGACACCTTGGCGCACTTGTTCTTGCAGCGCGACAAGCTCGATGTCAACCAACGCTTTCACATCATGCGCATGATCTTTGGCGGCCACGTGGACACGCACGACTACCACCTGGTGGGTCTGAATCAGGAATTCCTGGCTGGCTACGTGCTGTCCGCCGGCTTTGACCGCGCCGAGCGCGTGGCTCGGCATGGCCTGTTCAGCGACACCAGCGACATGATTTTTGCCGGCCAGCCGATCAGCTTGAACATCAATGCCTTCAAGCCCTTGCGATCGGCGGCGGCGGCGGCGGCCGGACTTTCAGCGGGCCGTCAGGCGCAAAGCAGCGTTCCAGGGAATCCAGCCACCCGTCAGTGAAGAGGCCACGGTGCCGACGCCGTCGAAAGCCGCCGCCCCCACGCCCTGGTCGATCAGCACACCTGGCGCATTGGCCGCCAGCACCTGGCCGCGTGCGCTCACCGATTCGACGTACAGGTTGCGGTCTTCGCTGCCCACCGTCAGATCGTTGGTGAAGACGACGTCGATGCGGTCACCTGCCGACACCTCTGGGCTGCTGAAAACCAGATCCTGAACGACCGTGGAAGAGACCAGCCTCGAGCCGATCAACTGGCCGTTGAGATAGAGCTCGATCTGCGCCCCGACGCCTGCGGCCAAAGTGGCACGGCCGCGCACGCTGATGCTGGACGCACTGCCGGTGGCAGGTGCACGCAGACGCAGAGCCGAGTTCCACGGCATCCAACCGCCGGTGTTGGCTGCGGGCAAGGTGTCGATGTCGTCAAAGGCGCCTGCACCTGTGCCTTGATCCAGCCACACGCCCGGTGCGCTTGCCAGAACCGTGGCGCTGCCGTTGATCTGCATCGACTGCACCGCCAGGTTGCGGTCCTCGCTGCCGATGGTCTGGTCGTTCTTGAAGACCACGTCGATCATCGCGTCTTTGACCAGGGTGGCCACGTTGAACAACAAGTCGACCCAAGTGGTGGCGTCCAGCTGCCCGCTGCCCACCACGCTGCCGTTGACGCGCACGTCAAACAGCGCACCGACCCGCTGCGCCAACGTAGCCAGTGCGCGCACCACCAGATTGGAAGTCGGCGCAGGGGCACCCACCTCTTCACCGCCCAATTGACGGACGTAAGCCACCACCTGACCCAGCTCGGCACTGCTCAGGCTCAGCCGGGGATGCGCCTGCACCGCAGCCTCTACCGTGGCTGCCGCGCCGTTGTGCAGATAAGGCGCGCTGGCCCAGGTGTCGCGCAGCGTGGGGGCGTCGATGCCGTTCAGTATCTGGCCCAGGCGCTGGCCGCTGGCTGCGTTGGTGGTACCGATGTTGTGCAGCAACTGCTTTTCGCTGTCGCTGAAAGTGCTGCCGATGTGGCAACTGGCGCACTGTTGGGCAAATACCGTTCTGCCGCTCAGCGCCTGCGCTGTCATGGCGCCGTTGCTCTGCCGCTCGGGGCTCGCATCAAACCGGTCCAGCGAGGACACGTAGGCGGCCAAAGCATCCAGGTCGGCGCTGATGCCGGCCTTGCGGTCGCCCAAGGGCTGATTGCGCGTGCCGGTGTTGAACTGGCTGTTGCTCATCAGGCCCAGGCCGCCTGCCAGGCTGCGGATCTGGGCTTCGAAGTCTTGTACTTCGTCGAAGTTCGCACTCCAGTGCAAGCGGCCATGGCCGCTGCTTGCGCCGCCCCGGCCACGCAGGTTGATGGTGTTGCGCAGGCCTTCGCCCAAGCCCGTCAAGTCCCAGACCCGGCCGTCCTGGCCACCATCGTTGTGGCAACTGGCGCAGCTCATGTAGCTGTCGCGGGCCAGCCGCACGTCACGCGCATCGTAGAAAAGCTGCTTGCCTTTGACGACCTGGGCACTCAGCCGCTCGGTCACCAGCGTGCCCACCGTGGTGCCAGGCGTCAGCATGAAGCTGCCGCGGCTGAGCAGCGGGCTCAGGTCCACCACCTGCACGTTGCGCGACATGAAGTTGTGGATGTACAGCCGGGCGTTGTCGCCAGACACCAGCAGCCCTTGCGGTGCCAGACCGGCCTCGATCCTGAACAGCTCCAGGCCGCGCGCTGCATCCACCACCGCCACCTGGCGCGAGGTTTCCAGGGCCACGAAGAGGTAAGAGCCGGTGGGGTCAAAAGCCGCTGCACTGGCCAGGCTGGCGTTGTCGTGGTCGACCCTGGCAGCCAGCACTTCCTCAGGCGTCGCCGCCGCCAGGTTGATGCGTGAGCTGATCGCACGCACGGTGTTCTGGAAGTCCAGGTTGACGCCATTGCGCAACACGCCGCGTTTGATGTTGTCCTGCTTGGACGGCACCCAGGCGCTGCTGCCGTCGGGTGAAATCACTGCCGGCCCCAGGTAGTTGGGGATGCCGCTGCCTTGGATCTCGGTGTCGGTGAGGTCGCTGTGGCGCAGCACCACGGTGTGCAGCAGGCTCAGGCTGCCGGTGTTGAAGACCCGCACCTCGCCACCCACGTTGCCGCTGGTGTTGACGTTGGCGCTGCCCTCACCCGGCAACGGCACGGTGATGAAGCGCGAGACCAGCAGACGCGCAGAGTCAGCGCTGACCGAGAGTTGCCGCGGCGTCGGCCCGGCAGCCAAGCTGCCGAGTTGCGCCCCAGTGACTGGGTTGAGTTTGAGCACCTGGCCCAGCGCTTCCAGTGCCACAAAAGCGGCAGCGCCATTGGGCTCGAAGACCAGGCCGTGAGGCGACGATGCTCTGGGCAGCACTGTCGTGCGCACCACTTGCAGCGTGCTCGGGTCGATGACCGAGATGTTGGCCGTTTCGCGGTTGACGACCCAGATCTGCCCATTGGGCGCCAGCGCGACACTGCGCGGTGAGGTGCCGACCGTGATTTCTGCGATGCGGCTGTTGTTGCCGGTGTCGATGACGCTGACCGAGTCGTTGTCCGGGTTCACCACCCACAGCCGGGCGGCCCCGGCGGGTCGGGGCTCCAGCATCAGCGCTGAAGAAGCGGTGGGCGCGTTGGCGGTGGGCGCGGCAAAGATGGCCTGCGCAAAACTGGTGCTGCTGATCTGGCCCTGGCTGTTGCGCGCCGTCAGCGTCACGCTGTAAACACCCGGCGCGGTGTAGCGGTAGCTGGCGGCGCTGCTGGCGCTGAAAGGCGTGGCCGGGCTGCCATCGCCAAAGCTCCAGCTGAAGACCAGGCCGGGCGCGTCCAGCCCGGGGTTGAAGTTCAACGGCGTGGTGGCGCTGAAGAGGCGCGGCGTTGCGGCAATGGCCGGGAAGTTGGGCAACGACGCTGCGCTGGTTTCGATGCGCACGCTCCAGGTGGCCGAATTGCGGTAAGCCGCGTTGCCACTTTCGGTTTCCACCCACAAACCACCGCTGCGCTCGCGCAGCAACCTGCCGGGATGGCTCTTGGAGCGCAGGCTGACCGAGTGCCCAGCCAGCCCAGGCTCAGGGCAGAAAGTGGCCTGGCTGGCAAACCCGCTGCTGCTGTCGTTGGCCTGCAGCTGGATCCTGAATGAGACATGGCGCAGCCAGCGCCCCGGTTGGGTGGCTGATTCCAGCGACACGCAGGCAGCATCGGCCAGCCCCGGGCGCGCCACGAACTGCGCCGAAGACAACTCTGCGGCCGTGGGGTTGGCGCTGAGCAACTGCACCACACCCAGACCGGCGGTGTTGGTCGCCATTACGCCATTGCTGACCCGGGTCGCATTCAGGCTCAACGGGGTGTTGCGGGGCAAGTCTGCGGTGGCGCGCGCCAATTGCAGCGTGACAGCGCGCGAGGGCACACCCGCAGCGTCAAGCGCAAACAGCTGGTAGTAGCCAGGCGGCGCGATGTTGGGGTTGGTGGGCAGTGAAATGGCCAGCCGGTCGCCGCTTTGAGTGAAGTTCAGCTCGATCAAGCGTTGGCCGCTGTTGAAGGAATGCGTGGTGATGCTGTTCTTGACCAACACCATGCGCGCCACCGCTGCGCTGTTGAGCATTTCCAGCTGCACCGTCTGCCCGAGCGTGTGGCTCAGGGCATTGATGCCGGTCATCACCGGCCGCGTGGCCAGCACCGAGTTGCCCGCCTGCGTGCGAAACAGATAAGGCGGGTAGTAGACCTCGGCATTGAGGTTGAACACCGGCCCGGGCGAGCCGCCGCCCACCGACAACACGGTGCCGTTGGGCATCAGGACGGTGTTGGAGTGGTAGACCCGGATGCGCGCAGCATCCGGCCCCAACGTCCAGCTGCCGGTGGCGGGGTTCCAGATCTCGGCGGCGTAGACCGCATCGGACCCGCCGTTGTTGCCGCGGCGCGAGCCGCCGGTCACCACCACTTGCCCGTTGGGCAGCACCACTGCATTGGGGTAGCGGCGTGCAAACTGCATCGGCGCGGTTTCGCTCAGCACCGGGTCGGCACCGTTGATGTCGATTACCGTGGCCTGGTTGCTGGCCGGCAGGTTGTCGCCGTTGAAAGCGCCGTTGCCGCCCAGCTGCAAGATGCGGCCAGGGGCAAACATCACTGCCGTGTTGGAGGCGCCGACGTTGACCGGCAATCCGGCGCTGGGCGCGACCTTGAAGTTGCCCGGCACGCGCACTTCACCGGCGTCGGCGTTGGCATAGACATCCAGATACCACATCTTCTCGGCTGAGATGCCAAACACTTCGCCGTTGGGCGCGACCCAGGCGCGCGGGTACGAAGCGCGCAGAAAGTCGGGCCCGAAGGCATCGCGGATGCGCGCGCCGCTCATAGAGCGCCAGCCGGTGCCGGGGGTGTAGATCTCTGGCGTCATCGACACCGTGCCGTTCTGGATCGCGGCATCGGGGTTGTCGGCCATCCCTTCTGCGTAGGGGTCCATGCCACCCAAAATCACCGCCCGGCCGTCGGGCAGGGTCAGCATCGTGGCGTACCAACGGTCGTCGGCCATCTGCGCCGGATCGGTGGTGGTGGCGCGGGTGGCGGTGGTGAAGAGCGAGCTGCCACGCGGCGTGTTGCCGCCGCTGACCAGCAGGCGCCCGTCGCCCATGAAAGCGGCGGCACTGCAAAAGCTGTTGACCCGGCCGGCGACAAACGAGGTGGCATGGCTGGCTGCCACGAAGCCCAGCGCTGGATCCCACACATCAAAAGTGCGGCCGTCCTGGATGTCCTGCCCTGCAGGCGCACCGTAACTCAGCACTTTGCCGTCGGGCAAGAGTGCCACATGAATGCCGTTCAGCGGCCAGGATTGCACCGATGACCACATGCCTCGGCCGGCAGCATCGGCCGGGATGACCAGGCCATCCATCATCGGGTCAGGCGTCTGCGGGATCGCCACCGCCAGCGTGGTGTTGGCGGCCAGCGCGTGTCGGCGCACCTCACCTGCGCCGGCTGGATCACCATCCACAGCAGCCGCCGGCGTGGCAGCAGAGTTCGCTGCAGGAGCTGCGGGCGCCGCAGGCTCACCCCCGCCACCGCAACCTGCCAACAGCAAGGCCGAGCAAAAGCTCAAGCCCAGTTGCAGCCAGACTCTTTCAGCGCGCATCATCACCGGGCGCCTTCGGTCGCAGAGGCCTGCGTCAGCCGGCTGATCTCAGCCTTCAGCCGCTGAACGTCCACCGGCACGCCGCGGAAACGCTGCACCAGTTGGCCGTCGGGCCCGAAGAGATACAGCGAGCTGCGATGGTCTTCTGGCGTGGGCGCTCTTGTTGACGCTGCTGCTGTCGCTGCTGCCTGGACTTGTGCAGGGGCAGCCTTGGCGCCGCCCGACACCGCGACAACGCCGGTGACTGAAGCTCCCGTGCGCCGCTCAAACACCTGCATGCGGTCGTAGAGCGTTTGCAGGGCCTCGGGGTGACCGGTGGCAAACCGCCAGGCGGGCAAGTCGGCCCCCATGCGACGGGCAAAAGTTGCCAGTGCTTGTGGCGTGTCGCTCAGCGGGTCCACCGACACCGACAAGAACTGCACCCGGCTGCGCTGCGCCTTGGGCAGGCTGCTGTCCAGGGCCGCGTGCAACTGCGCCAGCTCCACCACCTGCAGCGGGCAAATGCTGGAGCAACCCGTGAATACAAAATTGAGCAACAGCACCTGACCTTTGAGGCTTGAGGCACTCAGCGGCTGCTGGCGATGGTCTTGCAGCGCAATGCCCTTCAGCACAGCAGGCTGGGCCTGGGCAGACAAAGGCCAAAACAGCAGCTGACTGAAACAGACCAGGACCCACCCGGTCAGGTACAGCATCCGCACTGCGGCCCGGCGGTTGGCTGCCCTGCAAGCAAAGATCACTTGGCTCGTCAGCCGGAGGCAGACAGAAGCGGGAATGCGTGAGGCCATGGGTCGAAGGCAACGCCGGCCCCCCGGGGATGGAGGGACCTCAACGTCCTGTCACCGAGTGTTTCGCGATGCGGCAATTGACGTCATCCCGCGAGCAGGGGGGAACCCCTTGAACAACGGGATGGACTGCGCAATCTGCACAGGGCAGGGACGGCGCGGACCGTTCTGGGCCGTTCAGGGCCGTTCAGGGCACCGAAGTCAGGGCTGGCCGACGATCGAAGCCGTGGCCATCAGCTCTTCAAACAATGCCATCGAGACTGCGCCCGAGACCGTGTAGGGATCCAGCGTGGGCCGCTCGGAATACTTCAGCAGCAAAGCCGGGTTCAAGCGGGCCATGTTGACCTGCCCCATCGACCAACCCGCAAAGCGGCGCTCGCCAATTTCTTGGTAACTCAGCAGTTCGACGTCGCTGTGGCGCTTGTCGGCAGCGATGCGGTTGTACAACTGGTTGACGGCACTGCGGCCACCTTCCAGCGCTTGTAAAAAGATGCCTTGGCTGAAGCACAGCACACCCGTCACGCCCAGGGCCGGGTTGTTGGCTTTGCTCTTGCGCAGGATGGCGAGCAATTGGTCTTGGTCGATGGCCGGCACGGCGCGGCTGGCGTACATGAGTCTGACGAGCATGGTTAAAAATCCGTTCGGGTAGCAGTCGGGTAGGGATGAGTCTCTGACAAGCTGCGAGCCACAAGCGACAAGCCTGACGGCGCGCCCATCAGTCGCCGCGGCGTGGCAACAAGGCCAGGAACTCGCGGCGCAGATTGGCGTCTTTGAGGAAAGCGCCGCGCATCACGCTGTTGACCATCGCCGAGTCGGTGTCCTTGACGCCGCGCCAGTGCATGCAAAAGTGGTCAGCCTCCATCACGATGGCCAAGCCATCGGGGCGCACACGCTCTTGCAGTTCGTTGGCCAGCATCGTCACCGCTTCTTCCTGGATCTGTGGGCGGCTCATGATCCAGTCGGCAATGCGGGCGTACTTGCTCAGGCCGATCAGGTTGCTGTGCTCGTTGGGCAACACGCCGATCCAGACCTTGCCGAAGATCGGGCACATGTGGTGGCTGCAAGCGCTGCGCACGGTGATGGGGCCGACGATCATCAACTCGTTGAGCCGCTCGACGTTGGGAAACTCGGTCACCGTCGGCATCGGCACATAGCGGCCGCGGAACACCTCGTCCAGATACATCTTGGCCACGCGCTTGGCGGTGTCCTGCGTGTTGTGGTCGCTGTCGGTGTCGATCACCAGCGCTTTGAGCACACTGAGCAAAGCCGTCTGCACCTCAGACCGCAGCTCATCGATCTCGCCCGGGTGCAGGAATTTGGCGATATTGTCGTTGGCGTGATAGCGCTGCCCGGCGTGCACCAGTCGGTAGCGGATGCGTTCGGACACCGGCATTTGCGCCAGATCTTCTTCGCTGCGGAAAATGGGGTCGGCGACGGCGGTGGAAGGGGATTCAGTCATGCGGGGGGTCTTCTACTTCTGCGGTGTACTGGAGCTTCTTCTGGCACTCGTGCGCTTTGTGAGCTTTGTGCGCTTTGTGCGCTTCATGCAATTCACGCATTTGTAGCCGAATTGTGCGCCACCGGCACCCGCGTTGTGCCGGCGGGTTCTTGGCATCATGCTTGCTCGCGCTTGCTCGCGCTTCCTCGCGGGGGGCCGCTACCGTCGCTGCCCACCTGCTGCATCTGCCTTGCAGCACATGCAGAACCCGCCCCGCACCACAGCTTCAGGGCATTGTTAGACTGAGGTCATGAGCGCGGTCTCGCCTCCCCACGCAGCGCCGCTGTCTCAGTTGCTGGGCGGCTGCGCAGATGCGGTGCAAGCGGTGCGCGATGGCCGCTCACTCAACGATGTACTGGCCAAGGTGCCGGCCGAGTCGAGGGGCGGCGTGCAGGCCCTGAGTTTCCACACTTTGCGCTGGCTGGGCAGCGCCACCCTGGCGCGCCAACAACTCGCGCCCAAGACGCCGCCCCCGCAGATCGATTCGCTGCTGGTGACGGCCCTGGCTTTGCTGTGGCCAGGCGAGCCACCACCCTATGCAGAGCACACACTGGTCGACCAGGCCGTGATCACGGCGCGCCAGCGGCTGCCCGCAGCAGCGGGTTTTGTCAATGCCGTGCTGCGCCGGTTCCTGCGTGAGCGCGACACCATCGCCGCTGACGTGCGCCACAACCCGGTGGGCGCGTACAACCACCCGCTGTGGTGGATTGAGCGCATCCGCCGCGACTGGCCACGAGACTGGCAACGCCTGCTGCTGGCGGCCAATCAGCGCCCGCCGATGACGCTGCGTGTCAACGCCAGGCGCGGCAGCGCAGACAATTACCGCCTGCGCCTCGCGGCCCTGGGGCGACAGGGCCGGTTGTTGTCCGGCGCCGAGGCGCCTGAACGATGGACCCACCTGCCGGCTGAGCACGGAGCCGCCCGGCCAGACTCACTGAACCAGGCACAAGCCCAGGCGCTGGGTCAGGCTCTGGGTGAGGCGCTGGCTCAGGCTCTGGTGCTGGACCAGCCCAGCCCGGTGCAACAACTGTTGGGCTTCGCAGAAGGCGAATGCTCGGTGCAGGATGCAGCCGCTCAGCTTGCAGCGCCGCTGTTGCTGCACGGCCTCAAGCCGGGCGCCAGGGTGCTGGACGCCTGCGCTGCCCCGGGCGGCAAGACGGCCCATCTGCTGGAGCTGGCCGATCTGGACTTGCTGGCGCTGGACAGCGACCCTGTGCGCTTGGTGCGCGTGCGCGAAGGCCTGCAAAGACTGCGACTGCCGGCCCCAGCGGCCGGCGGCACGGGCAGCCGCCTGCAGGTCGCAGTGGGCGACGCGCGCAATCCTGCCACCTGGTGGGATGGCCGGCCCTTCGACGCGATCTTGCTGGACGCACCCTGCACCGCCTCAGGCATCGTGCGCCGCCACCCCGATGTGCGCTGGCTGCGACGGGCCGAAGACGTCAATGCGCTGGTGCGGGTGCAGGCCGAGCTGCTGGACGCGCTGTGGCCCTTGCTGGCCAGCGGTGGCCGGCTGCTCTACGTCACCTGCTCGCTGTTCAAAGCCGAAGGCGAGCAGCAAATCGATGCTTTTTTGCAACGCCTGGGTTCCGGCAGAGCCAGCCTGGACCCCCGCTCGCCGGGCCATCTGCTGACAAGCCACGACAATGCGGGCTTGGGGCCAGGCATGCACATGCGTGTGCCCCAAGACGGTTTTTTTTACGCTTTGCTGCACAAGCACGCACCCGCCTGATGCTGCACGCAGCCCCAGGTCCCGCTTGATGGCCACCCACCGGCGCCTTGCGCCGAACAGAGGAACCGCAGAGCGCAAAGCGCTTGGCGCAGCAGTGTTTCATGATCCTGTGCGGCGCCCAGCATCATGGAACTGAGGGGCCTGCAACAGCTCGGCAAGCGGAGTGA
>Ga0105044_10006176_pt1 | contig 16465 bp, 9 predicted proteins | sample MAT01_FD_78092 | JGI IMG/M metagenome (GOLD analysis project Ga0105044, IMG submission 78092) | Freshwater microbial communities from Lake Fryxell liftoff mats and glacier meltwater in Antarctica - MAT-01 | ecosystem: Environmental > Aquatic > Freshwater > Ice > Liftoff microbial mat | place... | reverse complement strand
GGACGAGATCGTCGGCGGCGGTACGCCCCCCGAGACGCCCCTCGAACTCCCGGCTGTAGACCCAGTCACCCGAGAAACTGCAGGCGGCGTAGAGGTTCGACATCGCGTGATAGCCGCCCATCTGCCGGTAGCGCTCCTGATAGCGCTCCCACGGGTGGCTTGAAGCCCTCCCGAAGACAAGACGACGCCAGCCGTCTCCGAACCGGTCGAAGGGCGCGATGAAATGGTTCGCCTTGAACCACGGATAACCGGCGAGCGCCTCGTCGGCTCCTTCGCCGCTCAGCGCCACTTTGTAGCCGGCATCGTGTACCGCCGTGGCGAGTTGATAGATGGCCGATGCGGAGGTGTCGATGACGGGCGATTCCGAGGCGATGACCAGATTGCGGTAGCCCTCCGCGATCTCTTTTTCACCGCAGGTGATCACGGTCGGTTCGCTACCGATTCGCTTCGCCGCGAGGAGGGCGCGATCGGTTTCGTCGAGCCGGGGATGATCGATCCGAATCGTGAAGGTCGGAATGGGACGCCCGAGCTGACGACTCGCGAGTGAGGCGATCGTCGTCGAGTCGACTCCGCCGGAGAGATAACTGACGACCGGAACGTCGGCTCGGAGCCTCAGCCGGACCGCCTCCTCGAGAATGGAACCGAATTCCTCGACGAGAGCGGCGGGAGAGCCCCGCTCCTCTTCCCCTTGATCCGGAAAATCGAGTCGCCAGTAAGTCTTTTCGGACACCTCGCCGCGTCGGCCCGGGTGGGGCAGCCTGACTTCGAGAAAGGTCCCCGGCAGGACCGCGGAAACGCCCTCGAACATCGTGCGGCGGGTCCCCACCGCAAAGAAGCTGAAGACGTGATCGACTCCGAGCGGATCGAGCGCAGGAGTCACTTCCCCCGAGGCGAGGAGGGCTTTGATCTCGGAACCAAAATAAAGTTTCTCCCCCCGCCGCGCCCAATAGAGCGGACAAATCCCGAGCTGATCGCGGGCGAGAATGACGATTCCCTGTCTGAAATCAACGAGGGCAAAGGCAAACTGGCCCCGCAGATGGCTGAAGAAATCCCGCCCGTATTCCTCCCAGAGATGCACGAGGATCTCGGTGTCGCAGCGGGTCCGGAAGACGTGGCCGAGCCCTTCGAGACGGCGACGCTGTTCGGGGTAGTCGAAGAGTTCCCCGTTGTAGACCACCGCGACCGAGCCGTCCTCGTTGAAGATCGGCTGCTGACCATCCTCGAGCCCGACGATGCTGAGCCGCCGCGAGGCGAATCCCAGGCCCGGACGGATGAGAAATCCTTCCTCATCGGGACCGCGATGGACAATAGCCGTCGCCATTCGCTCGAGGGTCCGTGGTGAGACCTCTCCCTGATCGGCGAGATTGATGATTCCTGCTATTCCGCACATTCGCCTTCCAATTCTCCGGGCTTCCGACTTGGCCCCCGGTGCGAAAGCGCTTCCGCTTCCACCGTTGCGAACTCGCGTCCTTGCCTTGCGGCCTTCGTTACGCCGCTGGAACGGACCCGGCGCGATAAATTTCCCAATCGGCCAAACCACCGCTTGCCGAACCGCCCCCGACTCCATTCCATCCTGGATTTCCCCTCCTGGCAGCCCGTCGGACCTATCCCGCCCGGCTGCGAAAATCGGGGATTCGGCCCGAATTTCCCATCGTCTTCGTCATTTGTGTTCACACAAACTCCTCAAACTCATGAAAATTCTGACTCGAACCCCAATTCCCTCGCTCAGACGCTCTAAGTCCGACGGGCTGCTAGAATTTCGACAGGAAGCGCAGGTCGCGTTTGTGGTGTTGCCTCCAACTCGGCGGCCTGGGGTGTCTTCGGCCAATCCCCGCTCCGCTCACTCCTCTCACTCCTCTCGCTCCAACCCCAACCATTCCTCGACCTCGTGCAGATCCATCGTATTGACCACATCGTCGGCCGTCAGCCATCCCTTCCTGGCCAGGCGCACGCCGAACCAGAGATACTCCAATTGACTGCACCGATGCGCGTCGGGATTGATGGCGCAGCGGACACCTTTCTCTTTGGCGAGTTTCCACCAGCGCCAATCGAGGTCGAGACGCCAGGGGTTGGCGTTGAGTTCGATCACGGTATCGTGCGCGGCGCAGGCTTCGATGACGGCCGGGATGTCCACGGCGGATGGGTCGCGCTCGAGCAGGAGCCGCCCGGTCATGTGCCCGAGCATGGTCACAGCGGGATGACTGACGGCTCTGATGAGGCGAGCCGTCATGTCGGCTTCCTTTTGATTCAGGCTGCTGTGCACGCTGGCGACGACGTAGTCGAGCTGGTCCAAAATGTCGTCGGCGAAGTCGAGCGATCCGTCGGTCAGGATGTCCACCTCACTCCCGGCGAGCAGGCGAAAGGCGTGGCCCTCGGTGTGGAATTTCGCATTCAGCACGCGGATGTCCTCCACCTGGGCGAGCAGCCGATTCGGATCGAGTCCGCGAGCCTGGAAGGAGCTTTGGGAATGATCGGCGATGCCGAGATATTGCAGCCCCAGATCGAGGGCGGCGCGGGCCATTTCTTCCAGCGTGTTTTTTCCATCGCTGGCGGTGGTGTGGTTGTGGAAAGTGCCGCGCAGATTGCCGATCTCGATGAGGCGGGGCAGTTCGTGCTTTTGCGCGGCTTCGATCTCGCCGCCGTTTTCGCGCAACTCCGGTGCCATGTATTCGAGCCCGAGAAAGGCGTGTAGCTCGGCCTCTTCGGCAAAGATGGGAGCCTCGGGTGCGCTACCTCCTTCGCGCGGGGCGAGTCGGTATTCGTTCAGCGTGTAACCTCGCTCCAGCGCGCGGCCGCGCAGGGCAACGTTGTGCTCCTTGCTCCCGGTGAAGTAAGCGAGGGCGCAGGCATACTCGGCATTGCTGACCGCGCGGAGATCGCATTGCAGACCGTTGGCGAGATTGATGGAGGCTTTTGTCGGACCTTGGGCGATGACGCGTTCGACCCAGGGCTGCTCGATGAAAAATCGCACCATCTCGTCCGGTTGGCTGGTAGCGACGAGAAAATCGACGTCGTGCACGGTCTCCTTGGCCCGCCGATAACTACCCGCCGCTTCGGCCCGGAGGCAGGCAGGATGTCCTTTGAGCGCTTCGAGGATTTCTTCGACCGGAGTGACCACATCGCCGAGCCGGAAACGGTCCGCATTGCTGGCCCGAAAGGCGATCGCCTCAAGGATCTTGGTCGCCGTTTTTTCTCCGAAACCAGGCAGTGCCGCCACCGCTCCCGACTGGCAGAGCTCGGCGAGACGCTCCACCGAGTCCACTCCGAGCGCCTCCCAAAGCATTTTCACCTTTTTGGGCCCGAGTCCCTGCAGATCGAACAGTGCGAAGAGGCCGGCAGGGAATTCGGCTTTGAGTTTCGAGTGGAACGTGAGCGTGCCGGTGCTGGACAGCTCGTGGAGCTTCTGCTGGAGCGCGTCGCCGATGCCCTTGATCCCGGCGAGATCGTTCTCACGGGCGCGGGTCACGATATCGCCGGGGAACTGGCGCACCGTCTCCGCACCGCTCCGGTAGGCTCGGATTTTGAAAGGGTTTTCCCCTTTTAGTTCGAGGAGCAGGGCGATTTCCTCCAGGGTGTCGGCGAGCAGGTCGCGGTCCATAATTCGTGGCAGGATCGTAACGCGGCCTCGGTGGCACTGCCATTGCTTTCTAAAAAGATCGTTCCCGGGTCGGAATGTTTGGCCAAAGGGTTGCCAGCGTGCCAAAATGAGGGCAAGAATCCTTGGAGAAACCCGTTCTTCCCTGTATCATCAGGCCCCTCGTCTCCCACGTATGAGCAACCGCTACGAAATCCGCGACCAGATCGGCAAAGGTGGGCTCGGTGCCGTCTATAAAGCCTTCGACACCCAGCTCCAGCGCGAAGTTGCGATCAAACGAGTGCTTTCCTCCGAACGTGCCACTGCGGATGAGGTCGCCGATTCCGCCCGCAAGCTCATCGCCGAAGCGCAGACCCTCTCCAGTTTGAACCACCCGAACATCATCACCGTCTTCGATGTGGGGCAGGATGAAAAAGGCGGTTACGTCGTGATGGAGTTACTCAGGGGCGAGACCCTCGACGAGACCGTTGAGCGTGGCGTGCTTACCCAGGAGGATTTCACCGAGGTCGTGTATCAAACCCTCGAAGCTCTCATCGCCGCTCAGGCGAATAATGTGATCCACCGCGACATCAAGCCGACCAACATCATGGTCATCTGGCAGGCGTCGGGGAAATTCCAACTCAAGATTCTTGAGTTCGGCCTCGCCAAGTTCAGCAAGTCGCCCTCGGTGCAGACCATGGACCAGGAGGAGTCCGTGCTCGGCTCGATTTTCTTCATGGCTCCCGAGCAGTTCGAGCGCGGCGAACTCGACGCGCGAACCGACCTCTACCAGATGGGCTGCGTCTATTACAACGCTCTCACCGGCCAGTATCCTTTCAACGGCGACACCGCCCCCCAGGTGATGCATGCCCACCTCCAGCACAAAGTCATCCCGCTGGAGCAAGTTCGTCCCGATCTCGCTCCGGTGATCTGCCAGTGGGTCATGTGGCTTATCAATCGGGACATCGATCACCGCCCGGCCAACGCCCGCGAAGCTCTCAAACTTTGGCCACGGAATCCCGGAGCCGCCGGAGCCATCCCAGTTGCGCTGCCGGTCGAGGAAGTTCCCCAGGTCATTTCCAGCCAGGTCCGCATCGTGACTTCCGCCGGACAAGCCTACGCACCGCCGGCGCTGATTGTGAGCGGTGGCACGACCGGTCGGCTCGTCAGCGGCAGCACTACGGGCCGACTATCCGGCACGCCTGCCCGCCCCGGCACCGGAGCGAATCGAACTAGCGCGGCCGCCAAGGGTGGTTCCCTGGGTTCTGCCGCACGGAACGTGCCCAAGGGCTCTTCGGGGGCAAAAAAATGGATTCTCATCGGCAGCATGAGCGCGGCGGTCGCTCTCCTCGCCGGCTTCGTCGGCGTGAAGAAATCACAGGACAAAAAGCGCGAAGCGCAATTGATCGCCCTCTCCTCTGAGGAACATCCCGAGGGAGGTTCCGACATCGCCCTTCTGGCCCTCGGCTTTTTGAACAATCCCGACACTTCGCTCTCCTTACGCAGCGATGCCGCCAAAGTCCTCGAACGCCTCAAAGGTCCGGGTGTGAACGAGGCATTGCTCGAAGCCCTACCCGCCGCGACCGCCGCCAATACCAAAGTCCGCATCGGCCAAATCCTTTCCGAGCGCGGCCACACCCCGGCCGTGTCCGCCCTCATGAGCGCCTTCCGCTCCGCCTCCCGCGACGACGAGCGGCTCGCCTTCCTCACCTCCGTTCGCGCCCTCGCCGATAGCTCCCACGTCGACGAGATGCTCAAGGCCCTTGAGACCGACTACAACGCTCCGGTGCGCGTCGTTTTTGAGGACACCGTGCTCTCTGTCCTCAGACGCAGCGACAACCCCGCCCCCGTCGTTGAGAAGATCCTCACCCGCGTCTCAAGCACTTCCGGCAACGAAAGGAAAAGCCTGTTCCGCATCCTCGGCGTGCTCGGCGGGGCCGATGTAAAAACCCGCCTCGCGTCGATCTACAAGCAGAATAGCGACCCCACCTATCAACGGGACGCCATCGGCGCCTACCTCAGTTGGCAGGATCGCTCCGTGTTGGGAGAGGTGGAGGAAATCATCACCACCACCACTGACAAGCCGCTTAAAAACGCCGCCGAGCAAGCATATGCCCGCCTCGTCACTCTGCCCGGACCGGAGTCCCCCGAGGAACTCGCCGCTGTCTGGCGGAAGGCCTTCCAACTCGTCAACAATCCCAACGAGATCAGCAAAATGATCCGCCGACTAATCGACTTCCCTTCTCCCGCAACCGTCGCGGTGCTCAAAGAATGGGAAAAACACCCTACCCAGGGCAGTCTCGCCAAAAGCGCCGGGGTGACCATTGGCAAACTGATCGCCGGACTTCCCGCCTTAGGTCCCGGGGAGTCGCTCAAGGGAAACAAGGCCCGCATCCAGGGAGACGGAAGGGCCGGCTTCGACAACTTCCTCGGGTCCGCCACCGGGTGGGTCTCCCCGGAAACGTGGTTCTCGTGGAGCTTCAAAGGAAAAGAGGGAGGTTCCTTCGGTATTGAGATCGACCAGGCCACTTTGCGAACCGACCCGAGCCAATTCATCGTCTATTTGGCTGGAAGTACTCTGACCGGCACTTCCAAAACGACCGATAGCCTCGAGACCTTTACCCCGGTGCGCTTGGAGGGTAGTGTCGAGTTGAAGGCGGGCGAAGCTTACACCCTCATCCTCGCGCCCGGCCGCAAGATCCAGCCGCGCATGATGGATATTGGAGCGGTGCGCTTGAAGAAGAATTGACAGCGCGAAGCCCTGCTCTGGTCTCGGAACAATGTGGCGCTCGCCGAACCCGCCACTTTCTGTTCCCGTGGCCGGACCATGATGTTCCCGGCCCTCGTTCTCTTGAAGTCACCCATCAAAGGCCGCTTGAAGCCCTCAAGGATCGGGCTATCGGTCCAAGATGCCGCTTAACTTTGTTTCCAGTTGGTCCGAGGTCTCCGCCTGGCGCGACGAACTCGATGCAGCCGGGAAGCGCCTCGTCCTTACCAACGGAGTCTTCGATATTCTCCATGTCGGCCACGTGCGCTACCTCACCGAGGCAGCGCAACTCGGTGACGCTCTCGTCGTGGCGATCAATGGCGACGCTTCCGTGCGAGCGGTGAAAGGACCCACGCGCCCAATCAATCCCGCAAATGACCGGGCCGAATTGCTCTGCGGTTTGCGTCCGGTGGATCGGGTAATCGTCTTCGAGGAACCCCGCGCGACCGCGGTGATCGCCGCCATTCGTCCTCACATCTATACCAAAGGCGGCGACTACACCCCCGAGTCTCTGGTCGATGAGGAGAAGGCCCTCCTGGACAAACTGGGGATTGAGATCCGGATTCTTTCCCTTGTCCCCGGCAAATCAACCAGTGCCACCCTGAAACAAATGGCCGCCGGGGAATCCCCGGGCAACTCGCCCCGCGCCCCCCGCATCGCCATCCTCGGCTCCGGCGAAGGGAGCAACGCCCGCGTGATCGCCGACGCCGCACGTGCGGGTGATCTCGGAGGTGAAGTCGCCCTGATCCTTGGCGATGTTCCTGGAGCGGGTCTCTTTCGCGTGGCGGAGGAGTTCGGCATCCCCTCGCTGGTGATCGACCCCGGAACGGACCGCCCCGGTCACCTTACCGATGCGGCGATGAAAGAACTCGACGACCGGCTCCGCGCCGCCGACATCGATCTGGTGGTGCTGGCGGGATTCATGCGCATCCTTCGAGAGCCACTCCTCGCAAGCTTCAGGGGACGCATCCTCAATATTCATCCTTCCCTGCTTCCGCGTCATCCTGGTCGGAACGCGATCGCCAGCGCCTTGGCAGCCGGCGATGCCGCAACCGGCTGCACCGTTCACCTTGTGAATGCCGGAGTCGATACCGGAGAGGTGTTGCGGCAGGAGGCCGTCCCAATTCGCCCGGATGATACCGTCGAGTCGCTCACCGCTCGCGTGCATGAGACCGAGCATCGCGTGTATGCGAAGGTGATCGCCGAGCAGTTGGGCAAGATGGGGCGTTCTTGAATCCAGAGTGCGACAAGGCACCTGCGACAGCTCTTGATCGGAACCCGCCTCACCAGAATAGCAGCCGCACCGCTGCGATGAACGAGAAACCGTAGAGCAGAAACTCGAAGAGTCGTTGCGGGACGAGGTGGATCAGCTTCTTGCCGAAGAAGATCCCGATAAGCAATGCCGGGAGCAGTAGCACATTCAGCCAAAGGGATTCCCGGTTGATCAGGTCGATTTGGCCGAGAAAGGGGACCTTGAAAATATTCACCAGCAAAAAGAGACGAGCCCCGACTCCGAGGAAGTCCTCCTTTTTCATCTTGTGGACGAGGGCATAGAGTGAATAGACCGGTCCCGCGGCATTGGCCAACATGGTTGAGACGCCGATGAGGATACAGCTGATCCAGCGAAAGAAGCGGGAGTCCGGGAGGTGCTCGAGGAACTGGTTGTGAAATTCGCGGATCAACTGAAGCACGAGCATGACCAGAATGATCGCCCCGATGACTCGGCGTGCGGTGAGGTCATCGATGGCTTCCAACAAAAACCAAGCTCCCACGATCGAGATAAGGATAGGCCAGAGCAGCGGCCAGACCATGGACCAACTGGCATACTTTCGAAAAAGCGGATAGACCAGCACATCGCACACGATCAACATCGGCAGGATGATCCCCACGCTGCTCTTCGCCCCGAAAAGTTCGGCGATGATCAGGACGTTGACGATCGCCAAACCGGGGAAGCCTGTCTTGGAGACTCCTAGACATAGGGCTCCCAGGAAAGCGATGGCAAGAGTCGTCCAGGTGGCGTCGAAAGGCAGGTTCACGAGGAGCCTCCGATACGGTGGGAAGATGATCGGAGCAAGCGAGGTATTGGCGGCTTCAAATAGCGACCCAGCCCTGTTCGGTCAGGCGCGAATGGCACAGGATTAAGGCATCAAATGATCGGCAGGGGAAAGGAGTCCTGTTCTGAAGCGCCGACGGCGCGGATCATACCAGCCCAGGGCAACGCCCTGAGTGATCTGGTTGTTTCGAGCCGCGAGCCCTGAAGGGGCGGCCTATCCTGTGGCGGATGATCCCGCCCTTTCAGGGCTCACAGACCTAAAAACCACTGCTTCCCAGGGCGTTGCCCACGGCCGGTATGGATCTCGCCTTCAGCGCGACCTGACACGATACACCTCGTTATTCCCGTGCCATTCAGGTCGGGCATCATACCCTGTTGGGTCGAGCGGTAGTCCTACTCACTGAAGAGCTTCCTCCGATACTGCGAGGGAGTCACCCCGGTGACTTTGCGAAATCGCTTGGTGAAGTGACTCTGATCGTAAAACCCGACTTTGGCGGCGATTTCGCTGAGTGTTGCCCGGGTGGTCGCAAGGAGGCGCTGGGCTTCCTGGATGCGCAGGGAGAGGACGTAGTCCATGGGAGGGAGACGCAGCACCTGGCGAAAAAGTCGGTTCAGGTGGGGAATGGAAAGACCAGAGATTTTCGCGAGGGACTCAGCGGTGATCTCATCGACGAAGTGCGAATCGATGTAGGCAATCGCCCTCTGCAGGTCGCCGAAGGCGGTGCGTTGGTCTTCCGGCGTGGCGATGGGATGCATGACGCCGAGCAGGCCCACCAAGCTTCCTTCCCGATCTCGCAAGGGAGCTTTGCTGGAGACGAACCATCCGGGAGTCCCGCGGATCGTCGGGACCAGCCAGATTTGATTGCGGATGGTCTCGCCGGTGGTGAAGACGATTCGATCATTGGTCTCGTAGGCGTCGCCGAGTAATGCGGGGAAAAAGTCGCGGGCGCGTTTGCCGATGAGATCTTCCTCCCGGATGCGGTCGTAGCGGACCCGGTGGTTCTCGTTGTTATAGACGTAGCGACTCTCTAGATCCTTGATATACACCAGCACGCCCGGCAGGTCGGCGATGAGAGAGAGCGGCTCCCGCATCCCGGGACAGCGATTGAAAAAGTCCGTCTGGAAGCGAATCGGGTCAAAAATTGCCATGATCGAAACATACCAAACTCCGTTATTGCGCTACAAGACGGGACTCAAGAAAAATCGTATGGTTACGTTCGGTTAAACCCCCGACTCATACCATGTTCGATTTTTTAGCTGAAGGACGTGCTCCCATTTGTGGCCCTCGCCGCTCGCGTCGGGAGTTTCTCACCGTGGGGGCCCTGGGTCCGATCGGGCTCTCGCTCCCGCAGTTCCTCTCGGCCAAACAGGCCGGGCAGGTCAAAGGGGATGACTCGAAGTCCTGCATCATGATTTTTAATCTGGGCGGGCCGAGCCATATCGACCTTTGGGATATGAAGCCCGATGCTCCGAGTGAGATCCGGGGACCGTTTAAGCCGATCCGTACTGCTTCGGATGCTTTCGAAGTTTCGGAAATCTTGCCGATGCACGCCAAGGTGGCAGACAAATTTTCGTTGATTCGATCCTGCCATCATGGCGGGGCGGCGGTGCACGACGCCGGCTGGCAGATCATGCAGACGGGTCGTCGCTTCACCGGCGGCGTCGAGACGCCGCATGTCGGCGCGGTGGCGAGTTACTTGATGAAAGCGCGGAACGACCTGCCGCCCTTCGTCGTGTTGCCGGAACTGATGGGCCGAGGCGGGGGCAATCTCCCCAATGGTCAGGCCGGTGGCTTTTTGGGCAAAGCCCAGGATCCGTTTGCCCTGATGGCTGATCCGTCGAAGCCGGACTTCCGGGTGCCCGATTTGCTGCCTCCTGATCAGATCGGGGCGACGCGTCTGGATCGTCGCAAGAAGATGCGCGATCTGGTGGATCAGACGGTCAAGGAGTTTGAGGCGAGCGAGGACGCCCGGCTGCTCGACGAGAATTTTCACTCCGCCTTTCGCTTGATGACCAGCGAGCAGGCCCGCTCGGCGTTTGACCTGAGCAAAGAGCCGGTCGCCGTGCGCGAGCGCTACGGGATGAATCGGGTGGGGCAGTGTTTTTTGCTGGCCCGTCGGCTGATCGAGAATGGGGTGCGCTTCGTCACGGTGAACACCTTCCTGACCGTCTTCGACGAACTCTCCTGGGACATCCACGGATCGAAGCCATTCATCTCGGTGAATCAGATGAAAGACGAGGTCGCGCCCATGTATGACCAAGCCTATTCCGCTCTGCTGGAGGATCTGCATCAGCGCGGCATGTTGGACAATGTGCTGGTTGCGGGTCTCGCAGAGTTCGGCCGCACCCCGAAAGTCAATCCGGCGGGCGGACGCGACCATTGGCCGCAGTGTTTCACTTGCTCCTTCGCAGGTGGTGGTGTCAAGGGCGGGATGGTCGTTGGCAAAAGCGATCCGATCGGAGGTTATCCCGCCGAGCGCCCCGTCGAGCCGGGCGACATCGTGGCGACTATTTTTCATGGTCTCGGATTTGATCTGGAGACGCATTTACCAGGTCCGTCAGGGCGTCCTTTCCCGCTGGTGGATTTCGGACGGGAGCCAGTGCGTGAATTGTTCGGATGAAAAACATTTTCCTTCTTTTTGCAGCGGTCGTCGGACAGACGGCGGGTTCGTTCGCCACCGACCTTGTGGTTCTGCCAGAGGCTATCACGCTCGTCGGTCCCGAGGCTCGTCAGCATCTTCTCGTGCAAACTCGCGAGGGCGAGAGCTTCGGTAGGGCAGTCGCGGAGGTGACCTGGCAGAGCAGTGATCCGGCCATCGCCGAGGTGGTCGATGGCGTGGTGATCGCGAAAGGCGACGGCAGGTCTGTTCTCACCGCTGCGACTCCCTCCGGCACGACTACCCGCCAGGTTACGGTCGAGGGCTTTGCCGAACCTTTCGCCTGGAATTTCACCCACCACATTCTCCCCATCATCACCCGCGAGGGCTGCAACATGGGCGCCTGTCACGGTGCTGTGGCGGGCAAGGGAGGATTCCGCCTCAGCCTGCGGGCCTACGATCCTCCGGCGGACTATTACACCATCACCCGCGAGGCCCAGGGGCGGCGCATCGAGATGGGGGACCCGGCGACGAGTCTTTTTTTGACCAAGCCGACCATGGCGACCGCTCACCAAGGAGGGAAACGATTCGACCCGCGCTCGCGGGAGTATCGCATCCTAGCCGAGTGGATTACGGCCGGGGCGGCAGCGCCTTCGGATCAGGACGTTCCGATTACCCGCATCGAGGTCCTGCCCGATCTCGCTCTGTTGAAAAAGGGCGAGAAGCAACCGCTCCTGGTGACGGCCCACTACGCCGACGGACGAAGCGATGATGTGACCGACTGGGCGAAGTTCGCCTCCGCTGACGAGACGATTGCCCTCGTCGGTGATGATGGCATGGTCGAAATCATCGGCCATGGAGAAGGGGCAGTTTCGGCGCTGTATTCGAGCAAAGTCGCCCTCGCTCGCTTCCGCTCGCCGTTTCCCTACGACATTCCGGCGGATGTGTTCACCTCTGCTCCGCGAGCCAACGTGATCGACGACCTCGTCCTCGCCCAGCTCGAACAGCTCCGCCTCGCCCCCTCGCCCCGCAGCGAAGATGCCACCTTTCTGCGCCGCGCCTATCTCGACACCATCGGCACCCTCCCGACCGTGGCCGAGACGCGGGCATTCCTTGTCGATGGAAGCCCTGACAAACGCACGAAACTGATCGATGCCTTGCTGGAGCGCGAGGAGTTCGTCGATTACTGGGCGTATCGCTGGTCCGACATTTTCCTGGTCAATGGCCAGCTCCTTCGTCCTGAGGCCGTCAAAGCCTATTACCAATGGGTCCGCTCCGGAGTCGCCGCCAATTTGCCCTGGGATCAGATGGTCAGCGAAGTCATCACGGCCCGCGGCGACAGCACCGTGGCCGGGGCGACGAATTTTTACGCCGTCCATCAGGACCCCGAGGCCATGGCCGAGAATGTCAGCCAGGCCTTCCTCAGTCTCTCGATTGGCTGCGCCAAATGTCACGATCATCCGCTGGAAAAGTGGACGAACGATCAATACTACGCCTTCGCCAACCTCTTCTCCCGGGTCCGTGCGAAGGGCTGGGGCGGCGATCCGCGGAACGGCGACGGCGTGCGCACCGTCTATGTGGAGTCGCGCGGCGATCTGATCCAGCCCCGCACCGGCAAGCCCCAAATCCCCGCTCCACTGGATGGAGATAAACTCGATCCCGACTCGCCCGATGATCGACGGGAAGCGCTCGCCGCGTGGCTCACCGACGGGACCAATCCCTTTTTCGCCCGATCCATCACCAACCGCGTTTGGGCGGCCTATTTCGGGCGGGGACTGGTTCACCCGGTGGACGACCTGCGCGCCTCCAACCCTGCGAGCAACGAACCGCTTCTCGAATACCTGTCCGAGTATCTCGTCGCCCGGAAATTCGATATGAAGGAACTGATGCGTCTCATCCTCCAGAGTGAAACCTATCAGCGCAGCGGCACGGTCCTGGAGGCCAATCGCGACGACAGCAAATACCTCTCCCGCCATCTGCCTCGCCGTCTCATGGCCGAAGTGCTTGAGGACGGAATCGCCCAGGTCACGTCCATTCCCTCGCTCTACACCGATGTCGCACTCAAGGACGGTAGCAAACAGAAAACCGAATTCTACGAGGCGGGCACCCGCGCGCTCCAGCTCTACGATTCCGCCGTGCAGTCCTATTTCCTGAAAACCTTCGGACGCAACGAGCGAGAGATCACTTGTGAATGCGAGCGCTCGAACCAACCGAGCATGATCCAGGCGCTCCATCTCGCCAACGGCAGCACCCTGAATGACAAACTCGCCGCTCCCGAGAGCATCGTCGCCCGCATGATGAAGGACAGCCTGTCCGACGAAGCGATCATCGAAGAAGCAACCTTGCTGACTCTCTCGCGCCTGCCCACCGAGGCAGAGAAGATCGGCTTCCGCGAACTCCTCGGGACTGTCCCCCCTCCTGAAAAACGAGCCGCCATCGAAGATGTCTTCTGGGCGATCATGACCACCCGAGAATTTTTGTTTCAGCATTAAATGGAACCCGCCCAGAAATCTTCCCTCTGCCTTACCCTCGCGCTGACTCTGCTCGCGGCGGCTTCCCTCCGCGCCGAGCCGCTCGACTACCGCAACGACATCGCCCCGCTTCTGCGCGACTCATGCGCGGGATGCCACAACGACGTCGATCTTGAAGGCGAACTTTCCGTTGAGACTTTCGCCTCGCTCATGGCTGGCGGCGAGAGCAAGGACCGGACCATCATCGTGCCCGGCGATCCGGCGAAGTCCTACCTCCTGCAAACCATCCTCCACGAGGTCAAACCGGCCATGCCGCCCAAAAAGGAACCTCAGCCGAGTGACGCGGATATCGCGCTGATCACCCGCTGGATCGAAGAAGGAGCCCACGGTCCTGCGCCCGAGCACGATCTCTCCCTACTCTCTTCACTCAACGTCCCCGATATCACCGCCAGCAAAGACGCTCCCGTGCCGCTGACCGCCCTCGCGATTTCCCCTGACGGCAACCTCCGCGCCGTGGCTCATTATGGAGAGATTGTGATTGAGGATACCGCTTCAGGCAAGGTGCAGTCGCGGATCGCGCTTACCGAAGGCAAGGTCAACTCCCTCCATTTTTCACCTGACGGAACCCAACTCGTCAGCGCGGGCGGCATCCCCGGTCTCAAGGGTGTGGCCACTCTCTGGGACGTCGCAACTGGGGCGGAGGTCAAGCGGTTCGGCGAGGGCGCCCATCGCGACACCCTCTTCGATGCCGAGCTTTCGCCCGACGCCACCCTGCTTGCCACTGCCGGCTACGACAAAGTGATCCGGCTCTGGGAAGTCGCCACCGGCAAGTTCGTGCGCGACTTCACCAGCCACAACGGTGCCATTTACGATCTCGCCTTTTCGCCCGATGGAACGGTTCTCGCCAGTGCGAGCGGCGACTCTACTGGCAAGCTCTGGATGGTCGCCACGGGTGCCCGCCTCGACACCCTGAATCAGCCCCAAGCCGAGCAATACCGGATTAGTTTCACCCCGGATGGCAAGTTTATCGTCGGAGCCGGAGCCGACAACCGCATCCGCCTCTGGCGTTTTCTTTCGAAAACCGAGGCCAAAATCAATTCCGTGGCCGAAGCTCGCTTTGGACATGAGGACTCCATCGTCGAGATGGCCCTTTCAGCCGATGGCAAATTCCTTGCCACCAGCTCCGCCGACCGCGCGCTCAAGCTCTGGTCCCTGCCTGACTTGCAACTGCTTCATGTCTATGAAAAGCAACCCGACGTGGTGGCCTCACTTTGTTTTTCACCCGAGGGCCTTCTTGTTGGCCGACTCGACGGATCGCGGGAGACTGTGCCAGTTGAGGCGGAGGCGGAAAAAGCCAAAGTAACGGCTGCCGAGCCCTCCTCCGCCGAGCCCCTTGTCGCAGCGACAAGCATGCCCGCGAAATCCGTGAAACTCACCGAAGCCACCGACGGCGCGCAACCTGCCCTGCTGCTGAGCTCGGAAGTCGCGGGCAAAATCGCCGTCCCGGGGGAAGTCGATATGTATCCCTTTACCGCCGCCGCCGGGGGAACCTGGGTTTTTGAAATCAACGCCGCCCAGAGCAAGTCGATGCTCGATTCCCATCTTGAAGTCGTCGATATGGCCGGGCGCGGGATCGAGCGGGTCGCCCTCCAGGCGGTACGCGACTCCTGGCTGACCTTCCGCGGCAAGGACTCCGACGACTCCAATGACTTCCGGGTGCAAAACTATCTCGAGATGGAGATGAACGATCTTCTCTACGTGAATGGCGAGGTGGTCAAACTTTGGCTCTATCCACGAGGGGCCGATTCAGGTTTCCTGGTCTATCCCGGCTTCGGAAAGCGGATCAACTATTTCGAAACGACACCGCTTTCGCATGCCCTCGGGCAGCCGTGTTACATCGTGCGCCCGGTCGCGCCCGGCACCGAGCCCAGCCCCAATGGTCTGCCCGTTTATCGTCTTTATTACGAGAACGATGACGACGCGAGCCGCCAGATTGGCAAAGATTCGAAGCTAACCTTCGTCGCTCCGGCGGCGGGAGACTATCAAGTCTGGCTCCGCGATGTCAGCGGGGCGGGCGGGGAGAACTACGGCTACACGCTCAAAGCCCGTTCGCTCCAGCCCGACTTTGCCGTCGTTGTCGGCGGCAAGGATCCTAAGATCAGCCCCGGCAGCGGCAAGGAAATCATGTTCACCGCGACGCGGATGGATGACTTCGAAGGCCCTATCGAACTAAAGATTACGGGGCTTCCCGAAGGTCTCAGTGCCCCAGAAAGTGTGCTCATCGAGCCGGGCCAGTATCGCGCCTTTACTGTCATCCATGCAGCAAAGGAATACACTGGTCTTACCGAAGAGCAGGTCAAAGCAATCCAAGTCATCGCCATCGCCACCATCCAAGGCACCCCTCGCGTCAAAGACCTCGGCGGACTGGGCAAATTTGAAGTTGGCCCTGCCGCCAAGGTCCTTGTGAAAGTCGAAAAGAGCGACAGCGAGGGGGCCGAAGCCAGCCCGGTCACGGTCGGAGCCGATGGTATCACCGAGATCACCATTCACCCCGGCGAGACTGTCCGCGCCGAAGTCCTCGCGCTGCGCACCGATTTCAATGCCCGCATCGACTTCGGCAAAGAGGACGCCGGACGCAACCTCCCCCACGGCGTTTTCGTTGATAACATCGGCCTCAATGGCCTCATGATCCCCGAAGGCATGGACCGCCAGCGTTTCTTTCTGACTGCGGCGGGATGGGTCCCACCGACCGAGAGACTCTTCCACCTGCGCGCCACCTCCGACGGGGAGCAGACCACCGAAGCCATCCGCCTCAAGATCGTGCCCAAGGCGGAAGTCGCCGAGCGCTGAGGAATACCGGGCGCTGGGGAAAACCGAGCGCTGAGGAATACCGAGCGCCGGGGAATACCGAGCGCTGAGGAATACCGGGCGCTGGAAAAAGACGGAGCGCCGAAGGAAAAGCACGTCCGGCGCAGAAAGGAGCTTCAGTGTCCGATCAAGCAG
>Ga0105044_10006173_pt1 | contig 16466 bp, 11 predicted proteins | sample MAT01_FD_78092 | JGI IMG/M metagenome (GOLD analysis project Ga0105044, IMG submission 78092) | Freshwater microbial communities from Lake Fryxell liftoff mats and glacier meltwater in Antarctica - MAT-01 | ecosystem: Environmental > Aquatic > Freshwater > Ice > Liftoff microbial mat | place... | reverse complement strand
GCGGGCTTTACGGGCGGCGTTTTGCTGCGGGATCGTGAAGGGACACTGACAAATCCGGTGCTGTGGGCCAAGGACGCGGCGAGTGGGACGCTGGACGAGCGGGTGTATGCGTCCGGTGACTTCCGGGGCAGTGTGAGCGCGTTGGTGAGCGGGGCGGGGGCGCTGGTGGATACGTTCCGCTATTCGGCCACGGGGGTGCCGATGGGGATACCGCTGGGGGATGTGAATGGGGACGGGAAGGTGGATGGAACGGCGGGCAAGGCCGACTATGTGAAGACGAACGCGGCGGTCGGCGGGGGCAGCGGTGCGTATAAGGTCGAACTGGATGTGAATCTTGATGGATTAGTGACGGCGGCGGATGTGACGATCGTGACGGCTAATGACGGGATCAAGACGGGGCGGGGGAAGATGAGCGCGGCGAGTGTGGGGTGGAGGGTTGGGTGGAGGGGGCAAGAATGGGAAATGGAGGGGGTTCAGCTAGGAGGGAGGGGATTTGCTTATATCGCGTCGCTTGGGGTAGCCACTTCTGAATTAGCTGTTCCTATATTGTATAATTATACTGCTTACGAGGATCGGGTCGTACCACTGCCATCGAACCCAGCATGCGCTGGCCCACCGGCAATCCCACCTCCTGCGCCAGTGCCACCGCCGTTCGTGTGTTCGAAAACGGGGTGTGTATGGAACGGTTCGATAAGTTGGAGTTGGTGGGCACTGGTTCTCGGGGGCGGAGCAAAGATGGACTGTTACGCGACGGCTGTGGACAGCACCGGATGCACTTACGCCGTCTCTGGAAACGCAGTGGTAGATCGAGTTGCAATGGCTGGCGTAGGATACTTCAATGGCTCCGCAGCTATCTCAAGCTATTCTGCAGTCTGCATGTGGCCGCTAAATAACGGAAGCGAAGCGAGGGTGGACTGGATTGGCGCGGGTGGTTCCGTATTTACGATTACGCCGGGAATTGCTCGTGCTAACGCCGGCGACTTTAGGGTGTGGTCGCTGCCCGTCGTCGGACTGGGAGGACTTAACGTATACGTGGGGGGTGGCGGACTTAGAGGTACATTCCAAGAAGTCATACACGTCGGCCCAACCGCGCCGCCACCGCCGCCGCTGCCGCTGCCTACCCCGATCGTACCCCCCGCTCCGGGAGGTTCGTGCCCCCCCGGAACATCGCCAACCACTCCGCCGTCGTCAGCACTTCCTGGCGGATCCGCCTTTGCGGAGTTTTAGTCTGTTATGTCAACTAGTAAATACCTAAGGTCAGTTGGAATTATTGCGACAGTGGTACTGTTAGTTGCGATAGCGCTCCCGGCTAGTCGAACGTGGTGGCGAGTGCGGCCCGCACTGCGCGCATACGAACAATCGCGATCCGGAATCGGAATTGAATCGCAAGCCTTTGATGGTTTTTTAGTGTTTGGTAGAAACGGGACATCTAATCCCACAGAGGTGAGGAAGGCATTACTCGCTTGTGGATTTACGGAGGAAGTTTATCGCGCTTCAGTTCGAGACAGCACGCCTCCGATGACAACAAGTTGGTACGCGTGTGGATGGGATATCCACGGCGACCGTGTGCCGTATAATAGCGCATCTGCCATAGTGCATGAGATGAACATGTTCTACTTTGATTCATACGATATGCTGATCGAAATCAGGCACGCTTACTATGCTCCTTTGCCTGGTCACCACATTTCGGAAACCATCAAAATTCCGCGCTGATTGTTGTAGCGTTTTGTTCCTCGACAGCAGCGAGTATTGTTCGAGTCACTCAAGGAAGTCCTTGCCATCGTCGGCGGCTCAGCGCACACACAGCCGCGGTGTTGAGCGCGATCGCTTCATGCCGCCCTGCCGTCTCTATCGGTGCTCCATCAAGTGTGTCGGCGACACGTCTTGCGCTACCCCTGCCCCCAAAGGCGTAGCGGAAGCCATGCGGGTTGACCGGTAATCCCCTGTCGTCAAGCTCCGAAGACCGTCTCGGCCAGCCCCGCGGCGAGCAGGTCCACAATCAGCTTGGCGGCGGGCGTGCTCGGGTTGGTGTCCCAACCTCGGTCGTACGAGGCGACCTCGGCGCGGGCGGCGTCGGGGGACACAGAACAAGGCCCGGAGCTGCTGCACGCGCTGCGCTTGCCGGGAGTACCCTCGACGCATGACGGTCTCACCTGCTCTTTCCGCGGCCAAGCGGGCCTTGACGTATGCCTCTTCGGGGGTGGACCTTGAATCCAAGGATGCCTTTACGGAGTCGCTCGACTCGGTGATGAGGCGGACGCACGGGCCGCGGGTGATTGCGAACCCGGGGGGGTTTGCGGGGCTGTTTCGGCTGGACTACAAGAAGGGGCTGTTTGCGCGCAACTACAAGGACCCGGTATTGGTGGCGTGCGCGGATGGGGTGGGGACGAAGCTGAAGCTGGCGATTGCGTGCGGGAAGTTTGACACGCTGGGGATTGACCTTGTCGCGATGAACATCAACGACATGATCGTGCAGGGGGCGGAGCCGCTGTTTTTTCTGGATTACATCGCGATTGGCAAGGTCGATCGGCCGGTGCTGGATGCGCTGGTGCGGGGGATTGCCGAGGGGTGCCGGCAGTGCGGGTGTGCCTTGCTGGGAGGCGAGACGGCGGAGATGCCGGGGCTGTATGCGGCGGGGGACTTTGACTTGGCGGGGTTTGCGGTGGGCGTGGTGGAGCTGGCGCGGACGGTGAAGGCGACGCGGGTGGAGGTGGGCGACATCGTGCTGGGGCTGCGGTCAAGCGGGGTGCATTCGAACGGGTACACGCTGGTGCGGTCGATTGTGGATGCGGCGGGGCTTGATCTGCATGGGCCGGCGCCGGCGGATGTGCTGGATGCCGGGGGCAAGAAATCCAAGGCGACGGGCGGCAAGGGGCGCAAGAAGGCAGCGGCCGAGGGTGATGAGGCGACTGGGGGCACGCCGACGCTGGGAGAGGTGCTGCTGACGCCGACGCGGCTGTATGCGCGGCCGATTACCAAGTTGCTGAGCAACTACCGGGTGAAGAAGGTGGTGAGCGGGATGGCGCACATCACGGGGTCTGGCATTGAGGGGAACCTGTGCCGGGCGCTACACAAGAAGGTGGATGCGGTGGTAGATAAGGCGGCGTGGGCGCGGCCGGCGGTGTTCTCGTTCCTGCAGAAGCACGGCAACGTGACGGAGACGGAGATGTTCCGCGTCTTTAACATGGGGATTGGCTACTGCGTGATTGTGCGGCCCAGGTTTGCGGATTCGATCGCGACGACGCTGCGCAAGCTGGGCGAGACGGTCGATGTGATCGGGCGTATTGAGAAGGGCAAGGGCGAGGTGCGGTTTGCTTGAGCGGGCGGGTTGGCCGGAACGAGTGCGCCCGGACAAGTTGGCCTGAACGAGTTGGCCTGAACGAGTTGGCCTGAACAACTTGGCCTGCGCGAATGACCCGGCTTTAGTCGATCGCCATGCCGGCGATTTCGGCTTCGAAGGCGATCTTGCCGTTGACGATTCCCTGGAGCAGGGTGATGAAGCGGCGAGGGTTGAACTTGGTTTCTTTGCAGAGCAGGTAGAGGTCATCACCGACGGTGACGGCGGAGCGGAAGGTGCACTCGTTGATGCGGGTGAAGGCGGCGAGCTTGGGCTTTTCGAAGCGGCAGTTGTAGATGAAGGCGGCGAGCTGGGCACCGGCCTCGACCATGATGACGCCGGGGAGCATGGGGCGGCCGGGGAAGTGGCCGGGCACCCAGAACTCGTCGGCGCGATTGTGCTTGACGGCGACGGCCTCTTTGAAATCGGGGGAGAGCCAGACGATGGAGTCGAGAAGAGCCATGTGGCCGCGGTGAGCGTTGATGCGTTCGATGTAGGTGCGGTCGTAGAGCCGGTTGTTGAGGTTGACGGCCGCGAGGTCGAGCAGGAGGGACTTGCCCGTCGACGAGGCGGCGGGCCCCATGAGCGAACTGGGGTTGGGGTCGCCGCTTTGCGGGCGAGGAGATTCTGGCTGGCTCTGAGAGCGCGAGGTGTCCATGGACGGGATCGTGTTGGAAACGGAGGTGCTCAAGGCGACGGTGGGGCGAGGTTGAGGCGGTATGGTGCCTGAATCAGGCCTTGGGCTTGCCGGCATCGGGCTTTTCAGGGTTGGACTTCTCGGCGTTGGGTTTCTCGGCATCTCGGATGTTGAGGATCTTCTCGCGGACTTCCTGGGCGGCGTTCTTCACGTCTTGCATGACGGAGCGAACGCGAGTGCCGGCGGCTTTGTTGCCACCCTCGGCTTTGAGCAGATCGTCTTCGATCGAGGCGATGAGTGATTTGAGATTGTTGAATGCTTCCATGGGTGGACCTTTCGTGAGCAGTCGCGCTCCAGACGGTTGGAGCCGCTTGGCGGGTGGGGTCAAGTGAACACCGGTCGGGCCCGGTCATGATTCATGATAGGGGCTTTTGGGCCGCCAGCCCGCTGTGGCTACCGATCAAAACCCTCCCACGCAAAATCGGGGGGCATGACCTCTGGCCGGTCGTGAAGCCAGGCGACGAGGAAGCAGAAGGCGTCAACGAGGCGCGGGCCGGGGCGGTTGAAATACTGATTGCCATCGACGAGCGCGACACGGCCGCGCTTCACGGCGGGAAGGTCTTTCCACCAGGTCTTGAGGGCGAGTTGGGCGGCGGCTTGGCGGACCCCGGAAAGCGGGATGCCGCAGGGGCAGATGATGATGGCATCGGGGCGACTGGCGGCGAAGACCTCATCGGGCACGCGAACGCTTTTGCCGGCGGTGGCCATGCTGGCGCCGACGGGGCCGGCGGCAGCGCCGGCGAGGGGGCTGGGGACGGTGGGATTGAGGGGGTGGTGAGCGCCGGCGCGCTCGATGAGCTGGGGGGTCCAGTGTCCGCCGACGAAGAGCGGGTCGGTCCATTCGAGAAAGGCGACGGCGGTTTCGGTGGCGAAGTGGGGTACGTAGTCGCTGGCGCGGAAGAAGCGCTCGCGGAGGGCGACGAGGGCGCGGCGGGCATCGGGCTCTAGGCCGACGGCGCGGCCGACGGTGAGCAGATCGTCAAGCACGCCCTCAAAGGAGTGGGGATTGAGAGACACGACGGCGGGCCGGGGCGACATGGCGGCGGCGATGCGCTCGACGGTACGGAGGTCGATCGAGCAGACTTGGCAGAGATCCTGGGTGAGGATCACATCGGGGCGGAGTTTGTTGAGGAGGGGTTCGCTCAGGGTGTAGAGGGAGTTGTCGGCTTGGGCTGGGGTGGTGGCGATTGCGGCCATTTGGGCGCGGACGGCGGCATCGATCTGGGCGGGGGTGCCGGGGGGGATTTTGGCGGCGGTGAGGACGGGGAGCGAATCGAGGCCGGGGGGATAGTCGCACTCATGGGAGCGACCGACGAGCAGGTGGCGGCCGCCGATGGCGCAGAGCAGTTCGGTGGCGGAGGGGAGGAGGGAGACAACACGGGGCGGGGGCATAGGGTCGATTTCGAAGAGTGTGAGGAAGGGAAGGGAGGATGGAGCGGTATTGCAGGCCCGATATGTCAACGCGGGCCCTTCGAGCGGTCGATGCTAAGGGCTTGGTTGTGCCGGTGCGCGCAGTCTGGATTGCTCCGATTGGAGCGACCGGGCGGCCGTGACTGGCCAGTTACGCCATCAGGCCCCCGACTACCGTTCTATTAGGGCCTTGGGAACGAATAGGAACGGCTCGCCAGCAACGGTGAGCGAGTTGACCGACGATGCTGTGGTGGCCGGATTCTCCGTGCTGCCAACCACGACTTTTTGCCCTTTCGATTCGAGCAGTGCACGCCATGCCAAAATCCACACGTTCCTCCAGCACGCCTGCCCCCACTCCCGCACGCTCGTCCGCACGTCAGGCCGTACGTTCGTCTGCACGTCAGGCGATTCCTTCTGCCTTGCTGCTGAGTGTGTGTTGCGGGATGAGCGGGGCACTTGCGGCGAGTGCGATGGCGCAGGACAAGGGCGGCGTTCCGGCGGCGCGACCGATTGATGGCACGACGGGCCAGCCCAAGATGAAGGTGCCAGTTGCGCCGGCTGGTCCGGCCGCTCGCCCTGCCGCGACACCCAACCAGCCGAGGGGGACGACGGGGAACCCGCCTGCCGCGCCGGTGAGGAGCCCGGCGGCGACGCCGACTCCGCCCGCGCCGGTGATTGCCGCGCCACCGACTCGAGTTCCGACAACGCTGCCTGGAGCGCCTGCGGATGCGCAGAACCCGGTGGCGATGCCCACGGAGCCGCCGCCGCCGTCGGCCCCGCTGCCTCCGGACGTGCTGAGCGGGAAGGCGTTTCGGTTTTTGCCGAGTTCGGAGCCGATCAAGCTGCAGATGCTTGTGGATGAGGTGGTCGATCGGGCGAAGATCCAGATCATTGTGACTGACAATGCGCTGCCGGTGCTTGAGAAGAAGGTTTCGCTGAGCGCGCCGGTGGATATTCCCACTGATAAGCTGCTGATCTTCCTTGCCTCGCTGCTGGAAGCGCAGGGGGGCATGCTGACGAAGGATCAGGAACTGGGTTTTTACAAGATCGCGGCGACGAGCGAGCTGGTGGGCCAGCTTGGCACCGAGCGATTCGCGACGACGCGGCTGATTCCGACCAAGGGGTTGCGGCCAACGTCGCTCTCGCAGGCCATCAATGTGGCGCTTCGAGGCGGCGGGGGTGGAGGGGCGGGGGGTCAGGCGGGCGGCCCGCAGGGTTCGGCGGCGGCGGGCGGGAGCATTTCGTTCCTTGATGACCTGGGTGTCATTCTTATGACCGACGCGCCGCGGAAGATCGACACGGTTGAGCGGATCGTGAATCAACTGATCGAGGAACAGTCGAAGCAGACGATTTCGTACTTCAATCTGGTGCACATCACGGCCGGTGTGGCCAAGCAGCGGATGCTTGAGTTGCTGGGCTCTCGGAGCGCGCGGACCCCTAACGACAATGGCGCGGCGGCGGCCATGCAGGCCGCCCAGTTCGCGGCGGGCGGCGGAGCGGGGCCGGCGGCGGGTTCGCTCTCGAACATTGCCGATCGCCTGTGGACTGATCCGCAGAGCAACGCGCTGGTGTTCCGCGGGCGCGAGGACGAGAAAGAGTTCATCACGCGGCTGCTGAAGGAAGTGGACCGGCCGAGCGTGCTGGCGGGCAAGTGGTATCCACTGGGGTCGTCGTCGCAGCAACTGGCCATCATGGGCAAGCGGCAGGGGCTGGGCGAGATTGTGACGTTTGACTCGCCAACGGCGGGTAACCGCGCGGGCGGTGGACGCGGGCTGGGCTTTGACTTGCAGAACGCCAATCCGCAATCGGTGGCGAATCAACTGGGCAACCAGCAGGAGCAGGCGGGCGGGCCGATGTTTGTGATTGACCCCGAAGGGCGGGGCTTCATGTACTTCGGCACGGCGGAGCAGCAGGTGGCGGTTGAGGCGCTGAGCAACACGTTTGGCGAGTTCCTTAAGGGTGAAGAGATTGTGCTGGAGTTTTACAAGCTCAAGCACGGCAAGTCGGAGGATGTGTCGTCGCTGATGAACGAGATCATCGGGGGGAGTTCGAGCGGGGGAAGTGGGAGCGCGGGGTCGCTGCTTCCGGGTGGCGGCAGCCGCGACCGGATCGGGGGCCGGGGCGGGAGCAGCCGAGGCGGCAGCAGCCGCGGAACGGCAGGCAGGAACAACAACGGGAATTTCGACGGGTTTGACAACCAGTTCTCGAGCGATCGTCGCAACGACCGGCTGTCGAACCGGGGGAGCGGGGCGGGCCTGAATCAGAATCGCGACCAAAACAATCTGGGGGCTCGCGACCGGATCAACAACCTGGTGGCCCCGAGCGACCCGAACTCGTTTGGCGCGATTAACGCGAACGAGGACATCGCCGTGATGGCGGATTATTCGAACAACACGATTGTTGTGAAGGCGCCCTACAAACTGCAAAAGCAGTTCAAGCGGCTGGTGGAACGGCTCGACCAGCGGCGGCCGCAGGTGTATATCGATGCCAAGATCGTGGTGATCAACGCCAGCGACTCGTTCCGGCTGGCGTTTGAGACGCAACTGATTAACGCCAACGGCACGGGCGGTGTGGTGAATACCAACTTCGGGTTGGGCGCGCTGCCGGCCGGTACTGGCGCGGGGGCGGTGGCGCAGCCGCTGCTCAACAACAAAACGGTGAGCGGAACGTTGGGCGGGCTCACGGCGGCGATCATCAAGAGCGATCAGGTGCCGCTGGTGCTGACGGCGCTTGCCAACACGTCTGACACGCGGCTGGTGGCCAATCCGCAGTTACTGGTTGACGATAATGAGACGGCCGAGGTGGCGAGTCTTGACCAGCGGCCGACGAGCACAACGAATCTGGGCGGCTCGAGCGGATCGACGACATCAACGACTTTCTCGGGCTTTGAGCCCGCCGGGCCACGCCTCACCGTCACGCCGCAGATCAGCGACGGCAACTACATGCACCTTGAATACGAGGTTGAGCTTTCGAGTTTCAATGGCGACCCGCCGTTCGCCGGCGGCCCCCCGGCCAAGTCGGAGAATTTCGTGAACTCGGTGGTCACGATTCCTTCGGACTCGACCATCATCGTGGGCGGGCTGGCCTTCGAGCAAAGAGACAACACCGTTATCAAGGTGCCGTTTCTTGGCGATATCCCCATCATCGGCCAACTGTTTCGCGACGAACGCAAGAACAACTCGACGCGGTTCCTCTATGTGTTCATCACGCCACGGATCATGCGTGATCCGAACTTTATCGATCTGCGGATGCTGACGATGGGGCCGGACAAGGTGCTGAAGGAAGGGCAGAACGCGAATCAGCCAATGCAGCCGGCGGACCGGATGGAGATTCTGCCGCTGAACAACCGATCTGGCAACTCCCGGCCGGCCGCCGCGCCCGCCTCTTTACCAGCGACGAACCCCGCTCAGATGCCGACGAACGAGGCGCCCTCGACGGGCGAGCCACCGAAAGGTCCGTCGGATATTCCTCCGCTGCCGCTCAGCGACCCGGGCTGAGGATTGAGTGTTTGTCGCCTTTGTGCTGCGTTCCTGACTTCTCTTTCACCGCGTGTTCGAATCGCTCTTCGTAGGATCATGCTCCTTGGCAAAAGCTCTTCCCAACTCTGCTGGTGACGGTGCGAAGAACGGGCGCGGCCAGAGCGCCGGGGGCATGGCGTCGCGCGGGGCTTCGGGCGCGGCCGGGCCGGGCGGCTCGCAAATTGTCACGCGTGATCATGCGCGGATTGCGGAGCTGTTTGGCGAACTGTCGCTCAAGCCCGAGCAGGTGCGGGCGTTCCCGCAGCTGGCGGGGTCGGACGTTGAGCCGTGGGACACGCTGCTGTCGATCCTGGCGATCGACGAGCATGCGGGGCTTGAGAAGCTGGCGCACCGGACGGGTCTTGAGATGGTGAGCGAGCCGAAGCCGAGCGATGCGGCGCGGTTGTTTTATGAGGTTATTCCCGGCACGCTGGCGCGCGAGCATCAGGTGGCGGGGGTGGCGTATGACGGGCGGGTGATGACGGTGGCGACGAGCCAGCCGATGCAGCCGGCGCTGTTTTCGCTGCTCGAAGACAAGCTGGGCGTGCCGGTGCGGATCGTGCTGAGCCCGCGGGGCGCGGTGACGAACCTGATCAACCGCGGGTATGAGCAGAAGCAGGACCTGGTTACTGAAATTGTTGACGAGATGCCGCTGGATGATCGGGCGATTGCATCGGCGGCGGGCAGCGTGAAGGCGGCGACGGATTTGCTGCAGTTGGCGCGGCAGACGCCGGTGATTCGGCTGGTGAACATGATTTTGTTCGAGGCGCTGCGGCGGCGGGCGAGCGATATTCACGTGCACCCGATGGAGACCAAGCTGGTCATTCGGTTCCGCATCGACGGCATGCTGGTGGATGCGTTTTCGCCGCCGCTGACGCTGGCGCCGGCGATTTCGTCGCGTTTGAAGGTTATGACCGAGCTGGATATTGCCAACCGGCACAGCCCGCAGGACGGGCACACGGGCGTGCGGGTGGGCAGCCGGAAGATTGACATTCGACTCTCGGTGATTCCCAATGTGTACGGCGAGCGGCTGGTGCTGCGTTTGCTCGACCAGAGCCAGACCAAGCTGTCGCTCGACGAGGTGGGCATGACGGCGCCGCAGCAGAAGATTCTGATTGATCTGATCAGCCGGCCGACGGGGATCATTCTGGTGACGGGTCCGACGGGTTCGGGCAAGACGACGACACTGTACGGTGCGCTGGGCAAGGTCGATCGATCGAGCCGCAACGTGATGACGATCGAGGACCCGGTTGAGTATCACCTTGAGGGCATCAGTCAGACGCAGGTAAACGTAAAGCGCGGCGTGACGTTCGCGGCGGGGCTTCGGGCCTTGCTGCGGCAAGACCCCGACGTGATCCTGGTGGGCGAAATTCGCGATGCCGAAACGGCGCAGTTGGCGGTGCAGGCATCGCTGACGGGCCACCTTGTGCTGGCCACGCTGCACACCAATGACGCGCCGAGCGCGATTGCGCGGTTGGTGGATATCGGTATGGAGCCGTACCTCATCACCAGCACGCTGCTGGCGGTGCTGGCCCAGCGGTTGGTGCGGCGGGTGTGCAAGGTCTGCGGCGGCGCGGGCAAAGTGGCGAGCGCGGGCGGCACCCCGGAGCGCTGCGAAAAGTGCATCGCCACGGGCTATTACGGGCGGGTTGCGATCTACGAGATCATGACGATGAACGACACCCTCCGCCGGCTCACGATCCAGCAGGCCGACTCGGTGACGCTCGCCGAAGCGGCGCGGGCGGGCGGCATGAAGACGCTGGAAGATGACTGTCGCGAGAAAATGGCGCTGGGGCTGACGACGGAGGCGGAGTTGGCACGAGTGCTGGGGTGAGCGCCCGCCGCCCGAAACTCACCTCGCATGCTTTTGAGCGGCTCACCAATCACGACCAGCGATGCCATTCTCCGTGAACCGAAGCTTCGTTAACTCTGCTTCTACGAGCGCCGTCTCTGGGCGGGAAATACGCCGGGCTGGGACGCCGGGCAACACGTCCGAAGTCCTTCGCGCTGCGGCCGACCCGTCGGCGGCCCCCACGATGAGCAGCCATGGGAACGGCGGAGTGATATGGGTCTCGGGCACAAACTCGGTCATGTGATAGGGAGCCGCCTCGTACAAGGATGCTTTGCTTGATGGAAAGACAATATCCGCATGGCGCGCGAGTTTGAACGACCTCGGCCCCCACGATGGGCTTGCGCGGCGAAGGGCCTTGGGATCGAGGAACATCGCCACTGAGAGTTTTCGAACCAGCGTTCCGGCGACCTTCTGCGGATCAACCCCACTCCCTCCACGCTCGACCATTCGCTCGTGCTCGGGCAAGGTTCCGGAATCGGCAGAGCAGATCAGCGAACGATCGAACGTGCGATACCCGAAGGCATCGAGTAGCGGCAGGTGCCAGAGCGCTGCCGCTGTCTCGTAGTCAACTTCCAGCGAGGGCGAACCGATGACAAACGAGCCATCCGGATGGCCGCGATGGAGCGCAAATGGAAACATATCCTTGTAGTCCACGGCGTAAGACGAAATAATCATTTGGAGCGAGCGAATTTCCGCCGCGCACGCGACCTGTTTCGCCTGCGATTTGGTCGGGGATAGGGCCGACATGGCGAGCCCCAGCAAGATCACGAGCACGCCAATGCTCACCAGTAGCTCGATCAACGTGAATCCGGGCACGACCGTCGAATCCGGTGCAGCCCGGCCTGCTCTTTGAAAGGGAGACATGCCCCATCAAACACCTCAACTGCGACTGTTTCAAGAAAATTGCTATTTTTTACTTGATTAATGGGGGGGGGTGTATTTTCTCCTACAATAGTCGTTTGCCCCGCTGACAAGGAAACCCGCCGCGACAACTAACAATCGCCGAAACTTCTTTCAAACCGGATCGATCCTGCTCACGCTGTGGGCCACTACGGCCGCATTCGCCTGTATAAATCTGTTTTCGCCGCCGATTGGGACTACCGAGTGGGCACCGTGCGGAGGCGTCTGCAACTCATATGTAGTGTGCCCCCCTGACGAGACTTGTCCTGGAGGTGATCGGACCGGTTATCACTTCTGTACACCGACGCCGTTCGTTGTCTCGTGCTTGCTCTTCAGCGGAGGAATCACCGCCAACGGCGCGTGTTGCACCGGAGGTATTGACACCGGCATGACAAGTCCTACCGTCACGAGGACGAAGCAGTACCAGACGTCCGGCGGGCTGTGCACAACTTACATTTTTGGTGAACCCGGCCCGGCAAACTGATCTCTACGATCCATGCTATCCAACCTATTCGCATCTCACTTCGCGATCTTGTTTGTAAGCTGTAGCCCCGCGCCACCACCAACGGATGCTGGTGGTGGAAGCGACGCCTTCGCTTCACTTCGCCTGCCGGTGGCAGTACGTATCGAGACCCGCACATTTAATAACGGTTTGACAGGTGATCCGTTTGACCGCAAGGTTGCCGAGATTCGGCCGGACGGCGTGGTCGGCCGTCAGGAGCGGTATCGGGGGTCGCTCGGATTTGTGCTTTCCGAGACGTTCTTCGAAGACATCGAGCAGACTTTGCGATATGAACCGGGGCCGAACAGGGCGACCAGATCGGATCTGTTCCCCAAAAGCCGGATCAGCAGCTTCGAGATTTTTGTAAGCCCTTTGGGATTCATCCGACAGTCTCGGTTCCTGGCAGCGGAAGCGACACGAGCCGACAAGGACGGGCTCATCATCATCACCACTCCACCGCCGCAAGCGGGAAGACCCACCATCGAGATCACGATTGACCCGGTCACAAGTACCGTGCCCCGTGTGCGGGCGCTCCAGGCCAATCAAGATATGACATTCGAGTACAGCGACTATGCCGATTGTGGAGAAGGCACGGTTCACCCCAGAAAGGTGACGGTGTATTTTCCGAACAATCCGAAGCCGCAGATCATCCTGATAGATTCGGTCAGCACGCTGACTTCGTTGGCACCGTTGACGCCGCCCAAACTCCCGAAAGGCGCGATCATTCACGATACGGTTAAGGGCGTCTTTCTCGATGAGTCGGGGCTCCCGCTTGCGAACGCACCATCGATGCCCCAGAACCCGGGCAATGCCAGCTGGCTGACGTTGCTTTGGAAGCGCTACGGCAGCGCGGCGACGATCGGGATTGGAGTGCTGATTGTCGCGATCGCCGCGATTCTGAAACGTCGCGGCAAGACGGGTGTCACGTGAGCGTCGGGGCTCGCCATACGCTCCGGATCGCTCTCGGCGTGGCGCTCCAGTTTCTGCTGGCAGTGTTCTGGCTCGTCGTAGGTTTTGAAAAGCTCGATCGGCTTTGGAATCCCTCAACGGTGCATCCGGCCGATATGGGCCCTTGGTCTGAGCAGTTTCCCGTGCTCTTGCTGGTGATCGTCGCCGTTCACGAAGTTGTTGCTGGCTACCTGATCCTCGCAGGTCGCCGAGTTGCTGGCTTGGCACTCGTCTTGGGTTACTGGCGAGTTTCTCACTCGCGCTGTTCGCCTGGCCCCCTGCCTTGGGCCAATCATGCGGCTGCTCGTCGATTCGACTTGGTACTCTCGGTGAGTATGTTGACCCCATTGCCAAGAATTTCCTGCTCGCAAGCTTTCACTTGTTAGCACTTTGGGCCCGGCCACCGGCTATCGTCACGAACGCTCCTGCTGGGCATGACGGCGGAGGTTGAGTTGGCACGAGTGCTGGGGTGAGTGTGGGCTGGGGTGAGTGCGGGGTATGGATGCACCACCAAGCGGCTGGATTCACTTGGGTGTTGCGGCCGGGAAGTTTGGGGGCGGGGCCCCGGCGCTATCGCCAGTTGGACGGGGCGGGAGTTCAGATTGCACCAGTTCGCGGGCGAGTCGCTTGCGGCGGACGACGATGAATGCGATGCCGCCGATCCAGAGTGCGGCGAGCACGATGTAGCCCAGGCCGACGATGATTGTTTCGATTCCTGGCTCGACGAAGGACATGTTTGGCGTTGTGCCGGCGGCGGTCGCGAAGGTGGCGACGCCGGGAGTCAGGGTCTTGAAGGGCATGGCGGCAACATTGGTGAAGGACGACATCGCCGTCGCAGAGAGGACCTTGGAGAGCTCTTTGATTTCGGCGGCGATCGTGACGTTGGTGGTGTCGATCTTTGCGGAGTCGTAGAGGGCTTTCACGTCGGGCTCGTCGCCCATGGCACCGGTGTAGAGAACCGTGCCGGCGGAGTCTGTCACGCGGGAGGTTTGGGCGTTGGGGTCGATGGTGAGTGTCCACTCGGTGCCGGCGTTGTCGGCCAGCACGACGGTGATATCTGATCTGGTGACGCCCCCGCCGCTCATGTTGCTGGTGATTGAGAGGGACCTGTAGAGCGTGGTCGAGGAGGTGAGCGGGGTGGTCGCGACCATTGACATGCCCGCGGCCATGGCGGGGGCGATTCTCGAGAAGGCCATGATTGAGACGACAGCGCCGAGCATGATGCCGACGAAGGCCATGAGCAGCGTCCAGCCGGCGATGGCGCCAACGGTGCTGCCGCGACGGCGCATTTCCATGGCGGGGGTGATGATGCCGGTGCGGCGGAGGTCAGTCCCGCACTCGGGGCAGGTGAAGGTGCTCAGGCCGCCTACGCGGTAACGGCAACGCTCACAGACGGGCTCGGCGCGGTAGTTGGCGGGACGGGTGAGGGCGAGCCACAGGGCACGGATCGAGATCACAAGTGGCACGGCGAGGAAAGGAACCCAGAAGAGCAGGCCCGTAAACATAAAACCCATGAGAATCACTCCGTGCTGGGCCGGGCTGGTGGGCCCGGCGGTTTTGGTCACACGCGTGGGGCGGGGCGAGTGGCTCGCCGGGCTCGCGTCAGATTCGAACAGATGACACGACTCACACGTCGCAGATTTCGACGGCTTGGCGCAGGCTCTTCATGGGGTCGCGCTTGGGCATGAACTCTTGCCCGAGATAACCGGCGTAGCCGGTCTTGAGGATGGCCGCGCAGATGGCCGGGTACTGGAGTTCCTGGGTGGCGTCGATTTCATTGCGGCCCGGCACGCCGGCGGTGTGGTAGTGGCCGATGGCGTCTTTGTGGTCGGTGATGGTGCGGATGACATCGCCTTCCATGATCTGCATGTGGTAGATGTCGTAGAGCAGTTTGAAGCGCGGCGAGCCGACCTGCTTGACGAGCTCGGCGCCCCAAGGGGTGCGGTCGCACATGTAGTCGCCGTGATCGACCTTGCTGTTGAGGAGTTCCATCACGATGGTGATGCCGAGGTCTTCGGCGAGGGGAGTGATTCGTTTGAGGCCCTTGGCGCAGTTTTCGAGGCCTTGCTTGTCGTCAAGGCCGGCGCGGTTGCCGGAGAAGACGATCTGGGCGGGGATGTTGGCCTTTTTGACGAGGGGCAGGCGGGCTTCGAGGTCTTTGATGATGGAGTCGTGATGTTCGACACGGTTGAAGCCGCGGCCGATGGGATTGGCTTTGACCATGGTGGCGACGGCGCAGGTGAGGCCGTATTTTTCGAGGGTGGGCCACTGCTCGGGGCCGAGGAGTTCGACTGATTTGAGGCCCATGGCCTTGCCCTCGCGGCAGAGGTCGTCGAGAGGCATGCCGCCGAAGCACCACTGACAGACGGATTGCTTGAGGGTGCCCTTCAGTTCACGGGCGAGCGGTGCGGCGGGGTCGTCGCTGGGGCTGGGGCTGGGGCCGAAGGGGGCACCACGGGGAACCGGCGCGGCGGCCATGGCGGCGGCGGAGAGGACCGAGGCGGCCGAGGCACCGGAGGCAGCGATGAAATCTCGACGTGTCATGGCGTGGAGTGCTTTCGTGATGTTGGGCCATGGGGCCAGCGAGGTGATTACGGCGACTTGGGCGGGGTTGGCGCGGGCTTGGTGAGCACGCGGTAGACCCGTTCAATGAGTCGATCATACCGATTCGGGACGAGGCGGTCATCAACGGCGCGCTGGGCGGCCTCGGCGGCTTGGCGAACGGCCACGCCATCACCCTGGCCGGAGGCGGTGGATGTTCCGCCCCCCCCACCGGGTTTGCTGTTTGGCGACATCCATTCGCCGATGACGCGGCCGCCGTCGGTGGAGGGTTTTTTGTCGCGGACGTCGAACGTGCCGTTCTCGGTGGCTTCTTCGCGCGAGGTCTTGTCGGACAGCGTTGGCTTGCCGCCGCCGGTGCCGGGCTGGTTGAACTCTTTGGGGGGCGATTGGGCGGGAAACTGACCGGGCTGATTGCGGTCGTTCCCGTCGGCACCAGCAGCGCCGGCGAGTTTGCGGGCCGCTTCCATGTCGCGATCGGTGGCGAACTTCTTGGCCAGATCCATGAGTTTCTGGCGTTCTTCGGGAGAGGCGTTCTCGAACATCTCGCGGGCTTTCTCACGGAGAGCCTGCGCGTTCTTCATGTCTTGGGCGGCGTTGGATTTGCCGGAGGCGAGTTTTTTGAGCTGGTCGGCGAGCGCGCCGAGGCCGCCGGGGGATTTTTCGTTGCCGCCGGGCTGGTTGCCTGACTTTGTGGCGTCTGGCTTTTCAGCGGTTGGTGAGTCGGAGCCGGGCTTGGAAGG
>Ga0105044_10006167_pt1 | contig 16472 bp, 3 predicted proteins | sample MAT01_FD_78092 | JGI IMG/M metagenome (GOLD analysis project Ga0105044, IMG submission 78092) | Freshwater microbial communities from Lake Fryxell liftoff mats and glacier meltwater in Antarctica - MAT-01 | ecosystem: Environmental > Aquatic > Freshwater > Ice > Liftoff microbial mat | place... | reverse complement strand
TGGCGGCTTTCACCTTTTTTACGGCCTTCGCCTTGGGTACTTTGCCTTTTCCTTCCGCTTGAGCGGCTACCGCAACTGGCTTTCCAGCTGCTTTACGCGCCGCCGCGCGCTCTTGCGCCTCCAATGTTTCGCGATCTGCCAGTCGCTTGTTGATCTCTGCGTTGTCTGCGCGAATCTGCGCGTTTGCATCTTTCGCGGCTGCTTTTTGTGCGGCGCTGTCTTGCGTGGTGGCGACCGCTTTACCGGCAGGGCAAGGCGAATCGCTGTAGACCGTTTGCCCGTTGTTGTCACATCGGAACGCGGTTTGCGCGTTAATCACCCCCATCAATCCAGCGGTGAGGCCCATAACAACGGCGAATCGTTTGACAGATGAACTCATGAGATGGGCGCTTTCGCGCGTCAGTGATTAATCCTCGTATTTTGCCGCGCAATAAACCGCGCCGTCTACTTTCCAATCAGGTGACAGCGTCATTTTGGCCAACTGGCTCTCGGTCAGGTAGCGATGATTGATGGTGGTTTGATTAAACAGGCGAACCACTTTGGTCGTGTCATCGGGGCAGTACGGCGGTGGAGTTGGCGGCAGCAACGTAGATATCTGAATCAGCGACTGAGCCCGCATGGCAATGCCTTCGTCGATTGCCCAGGGCTGGGCCTTTATCAATGCGCAGTCGCTCGGGATTGTGCTGTAGAAATGTGAATTGATGCTTGCCCCGTCATTCGCCCAGTAGCGGCACATTGGCGCGCCCAGCGGTGCGTCCGTTCGCAGTGTCGCCGTGCGCAACCCTGTGCGTGCCCAAATCGCGGGATATCTATCGAGTAATGCCACCTCATCGGGACGACCTGTCATGAAATACTTCTTTGAACTCGCGGTATAAAACTCAACGACTTCAAGTTCATCGCGTGAACCCCAGCCCAGCGTTTTGCGGATCGTCACCCGATCATCAGAGCCGCCCGGCACGTTCGTCACCGCATTAAAAGCGACTCTATCCGCCTGATCACGGGACAAATGAGCGCTTAGAAACATGAATGTCCAGCCGAATACTTCAGGTGCATCCTGAAGGCGGAAACCATGCGGCACACCTTCAATCGTCACGAAATATTTCGACCCGCCCAGCGCCTCGATCATCTGAGAGGTGCGACTAATCGGCGCAACGACGTCGGCGGTGCCACCGATTCCGAGATAAGGGACGCGCACGCTGCGCACGCCGCCATTGCTGTCGCCAAAGGCGGGCAGAAACGGCTGGCCCGAATACGGAACGTAGCCGACGACCGCTTTGTAGCGGTTATCGCGCACGATGACGCGCTCAGCGCCGCCCCAGCTCGCCGTAATCTTGGCGCCCTGTACCAGCATCATTGCCATGCCGCCAAGCGACGCGCCGAAGCCGACAATCTTGTCCTGATCCACGGCATTCGCGTACTCGGGCTTGCTGAGAATGTAGTCCAGCCCCTGCTTCAATCCGAGCGGACGAATCGCTTCCATCTCGGCGATTTCAGCGTACTTCGAAAACACATAAATGTAGTCACTGACGTCGTCGAGCTTGATGCGCGAATACCGGGCATCGGCATGAAACGGCGCGAATACGACATAGCCTTCCGCTGCCAGACGTGCCATCACTTGTACGTAGTCGTCGCCCAGCGGCGAGCCCGCAAGGCCGTGACTCATGACCATCAATGGCCATTTGCCGTCCGTGACATCCGCGTTCGTCGCAATCAGTGGCACCTCGGCACCACGCTGCATCTTCAGGACCTTGACGCCGGAGGGCAGCACGTAGTCGGCACGGGTGTTGGCGGCGGTCGTCGGGTAACAGGTGATCGCGGCGTATTGCAACTGCTTGCCGCCCTGTTTTTCGAACACGTCAATCTCGCTCACTTTCGGTACCGCGACCTGATAGGTGAGTGCGTTCGCCGGACTCACCAGCAACTCGGTCACATAGTGCGAACCGTCGGAAAGGGGCGTGCCTTCCCAGTAATCGGCGGCCGATGCGCCAGCGCGAATGCGGGTGAAGTCCTGCTCGATGTTGCTACAGCCAACCGGATACTTGCCATTTACCGAAGGAACGATGCCGGAACTGGCGTGGGCGGTCGATGCGACCAGTGCGAGTACTACGCCTGCCAGCGCAAGGGCTTTTCGCGACCGTGGAGATTCCCCGCAGGATTGAGCCTGAGGCTGCCATGGAGATAGTGTGTTCATGGAGCAATTTTCAATCATTAGTTTGGGGAGGTCTATCGGCAAAGTCCTACACCGATGGTAGGACGACAGTTGTTTGACCGCGCAACCGCCGTTTGATTCGCCGACCTGTGATTCCGCTGATCGCAAAAATAGCTGAAACACAGCTAAAGATTTGAAAAAAAACGGGGCCATCGGCCCCGTTTGTTAGTCATTTGCTGTTGCGCTTAAACGGCGACAGCCTCTAGCTGATTATTGGCGACGGCGACGCAGCGCGAGATTTGCACCCCAGGCCAACATCATCAACGACAACAGGATCAGTGCCAGATTCGACAGCGTCGGCACGATCAACGGAGCCACTGCAAACGCGGTCGCGTTGGCGGAGCCGGTGATGGTCGGATCATCGGTGACACCCGTTGATTCGTTGCTTCCGTTGAGGTCAGCATCAAACGCGTAGCGCGCCTGATTACTCACCGTATTACCCGGTGCAGAATTGTTGATAACCGTGTTGATGGTGATCGTTACGTTTCCGTTGGCTGCGATGCTGCCGTTCCAGGTCACAGTGCCGGTGCCGATATTGGCAACCGCCGTACCGCTGGTTGCGCTGGCGCTGGTCAAAGTCACACCAAACGGAAGCACGTCCGTGAACTCGTCACCCGTGTTGTCCAGCGTCGTTGCGTTGCCAGCATTGCTCAGCACGATGGTGTAGACCGCGCTACCACCCGCTGCCGCAGGTGACGCCACCGCGACGATTTTGGTGGCTGTGACCGACGTGTAACGCACGACGAACGAAGTCGGGTTTGCGGGCCCCGCGACCGCAGGATCATCGGTGAGCACCGTGCTTTCGTTCGTGCCGTTGCCATCCGCATCAAAAGCAGCAGTGCCCTGATTGGAAACGGTCGTACCCGTAGTGCCGGTATTGACCGTCGCAGTGATCGTGATCGTCACCGACCCTGATGCTGCGATCCCGCCATTCCAGATCACCGTGTTGGTGCCAACCGTTGCGACCGCAGTTCCGCTGCTTGCCGTGGCACTCACGAGGGTCAAGCCGGACGGCAGGACATCGGTGAACTCATTGCCCGGATTGTCAAGCTGGGCCGTAGTGGCAGCGTTGCTGAGGGTCACTACGTAAGTCACCGTGGATCCGACTGCGTAGGTCGTGCCTGAGACCGTTTTTGTTGCAGTGACGGTCGCAGGTGAAATCACCGTGACGGACGCCGCTTGCGACGCAGTTGGCGCGTTTTCGGCGGTACCGGTTGCGGTGACTGTTAACAGCCCCGCCATGCTTGGCGCGGTGATCGTGATGCTCAGCGTCGCTGTAACACCGCCTGCAATCGACGGAATCGTCCAGATACCCGTTGCATTGTTAAAACTGCCACTGCTTGGAGTCGACGCCGTGATCGTCGCGGTTGGCGACCGAGCTGCTGACAACGACACATTCAACAGCGTGTCGATGCCTGTATTTTTTACCGTAATGTTGAACGTTGACGAACCACCCGCAAGCACTGGGCTCGCCGTTGTACGAACATTGGTGACGGCAAGCGCCGTTTGCGCAGCGACCATGATGGTGTTGCTGGCGCTGTCGTTGGCCGGGTTGGTGTCAACCGGGCTTCCCGAAATCTGCGACGTCATGGTGATGCTGCCGCTCCCGGTTACCGTTGCCACGATGTTGAGTGAAGTGGTTTGTGCGTTGGTCAACGCGCCTACCGTCCACACGCCCGTGGCAGCGCTGTACGCCCCGGCCCCCGTGTCGGACACATAAGTCAGACCGGCTGGCAACAGACTGTTTACAACCACACCTGTTGCATTGGTCGGGCCGTTGTTGGTCGCAGCGACTGCGATGGTGACGTTCTGCCCCTGGGTCGGAGCTGCTGGCGTAAGCGTCTGCGTGACTGACAGATCTGTCGACGCCACGCCTTGCAACGCAACAACCTCAGCGCGCTTACCGTTGGCATTGTGGTGGTGCAGCAACAATGCGCCCAATGAGCCATTTGCGGTCATATTGGCGGTGTTCCAGGTCACTGGCAGTGTGGCACCGTTGAGATCCGGCGCCATGTTGGTGCCACCGAAATCGAGGCCTTGCGCGCCTGCGCTCCACGACAGGAAGCCGCCTGTACCAGCGATCTCGTCGAGATTCGCACCGGGCGTACGTGCACACAACGGGTTGAACCCAAAGCACGAAAGCACTTTATAGCGGAACGCGGTCGTCGGCGTTGCCAGTCCAAGCTGGGCTGGCGTCGCGGCGAGCATGATCACATTGCTGCCAAACAGCGCCGAATTAGCCTGCGCTGCGTTCAGGCGATTGACAAAAAGACTTGCGCCTCCCAGCCCCACTTGGGTAGTTGCAATATTGAAAATGCCGTTAGCAAACGTGTCTTGACCCGATGCTGTCTGTCCAAACACCGCGCTGGCCATCGTGCCCATATTGCTGTTGAACACGATACGGTCAAAAGTCCCGTCGTTGTTGTTGTCGACCATCACGTTGAACGCGACCTCGGTCGGGCTACCCCAATTGCCCCAGGTCGAAATGCCGAACAGGATGAGGCCGGACGCGGCATCATACGAAACGCCAACATGTTTGAGGTTGGCCGAACCGGGCAGGTTCGATTTGAACGGCCCCGTTCCCTGAAGCTCAAAGGGCGAAACACGCGACACATCGGTGACCGGGAAAGTCCCGGTGCAGGTGGGGCCTGCTGCAAGCGTGCCGGTGCACACATCCGGGCCCGATAACGGAATGGTCGTGCTGCCGGTCGCGTTGCCGCCAGTGGCGATGGTGGGCGGTGCCAACATGTCCGACGCAGGTCGGAGGGCGGCATACACCGGAACGCGCAGTACCGTGGCGCTCGCTTGCGTGAAGTTGATGTAACCATTTTTATTGGTCAGGTAGTGCCGGGGCAAACTGCCGAAACCGTTCAACGGAGCGGGCGCTGCCTGAAGCGCGTCCGCCGTGATGTCACGCGTGTGATTCATCTGAGCGCTGGTTCCCGTAACCTGAACGTCCAGAATCACCGTGCCGCCTGCAGGAATCGTCACGCTGTTGCCGCCGGGGAGCGAGAACGCGATGCCGGGTGCGTCGCTGGCGATATCGAAACCCAGCGTGAAGGTCTGCGGCGTCGCACCGTAGTTCACCACGCGCAGTTTCTTGGTCTGCGTGAGGCTGCCGACGACTTCGCCGACAAAGCTCAAGCTGACTGCGCCGGCCACATCGTTGTTAAATGCCGCGACAGTACCGCGCAATGCCTTAACCGGATCAACCCGACCCGCCCCGGAGCGATCCACACCAACGCGGTTGGCGTTAGGGTATTGGAAGATGTCATTCAGCGCCGTGTTCATCGCCAACGCCTTGAGCTCTTCCGGGCTACGATCAGGGAAGCGCTGCACCAGAAGCGCCATAACGCCCGCCGCATGCGGCGCGGCCATCGACGTACCCGAGATAGTGAGCGTTTGCCCCCCCGGCAGATAGCCGGAGGCATTGGGTGTTATGCAGCTCGGCGCGTTGGGGGCAGGCGGAAGACAGGTTACACCGGACTGCGCGGCCGTAATCGAACTGCCGGGGGCTGAAATGTCCGGTTTGACGTTGCCAATGCCGCCACCGCCGCCGGTTGGGCCGCGTGACGAGAAGCTGGCCAGCACATCGGCCTGGGTTGCTGCTACAAAGGTCGCATTGACTGCCGTAAGCAGTAGCTGCGCCTTGAGACTGTCGCCCGACTCTTTAGTTACCATCAAGGCTGGAATCGTGGCCAGTCCGACGATGGCGCCGCCCATGACAATAGGCGCTACGCCCGCCGCATTGTTGGCGACTATCACGCCGATGGCGCCTGCTGCCAGCGCGTTCTGGTACTTAATACCGAAACCGCAGCTACCGCGATCTACCAGCGCGATTTTGCCAACCATAGCGGCCGCGTTGGTCAGCGGTGAGCAGCCATCCGTGGTGGATGTGCCGGCAGCATCGGAGGGATCCAGTGCCAGCACGACATCGCCGGTTTGACCGCTGGCCGACACCGTCCCGCCGGCGGGCGTGGTCGTCATGCCATTTGCAACCGCTGCTACGTTGCCAGCAATACCGGCGGGCGAGTTAATGGTCAGTCCAGCACCGGGCAAACCGGTGTCACCCGAGGCGGCCGTCGCGACCACGCGCTGCCCGGCACCGGGCGCGCCACTGATAAAGTAGGTGTCGCCCGCATTGCCCGCTGATGCAACCACTACCACGCCCATACGCGACGCATTGTCCGAGGCCATTGACGACGTGTTGGATAGCGAGCCGTAGTTCGAGCCCAGCGACATGTTGATCACGTCAAGGTGGTCGGACAGGTCGCCATCGTTGTTCGGGTCCAGCGACCATTCGATGGCCTGCACCGTCACCGCCGTGCTGCCGCTGCAACCGAACACGCGCAAGGCATAAACGAGTGCTTGCGGCGCGACGCCTGGTCCAACGCGTAATCCGCCGAACGGCGTGGTGCCATCGTATGGACCGGTAAATGGCGTACCGTCGGCCTTGACGCCGCCACCTGCTGCGGTCGACGCTACGTGCGTCCCGTGACCATTGCAATCCATCGGATCAGGATCGGGCACAGTCGCGTTGCCACCGGTATAGGCATCACCCACAAAGTCGGTGCCGCCGACGACACGGGCGCTAGGGAAAAATCCGTCGGTGATAATCGTGCGGTTATTGGCCTGATAATCAGCGAGGAGCCCGGTGCCGCCAAACGTGGCGTGCTGGTAGTCGACGCCGGTGTCGATAATGCCGATACGAACGCCCTGACCGGTGACACCCAGTGGCGAAGCACCCGACCAGGCGGCGACCGTGCCGATGAACGGTACGCTCGTCGACAGCGTCGGATATTCCTGCTCGATGATATGAACTGCTTTGACGCCGGGCAGCGCGCGCAAGCGTGCGATGTCGGCGGGGTTGACGGTGTAGGCAAGTCCATTGAGGGCTTTAGTGACCCGATAAATCGGCGAAGCCTTCACAGCTGACTGGGCGAGGTTTGCGCTGAACCGCTGATGTTCGCTTTCGTTCCTGCTGATCTGAGCCCGCGCGTCGCTCACCGCAGCAGCGCGTGCCTGGGTAGCGCCGTTGGGTTTGCCAGCTTCAAAAGTGGCTGCGAATACACGCGCCGCCGGAGCGCCTTCCAGCTCCACTAGCACCGCAACGTCTCCCGTTTGCAGGGCAACGGGATCGGCTGTAACGGTAACGTCTTGCGCAGACGCTGCTAAAGGCACTACCGCTATGGCTATTGCGGCAAAAGACGCACGCAGCAAGCGACTGAACGCACGAAGCCCGCGCGTTATCGAAACGGAATCCAACATACTACCCCCGGAAAGATTAAGACTTTTTCGCGACTATCGGCTTCAGCGTTGAGGAGCGCTGGGCGCTACTTTTCAGAGATGTCCGAGACCACAAACAACTGCTTAAGTTTAGGGGCCCTAGCGCTGCTTTGCAACGAGTTTCAGAGGGGTAGAAATCATTATGCCTTTGACATTTGTTTCGCGTCTTTCGTCGTGAGTGTAGGCTTTGGTAATCAGAATGGATGGCGCTATCAAGTTCCCCAAAGCGAGCATCTCCAACACCTGCGCAGCTACACCCAGTGCCGCCAAAATAGCTTTACTGCACTCTGCGCGCGCAAAAAAAGAATCCTTCCAACGGATCGCTGCATGGCCTGTCCTGTCTCGTGCGCGAATCCTGTGCGGACGGACGCTTACGTAAGCCGAGCGACTCAATTCCTTAGTATTTACCGCAAACCTCAGGTTGCATTCTGCGGCTATCCCAACCGAAGACGTAAGCACAGTGAGCCGTAGGCGCCTAAAGATGGGGAACGCAGTCGCAGTAGTTGGAATTCATCTCAAGGATTTCTACATAATGATGATGGCATAACTATTGTGTATATTCGTTCGTAAAACACGACGAGTATTGAGCGAGAGAACGCCGCCGTCGGGCAAACAGCTAGTTGCAACATTAGTCACGTCACCACAATTCGGCCCAGGGGAATCCGTGTCAGTGTCAACCCGTTTTGCCAACGTCGCAGGCTCAATGGCGTTTTTTGCGTTGTCTTTCGCGACGCTCGCCGTTCAGGGACAGTCACAACCAATAAACAGCTCTTTCGAAACGCCAACGTACGGTGGTGGAATGCTGTACCCATCGCCAAGTGGTGCGGGAGTTGGCTGGACGTTTAGGGGGAGCTCAGGCATACGATACTTTGCCAGTTCACAGGGCAGCAATGGTTTGCAAGCGGCGTATCTAGCGTCGGATGGTTCGACCGCGACTTTGGGAACACTCTCGCAGACGATTGCTCTCTTGCCGGGAAAATATCAGATCCGGTACGTAGCCGCACGCGGTTTAGGCAACATTGCTGGCGGTGAAACCATTAATCCGCCGGGGGGGCAATCTGACGTCGGTACCCTTCAACCAATCCAGTTTTACTTCGGCGCGGTTGGGCAGGGCCTCTTGCCTCGCGGCGGCCCGATGTATCCGCGATACGGCTTCCCTCCAACGCCCCCATCATGTAATTGCGCTACAGAAAGTCAGCCGAACGGAAATCCTGAAACGACCGAAAAGCGCCTCAAGGCCGCCGGAATTGGCCAAAGCTCTTTTGAAACCTGGTGGACCGAAACATTTGAAGTAACTACGGCTGGCAACTATACGATTGCATTCGCGGCGACGGAGCCGTCACTCACGCTTGCCGATGGTACCGTCACCTACATCGACGACGTCACACTGGTAGAAGTGCCAGCGCAATTCGCCAACGGCGGATTCGAAGCCGTGAACGGCGCCGTGCCGCAAGGATGGACGCTGCAAGGACAAGCGACCCTCGCTTTAAATGGTCAATTCGGTGGAAGCGAAGGCAACAGATTCATCGAGTTGGGGGTTGGCGCAATTTCCCAGTCCGTTACCGTGGCCGGCGGTCGGTACAGCGTGTCGGCCCGGATTCGCAGTTGGAGCACTACGTTCGATCATTCCTGCCCAATCGCCATAAGCAAAGTAGTGAGCGGCACTCCTTCGACGCTACTTGCGACGCTACCGGCTTCAACGAGCGGGCATTTCGTTCCGCTGACAACGGAGCCTTTCGATCTCGGAGCGGGAACGCATGAAATACGGTTTAGTTGCGCAGACACCGGACTGACTGTTTCTTTAGACGCTGTCACATTGAACAGCGCTGGCCCCGCATTTGCTAACGCGTCCTTCGAGCTTCCTTATGCAGGAAATAGCGCAGCAGTTGGCTACAAAGCTCCGGGTTACTTTGACATGGCATCGGGCGCGTACATCGATGCGCCAAGCGGCGCCTCGTGGACGTTTTCGTCCGGCAGTACCGTGAACGGCGGTGTGATGCTTAACAACGCTGGCTGGCCGCAAACAGTTTGGGGCAGCCAGTTCGGATATTTACCTACCGGCACCAATTGGTTAGAGCAGACCGTAACGTTGAGCAAGGGCCGCTATGTCGTGCTCTTCTCGTCGACTGGCGACAACTTGCCGGGCGACCATGGGATAACGGTGAAGGTCGGTGCCGTTGCCGTCGCCGGTATCACCCTACCGTCCGCATTGACGATAGGAACGGATTCCAGTCTTTCCCAGCGAATGACCCCTTCGTTCAGAATTCCATCGGCGGGGCCCTACACGATACGTTTTGAGGGGCAAGCTGCGCTGCTGGACGCGCCTCGACTGGTGCTCGCCATAGCAAATCCGCCGCCTTACGTCGCAATCAACACACCGTTTGTTGCTTCTGGAAAATCCTACGCTGTCGTGCAAGGACCTGGCCCCGTTGACGTTACGGTTACGGCGGTCGCAAACGACACAGAAGGTCTGGCGTCAAACAGCTTGAAACTGTTTAAAAACGGAGTGCAATTCGGAACGTCTAGCAACGTCAGTCCGTTCAGCGCGCAATTGACCGGGCTGACCAGCGGTACGTATGCCTTGAAAGCCAGCGCCACGAACGCGTCCAACATTGAAGGCAGTTTCACAGCCCAGCTAAAGATCAACAATCCGCCGCAGGGGGGTGTTATGGTCACCAACGGCGGGGTTAATCACGTTATCGCTGGGCAAACGCTGCCAGTCACCATTACCGCGATGCCCAGCGACACCGATGGCAGTATCGTAAAAGTTGAGTTCTTGCAGGACGCGGTGGTCGTCGCCAGCTGCACAAAATTGGTGGCGCCGTGGACGTGCTCTGTCAATCTGGCTGCGCGTACTACGGACTACTCTGTGACCGCCCGTGCCACGGACGACGACGGCGGGGTAACGACTTATTCTCCACCGACCACCATTACGGTCAACGCCAGACCCACGGCGACGTTCAGCGCGCCGACCAACGGTGCCAGTTACTCCGCATCCGCAACGGTCGCATTGACCGTAACCGCTTCCGACAGCGACGGGATCGTCAGTAAAGTCGAGTTCTACAACGGGGCCGCTTTGCTGGGCACAGTCCTTACAGGGCAGGCGGCGACAACAACGCCGACGGTACAGCCCGCGCAAAGTGGCAGCAACTACACGTTTAACAGCCTGCCGTTGGCATCAGGCAGCTACACGATCACCGCGAAGGCCTACGATACTCGGGGCGGCGTTAGCGGTACGCCGTTGCCGAGCGTGGCCTTCACTGTTGGACCTAGCAATGTGGCACCAACCGTATCGATCACCACACCATCTACGGCGACGACGATTGCCTATGGAACTACGTACGCGATAACGGCCACCGCTAACGACAGCGATAACGGCGTTACGAGCATTCAGATCAAAGATAACGATGCCAATCTGGGCAGCGCATGCACATTTTCGGCAGTTACAAATACCCAACGAATCTGCACCGTAACCTTGGCGGCCACGACTCCGCCTGGCTCGCACAGCATCACGGCAAGCGCAGGGGACGGCTCAATCAGCACCAATTCGGCAAGCGTCGTGATAACGGTACAACCCGCTACCCTGACGTGCTCGTTGTCGGCGAGCCCGGCGTCGCCAGTAGTTGGCGGATCAACGGTAATTACTGCGACATGCATCTCTGCGGGCGTTGCAGTCCCCAGCGCGGCGGTCACGTGGACGGGAAGTTGCGCCAGCAGCACAATGACGACCAACGCGAGCGGGCAAGCGACTTGCGCCACTAACGCGATGTCGGTCGCCAGTACCTTTTCGATAGTCGCGACAAGAACTTACTACTCTGCGCCGAACCCGACGGCGACGTTGACCGTCACGCCGATATCGAACCCGCCACCCAAGGTCATTTCGCTTCTGCCGAGCAGTAGCGCCGGCTATATCGTCGGCAATCTTGCGGTAGTGCGTCTGATCGCAAATGACAACACGTCAATCAGCGGCGTGTCGGCGACCGTCAGTCCTGCGTCGACAGTGACCGTTGGTGCATGCACGGGGGCCGCGATCAACTGCGATTTATCGTGGACTCCATCTGCTGCGGGTGTCTACACCGTAACGGCGGTAGTGACCGACAGTCAGGGTGCGCAAACAACAGCATTGACCACCGTTGCCATTGGCGATGTTCCGGGCAGTGGCGTCGCCCCACTGACGATACCAGCGACGGCAGCGGTAGGCACCACAGCGGGTCAATTTGCAGTATCCGAGAGCGGTGCCGCGACTTACAGCATCCCTATTGCAGTGCCACCGGGGGTGAACGGATTGCAGCCCAATCTTGCCTTGACCTACAACAGTCAGGGCGGTGATGGCCACATGGGGGTGGGCTGGGCACTGTCAGGTTTGTCATCGATTACGCGTTGTCCGAAAACGATTGCGACCGACGGAATTCGTGCGCCGATCAATTACGACAACGTGACGGATCCGCACACCGGCAACGATGCCTTCTGCCTTGACGGGCAGCGTTTACTACCTGTCGCTGGCGGAGTAACGTCGGTTAGCTGTGTGTGGCCGGTCGGTTCGTCGACGACTCCGAACAATACATGCAAAGCGTGGGAATTCCGCACCGAGCTGGAAAGCTACAGCCGGATCATTGGTGTGGGCGATAACGTAGTCGCAGGTTCGGCCGGCAGCGGCCCCACACGCTTCCGCGTGTACGCCAAATCCGGCCAAATTCTGGAGTACGGCAGCCGCTGGTGGGGCATTGGTGCGCCACGGCCAGACTCCACTGTTAGCTTGCTCATTAACCCGAATTTTGACAGCACTGATCTGGGCGACTCGTGCTGGTATTTGGGAGGGGAGCCTTGCAGTAGTGTTCTAGGGTTCGCCTGGGGTGGATATCAGAACGCGCTCGGATACTTCAAGACCTACAACACCAACGCCTCAGTCGAGCTCGCGCAGGGCTGGCAATTTGCCGTGGTGGGCGGAGGCCCCGGGAATTCCGGGATACAACAAAACGGCAGCGCTTGGTCGCCGTACGGGCCGTACGCTCCGAGCAGTTCAAACACTGCGTTCATCCAGCAACGCGGCAAGGTTTCGGCGTTGATTCAGCTGGAGGCGGGCAAATACGTCCTCGGCTTCAAGCTGGCGGGCCGTGGAAATAGTGGCCCTACCTTCGGCGGCAATCAGCAGATCGACGTTGTCTTCAACAACGCCGTCGTGTCGAGCGTCGGCACCTACACCGGGCAGCCTTTTTCTCCATACTCCGTGGTGGTCACCGCACCGGGTTCGGGGTGGTATGAAATCGCGTTTGTCGGAACTCGGCTAAGCGACGAAACGGCGCTTCTCGATGACGTCACACTGGTGGCGGCGAACGAAGACATCTATTCGCTCAAGGTGTTACCCCTTGATCGCGTCGAAGACCGCAATGGCAACTACATGCATATTGATTACGGCGGAACGCACGACGACCAAGTCATCATCAACTCACAGGGTCAATCGACAGCGGTGAACGGGACGCTTTTGAGTTCGTATGGCAGCGCCGAAATTGTGCTGACCGCGCTGGCAGCACGGGTAGGCGTCGTCGCACAAGGCGCGCGACCCGCGCTGGAAATGTATCCGCGTCGACTGACCTATGGCATGCGTGCCACGACGCCGGGATCGGGCAACAACCTCGCGTCGGCATCCGGCATCGAAGTCAGTCGCGTCATCTTGAACTACAGTCCGCGCCCGGACGTATCGAAGCTCTACGACACGGGTTCCGGCCAGATGCTTTTGTCCAAGCGGCTTACGTCAATCTACTCGCTAGTCGGCGGAAACGACGATACGAGCACGTCGGTCCAGCGCGATCAGTTTCACAACATTGAACGCGGCGGCTCCAACAGCAGCGGACAGTGCATTAACGGTCAGGAGGCGTCGTGCGGGACGCTGTACCGCCGCTACGTCTTGACATACACCGAGAGCCCGCGCACCTCGCGCACGCGACTCGACAGTGTTCAGGAATGCAGCGTCGAGCCGAGTACGAACGCCGCAGTATGTCTACCGTCGACGAACTTTACGTGGCAGGACGATGGCGGGCTCACGCTCGCGGCCAGCAGCGGAAGTACACCCACCGGAATCAGTATCAACTGGAACAATCTGTATGCGCAGGGTCAAATCGCCGACGTCGTCGGCGATGGCCGTAGTCGACTAGTCGTGCGCCAATCGAACGCGCAGCTCGCGGTGTGCGACATTGGCACCGGAGGCGCGGTATGCACGTCGCGCACTATCCCTGCTGGGTTCTATCTGCCCGACGCCACTTCAAGTGACGATCACCGTTGGACGGTTGCGGATGTCGACGGCGACGGAATCGCCGATATTCTGGTCACCCCCAAAAGCCAGTATGGTTCGCGAGCATTCGCGTGCACTTATTCGAGCGGCGCTTACCAGTGCGCAGAAATGCCGATCAAGCAGGGCACGCGACCGGGAAGTAATTCGCCAGACAAACGTTATTACAGCAAAGTGGGAGACTTCAACGGAGATGGTCGCATTGATGTTGCGTTCTATCGCGGCAATGGCATCTTTGAAGTGTGTCTCGCACCGTTTGCGCCCTCACGATGCACGTTGAGCAGTCTGCAAGGGCTCAACATCAGCTTCGCCAACCCGGCAAATGAAGAGCCCAACCAAATCGTCGCCGATTTCAATGGAGACGGTCGCGCTGACATCGCGTATCGCGTGTCACGTTTGTGTGTTGAGCAGCCCCTTACCTACTACGACACAGCTCAACGAAAATGCAACCCCGAACCTAACAACGACGATATGTATTGGTCGGTCTGTTTCGCGACTGGCCCCGACAATGCGATGTATTTCAACTGCGCCACGCGGAGTGGCGCAAATGTGCTGGGAGCGGTTAAGACGGTAGCGGGCGAAATCAAGAAAATTGCCAATTTCGATTTCAACGGTGACGGTTTGGCCGATTTCGCGACGTCCGTAAAAGTCAATGGAAACGTCAGCGGATGGCGTGTGTGTCTGTCCACGGGCGACGGTGAGTTTGCGCGAGACGCGAATGGCGGCGGCGAGTGTCCCATCTGGTCTGGCCCGACGGGCGACGTTGACAAAACAGTCTCCGGCGACTTTAACGGCGACGGTCGCACCGATTTAGCGACGTTTAAAAGCGGGGCCAATGGCGCAACCGGTTCGTGGGAAGTGTGCCTTTCCACGGGCTCTGGTTTCCAGTGTCAACCGTCCGTCAGCGGTCCACCAAAACCGGCTGACTGCGGAGGCGGGTGCAACGAAGTATTTCCTGGCGACTTCAACGGTGATGGCAAGACCGATCTAGCCGTCAACGGTTTTGGCACTGCCGGCACACTTTATGTGGGGCTTCCGAATGCAACACCTCCTGACTTGCTCAAACAGATTGCCACGGGACTTTCCGCGCAAACCAAAATTGACTATCGCCCTCTGACTGATTCGTCGGTGTACCAGAAGGCGCGCCCAGCCGATAGCAACTTCCCGCCGCCGGGCATCGACGAAATCGCGATTCAATCGCCGATGTACGTCGTGAGTAGCACACGCGCAAGTACCGGGCAAGCGAACTCCCGCTGGTTCCAAACGCAGTATGCCTATGCACAATTGATGGCAAACAAGTGGGGGCGAGGACTCTACGGTTTCCGTGGTCGTACCTCCACTGACAACGTGCTGGTCGATTCTGACGGTTCGAACGCCGATAGCAGTCAAGCCGTCGTCACCGCAAGTCTGTCCTCGCAGGTATGGCCGCACGTGGGCCGTCCCGTCAGCGTTGTTAAGCAGGCATACGATTCGCCTTCCGGCATGTTTCGCAACGTATCGACCACGCTTAATGAGTATGCTGCGCGCTGCCGTTTGACATCGTCGGGCACTTGGGTGACATGCCCAACCACGGTGCCGTCACTGGGGTATCTATGGGAGTCCCTGCAAACGGTAGCAGTGCAGAATCCGCGCCACAAGCGTGACGCGACCGGTGCGTGGACGGCACTCACAGCAGCCGAACTGGTAACTGATCTTGATGGAACGTCGAGGTTGCCGACGACCTATGTGTTCACGGGAGTCGAGCCTACCGCCGTTGCTACGAACGCATCTTCCCCTATCCCGACAGCGTTGCCAACGGTGAACGATCTCAACACGTTTGTCGACGCGTTCGGCAATCCCAAGCGTGTCGTCTCAATGACGCAGCATCCAGAGAGTGACGAACGCTGGAAACAAGTCGTCGACAACAGCTATTACAGCAATGGTGGCGACACCACCCGTTGGTTGTTGGGCAAACTGCAAAGCGCCACCACGACCACAAGTGTTGCGAATTACACGACTAACGGCGCGACCACGGTTACTCGCAAATCGACTTTCGCCTATCACGGCTACGGTGGCAGTTGCAGCGGAGCGGTCTATGGACAGCTGTGCACTGAGACCGTCGAACCCGACAGGGCGGTGTCGGGCAGCTACTCGCTGTTCCAGCAGACGGCGTACGAGTACGAGGCGTTTGGGAATCGCTCCAAAACTACCGTCAACTTCTACAACCATGACGCAGCAAGCGGGGGACTGCAATCTCGGAGCAGCGGTACCACGTACCAGAATGGCAAATACCCGCTAGTCAACACCCGGTATTACACCGGCAACAGCAATCTGAACCTGAGCGACACGCGAGAGTACGGCACTGTCTTGACTAACCGGTGTCGGATGCCGACCAAGGTGACCGACGCTAATGGCAACTACGCCACGATGGAGTACGACGGCTTTTGTCGTAAGGTGCGGGAATCCGCATACACCAATGACAACAAGCTTGTTAAGCAGAGCACCTTTACGCTGACGACCGGCGGGCTTAGCCTCGGACAGGAGAGCTATGCGCTCGAAACCCGGAGCGCTGACATCAGCAGTACCGACCAGCGCGCCAGCATCCAGTTTTACGACAACCTGCAACGGGTGGTGCGCAGTCAAAGCAAAACCTTCGACGGCAGCTTCGCGCAGGGCAGCACCGTTTTTGACGCGCGCGGCCGACAAATAAGC
>Ga0105044_10006164_pt1 | contig 16473 bp, 19 predicted proteins | sample MAT01_FD_78092 | JGI IMG/M metagenome (GOLD analysis project Ga0105044, IMG submission 78092) | Freshwater microbial communities from Lake Fryxell liftoff mats and glacier meltwater in Antarctica - MAT-01 | ecosystem: Environmental > Aquatic > Freshwater > Ice > Liftoff microbial mat | place... | reverse complement strand
GTGAAAATATTCTGCACATGCTGAATGAACAGTTTACCTGGTTAGAAAAGTATGTGAAGAATGCAGGGAAGAAGGAAGAGAAGAAAGGGTTTTAGTCCTGAGCCTGACGAAGGAGTATTAACCGGGCTGTATTACTACTCTGAGTTTATCGAAGAATTAATGTATTGTCAAACCAACGAAGGAGGTATTTTGTATTTATGTACACAGTTTATCTGCCGAAATTTTATATACACAGGCAGCATTTCTACTATCAACTTCGTTGCGTCGCACTCTTCATCGTTCGGTAATTCTACTGGGCATTTTAGAAGATTCATTCAATAGTTTTGAAGTATCTTTAATTCGAGCTGTTGGTCATAAAAAATATTTTTTGTAATTAAAAACCTAATATGAACAATTTAATAGAGGATATCCAATATTGGGTTTCAAAAAGGGGTTATAGAAAATATATGGCTTTTCTGATTTTTTTATTTCATTCAATACAATCGGATGGGGAGTTGCAGAACCATTAAATATCAATAAAACAGGAAGTTGTTATCCTTATTATCATTATGTTGGGGTTTTTATTTTATCTATTATCCTATTCATTAGATTTATTCCAGTCAATAATCTCGTGACAATAAATTTCGAATCTTTAAACAATTGGAATACAGCTGAACAAAACCCGGAAAGAGAAATAATTGATGATGGTATTTTAGGCAAGACAATTCATTTTAAAGGAGCTGAAAGAGATGCCAGTGATTTTGACATAGTGGGGGCTGCAAATACAGGGTCAGTCTTAATAGTAAAGTATATTCCCTTAAAAGAATTTAGAATGTATGCAAAAATAAATATGATTAGTGAAGATAAAAAGGATTTTAAAATAGGATACATTCATTTCTCTCATAGCTTAGAAAAACCGATAAATATATTCGGAGATGACGAATGGTCTTACCCAGTAAACTTCAGAATCATTGCAAATACTTGGTTTATTTCAAGTCTAAATTTGAAAAAGGCCACTAAAGATACTTTTGGGAAGGATGGCTGGAAATTTAAAGAAATTCGGGGTATTAGAATTAGGGGAACTGGTCAGCTAAACGCTATCATGATTAGATAATAGTTCCCGCCTTCCCCCGTTCTCCTTAGTCTTGCACCCACAATAAGCAAACTAAAAACTATAGGGTTGTTATGCTTCGTTTGTAACGAAGCATCGGCCTCAACGAGGCCGGCTGAGCTCAGCTATAAAAACACCACTTCCAACAAGCCACACTTTTTAGTATGAAAATAATCTTTGCCTCAAGCTGTTCGGAAATTCCGAACAACTGCCGATGATGGTAAAGACTATGAAGTTTCTACGCCTTGGTTCGTGTCCTCAGGTAATTATATATGTGTTAGACCACGGGAGGATAAAATAAAAGATTATATTACTTTCTTGCCGTTCTCATCCCAACGCCCAACTTCTCTTCTTTTACCACAATTTAGACATACCCAAGCATAACTATAAACATTTATACCTTTAATTGAATAGATTCGTGTTGAAGCTATACCCCACCCTGTTTCTTTATTGGAACAGTCGCAAAAAGATTTAGTCGTTGTTCCTATTTGTGGTGGCGGCTCATAAAAATTATCATTCCCCATAAAATCTGTTTACACATTAATCATTTTTCTTCTTTTTAGACTTAGGATTTCCCTTAAAAGATGCTTTCATAATACTGTGAAAAATGCTGGAAGCTTCTTTACCTGATTTTTTTTAGCTTTTGCCATGCAACAAAATTACAATTTTACTTTCTCTGTAACATACTTCTCAATAGGTTGAAATAAATGCTTTATTTTGATTTTCAATGCTTATAAATAAGGGTTTACCTCATAATCCCTGAATTTTGAGGTAAGAAATATCATTTTCTGTCAATTTTCAATATTTGTGTGTAATATTGTACCCACCACCTGATGCCTACACCACTTTTAGAAAAGTCAAAACAAAGTATGATGGCTGCGGAAATGCTTATTAAGGAGCATAACTTTTCCTCAACTGTTAGTCGGGCTTACTATTCATGTTTTCAATATATTCTACATATTTTATTTGAAAAATTAGGGTATAATCATGATGACCTAAAAGCTCAACCAAGAACTGGGACACATTCACAGGCACAATACTTGTTAGAAAGTACATTATATCAAAAGAATAGAAAAGATTATAAGTGGTTTCAAGAAAAACTTCCTGCATTTAAACAAGACAGGGTAATTGCTGATTATTATGGGGAAGCATTAAATCGTGACTTTGCGCATGATGCGATTAATAAAGCTAATGCCATAATTAACACATTGAAACAGTATTATTAAATATTATGAACCCAATAGAGTTTTTACAGCAACAATTAAAGGAGATTTCAAAAAGTTTCCCGAATGTGCATATAAAATATGCCTTTAACAGTGTTATCGCTACTCATATTGTTGAGTTATTGCCTTTGTCCGAATATCAAAATAATGATGCTTTAGATGACGCTTGGATTCCTTTGTCTTTTCAATTTAGGCAGCAGTTCCCAGAAGAGGAGATTTCGTTTGTATCATCAGATTCTTCGTTAAGTATTGAGTCCTCTACGTTTGAATTCAATAAACCAAGTATTCAATGTTTCGGTGACATATCGGCTATATATTCACAAATTTCGCAAGTGGAAATAAATTATACATTCCCTAAGCATATGCCTATTGGAGCAATAGCTATTGGAGCATCAATTGATGCCGTATTAAAATCGCCCAAACAAGATATTGAGAAAGAAACTGACAATAACTACTATCAAGCAGCTGCATAATGGAACAACTTACCACACAGGAGCTAAAACCATCAGGATATAAAGTAATTAGTGTTCTTCTTCTTGAATCTTCATTTTCCAGGGAAACGGGAATTGATGCCACTATTATTAGTGATATTGAAAATGAAATAGAGATTGAGCCTGTTGCGCATGAAACTACTCCGGACAATAAATTTGCAGTTACATTAACAGTTCAGTATAGAGGGATGCAAGACCAAAAACAAATTTGCCTTGCAAACATAAGGATGATTGGGGTTTTTGAGAAGTATGGGGAACCAGCTTTAGCTGATGATAGGTTTAAGGCTATAAATGGCCCGGCAATTATTTACCCTTTTATTAGAGAGCATCTTCACAATCTTTGTCTGAAAGCAGGAATAGCAAATGTTCTATTGCCAACAGTTAATTTTAAACCGTAACGATTGTTGAGCCAATAGAATGAAAAATATAGGGATATTAGTTAATGTTATTTTCAATTTCTTTGCTTTGTTCGTGTCCCCCTAACCAAACTAAGCATGTCTCCCCCAATCTCAACGTTATTGAAAATTAATAACCATTGGAGGAACCGATGACAAACAAAAAACCATCCGCTTTTCAACGAATGGTTCTGTGGAAGCCCCGCAATTAGCGGGGTTGTGTTCTTGTATCTTTTATATCCTGAAGTGAGCAAAAGCCTTGTTGGCTTCAGCCATACGATGGGTATCTTCTTTCTTTTTAAATGCGGCGCCTTCACCTTTTGCAGCAGCCACTATTTCTCCGGCTAATTTATCAGCCATGCTGCGTCCATTCCTGTCACGGCTGTAACGGATAAGCCATTTGATAGCAAGAGAAATCTTTCTATCAGGACGAACCTCAGCAGGAATCTGGAAAGTAGCACCACCAATACGGCGGCTACGAACTTCTACACCCGGTGTTACATTCGTCAAAGCCCTTTTCCAAACCTCGTAACCTTCTTCACTTGTTTGCTTGGTTACTTTGTCCAATGCATCGTAGAAAATATTATAAGCTCCGCTTTTCTTTCCTTCCCACATCAGGTTGTTTACAAAACGGGCAACCAGTTTATCATTAAACTTTGGGTCTGGAGCTAAAGGGAGTTTCTTGGCTTGTGCTTTCCGCATGACTTAAAAATTACTTTGTATTATTTTTGTTTCCTGGTATCCTCCGCCAACTGGCGGAGATAGGGGTTTATTTTTTAGCTTTTTCTTTCTTCGTTCCGTATTTAGAACGGCTCTTCTTACGGTCTTTTACACCGGCAGTATCCAATGAGCCACGAACGATGTGATAACGAACACCCGGTAAATCTTTTACCCTTCCACCACGAATCAAAACGATGGAGTGTTCCTGCAGGTTATGGCCTTCTCCGGGGATATAGGCAATCACCTCAATTTTATTAGTCAAACGAACCTTGGCTACTTTACGCAGCGCAGAGTTTGGCTTTTTAGGGGTTGTTGTATAAACCCTTGTACATACACCACGACGCTGAGGACACTCATCCAAAGCCCTTGATTTACTTTTGGCCCTGATGATTTGTCTTCCTTTTCTTACTAATTGTTGAATTGTAGGCATTCTTGACCCTTGTTTTTGGGAGGGCAAAGGTAAGGGAATAGATGATAATTTTAAAGAGGATAATTGATAATTTTTTACACAAAATGTTTTTTCCCTGTCTGGATAAACATTTGACTGCGGGAAAGTGGTAAACGTATTGAAAAATAGAGAGTTACAGACGAGTATTTAAAAAGGATTACCCCCTGCTTAGTATCATCTCTGAATTAATTTTATACTTTCTGCATCCAGTTATACTTATCCTCTCTCCTGCCTTCCCGGATATCGGCCATCCATTTTTTAATAGTTGGTCCCGTTTTCCAGCTATTCACATCAAATTTCATATCAAAATCTTTGTAGCGAAGTTCTTTTATCAGAGAAATGGTAGCCGCAGTGCCGGTGCCAAATACATCATGCAGCGAACCGTCTTTATACGCATCCATTATTTCTTCAATGCTCAGGGGTCTTTCTTCGACGGTAAGACCCATTTCTTTTAATAGGGTTAATGTGCTTTGGCGGGTTACTCCATCAAGGATGGTGCCCTGCCCGAGGTCTGGAGTAATAGCCGTGTTTCCGATAATAAAAAACACATTCATGGTACCACATTCCTGTACATATTTATGTTCGTAGGCATCCATCCACAACACCTGGTCGTATCCCTTTTTCTTTGCTTCAGCCGTAGCATACATAGCAGCACCATAGTTACCAGCAGCCTTTGCATAACCAACACCACCTGGTGCGGCCCTTACATATTGTTCTTCTACATAAATACGCATTGGTTCGCTATAGTAAGGCCCGGTGGGACTTAATATAATCATGAACTTATAGGTTTCCGAAGGACGTACACCTATCACTTCATCTGATGAGAACATGAACGGACGGATATATAATGCATGATCCGGTTTATTCGGAATCCAGTTTTTATCCAGTGCAATTAGCTGGCGCATTCCTTCCATAAAAATTTCTTCGGGAACAGCCGGCATTTGCATTCTTTCAGCAGAAATATTGAACCTTTTGAAATTATCTTTTGGGCGGAAAATAAAAGCTTCGCCTTCGTTATTCTTGTAGGCCTTAATACCTTCAAAAATGGCTTGGCCATAGTGCAATGCAGCAACAGAAGGGCTTAGCAGCAAAGGCTGATAAGGTTTTATTTCAACATTCTTCCACTCGCCATTTTCACAATCGGCTTCCAGCATGTGATCAGTAAAATATTTTCCAAAAGGTATATTCTCCAGGTTCAGATCTTGTAGTTTGCTTCCTTCCGATTTTCTGATTGAAATATCCATAGCTGCCGTCATAAAAGATTATTTTTGAAAGGTCAAAGAAACGAAAAAAAAGGGACACCTTTCCGGGTAAATTACTAACTGGCTTATGGATATTAATCATATTGAATTACCTGCGTTTGTTGTAGTGGATTTATATCAATCTTCATTAGTTGATAGTAATGAAGCAATTGCAACCGAAACAACCGTTGCTGATACTACTTCGGTTTCGCAATGGAAATCGCTGGGAAGTAATCATAAAAACATATTGATAATAGTAAACAACAACGAAGCTGTTCATCTGCCGGATAATGAGTTGGCTTTTCTTACCGGCATATTAGGAGCTTGTAAACTTAGCTTAGCAGATGTTGCAATTGTTAACCTGAATAATCATCCGGAAGCCTCCTATAAAGAATTGACTCCCTTTTTTAAAAGTAAAATCGTTTTTCTTTTTGACACAGAGCCGGCTGCATTTGGTTTGCCAATGAGTTTTCCGCATTACCAGATACAGGCATTTGCCGGTAGCTCTTTCTTATATTCACCTTCATTAAAAGAATTGGAAAATGACAGAGTGGAGAAAAGTAAATTATGGGTTTGTTTGAAAAGACTTTTTAATCTGTAACCTATTTCAGTATGAAATTGATTTTTGCCACCAATAACCAGCATAAAGTAGATGAGATCCGCTCGGTTGTTGGAAATGAGCTGGAAATAATAACCCTGAAGGAAGCAGGAATAGATATTGATATTCCTGAGCCATATGATACACTGGAAGAAAACGCTTCTGCCAAGTCAAGAACAATTTTTGAAATGACCGGAACCAGTTGTTTTAGTGAGGATACAGGGCTGGAAGTAGCCGCATTAAATGGCGAGCCGGGGGTAAAAAGTGCAAGATATGCAGGCGATAACCGGTCATTTGATACCAACATTGAAAAGCTTTTAAGTAATTTGGCGGACAAAACAGACTGGTCAGCCCGTTTCAGAACCGTTATATCGCTGTTAATTGACGGTACAGAAACGAAGTTTGAGGGCATTTGTGACGGCCAAATAATTGACAATAAACGGGGAGGACAGGGTTTTGGGTACGATCCGGTGTTTATTCCAAACGGTTCAACTAAAACTTTTGCCGAAATGAACATGGGAGAAAAGAACCAATTCAGCCATAGAAAGAAGGCCACCGAAAAACTGGTAGCATTTTTGAATAGTTTATAAACAAACCACTGATTTTGACACCCGAACGCAACCAAAATATTCCCGAAAGCGACCTATTAAGAGGATGCATAGAAGGCAACCGGAGAATGCAGGAAGAACTGTATCGCCGGTTCTCCCCCCGAATGTATGCCGTCTGCCTGCGATATGCCGGTAATGCCGAAGAAGCTGAAGACATATTGCAGGAAGGCTTTATCAAGGTCTTTAAAAAATTAGACAGTTTTCGCAGCGAAGGATCCTTTGAGGGCTGGGTGAGACGCATTTTTGTAAACACCGCCATCGAACATTTTCGTCGCAAACGCTACCTGATGCCGGTAACAGAAAAAGAAGAGAACACCATCGAAGGCAAATACACTTCTGTACTGGATGAACTGGCTGAAAAGGATATACTGGCATTGGTACAGGAACTGTCGCCGGGCTACCGCACCGTTTTTAATATGTATGTGGTAGAAGGCTATACGCATAAAGAAATTGCAGACATGCTGCACATAAGCGAAGGAACAAGCAAGTCGCAGTTATCAAGAGCCAAAGTGATACTACAAGACATGGTAAGGACTTTTATTGACAAGCAAAGAGGTGTAAGATCAAAATAATGAGCAGCGGATTACAAAATAAAATGTACAACTTCGAAGTGCCCCCGCCGTCAGGTGTATGGGAAAAGATTGCCGCTGAATTAGACGAGTCGGAACTCATCAATAAATTTCCTTCAACGCTTTACAATATTCAGGCAACTCCACCGGCTAATGTATGGCAGGGTATTGCTGTTGCATTAGACGAACCGGCATTTGTAAATGATTATGCTGCTAAGCTTGGTGCTATAGAAGTGGTGCCCCCTGCTGCTGTCTGGAATAAAATAAAAAAATCGCTGTATGCTGAACATGAAGCTGCTGTACCTGAGCACAGAAGGTTTTCTCCCTTCCTGAGGTATGCCGCCGCTGCTGTAGTTCTTGGTTTTTTAGCATGGGGTGGAATTAGTTTATTCAATAATAAATCAGCCGATACAACTTTATCTCATGGTCAAACAACTGCACCAGCAGAAAACACCCCAACAAATAACCCGACGAATTTTACTGATGAAGATATTGCTGTAACCGATGTTGCCGCTTCGATGGAAGAAGCCAGGAATGATGCAGCATTAGAAGCCAGTAAAAAAACCTTTGCCAAATTAGATGGAAATGTTACCAGGAGCAAAATAAAAAATGCAGCCAATTTCTTTTTTGTTGCTGACGATTACGAACCTACCGGCACCAGGGGATTGGATATAGAACCAGAGGAAACTCCATCAATGGACGTTTCTAACCGCTATGTTATGCTGATGACACCAGACGGTAACATTATCCGTATGTCTAAAAAACTTAAGGAACTTGTATGCTGTGTATCAGGCGAGTTACAGGATAAAGATTGTGTTGACCAGATGAAAAAATGGAGAGATATCCTTGGGAACCCTTCCATCAACCATTCCTCCAATAGCTTTATAGACATCCTCAGCCTGTTGAACTGTATGCAGGATAATTAATTTGTTCTGACTTGTTTTCCTAATTTTATTGCAAACACTTTTGCATGGCAAGAATAAAAATTGATTTGCCCGATACCTTTTTTTTTTCCTGTGAGATACCTGTTCGTATTACTGATATAAATTATGGCGGCCATGTTGGTAATGATACAGTGCTGACTGTTATTCATGAGGCAAGAATGCAGTTCTTTAAATACCTCGGCTATACCGAAATGAATTTTGCAGGTACTGCTATGCTGATGGCAGACGTAGCTATAGAATTTAAAAAAGAGTTATTTTATGGCGATGCAGTGATTGTGGATGTAAAGGCGGGTGATATTTCCAAAGTAGGATTTGACTTATTTTATAAACTCGGGGTAATCAGGCAAATGCCGGGTGACAAAATAATTTTAGTAGCTACTGCCAAAACCGGGATGATTTGTTACGACTACGAGAAAAAAAAGATTGTAGCTGTGCCGGAAGAAGCAAGAGCTAAGCTGGTCAGTAAATAATAATGTAGCAGGCACAACTAACCATTCCAGATTCTCCAGCTTTCTTCTGCCTGTAGTATAAGCATTTCTTCTCCATTCTTTATAGTTGCTCCATTCTCCTCTCCTTTTTGCAGGAATACTGTTTTAGCCGGATTATATACCAGGTCATAGAGCAAATGACTTTCACCAATGAATTTGTAGGGAATGTCCGGGCAGGCTTCTGTATTTGGAAAAAGTCCAACTGGTGTTGTATTGATGATGACTGTATTTTCCTCCATCACTTTTTTATCAATCTCCTTGTATGTAAATGTGGAGTTATCATGAATTTTACGGCTAACTATGTCAAAACTTATTCCCAGTTTTCGCAAAACAAATGCTACTGCTGCGGTAGCTCCGCCATTTCCCAGTACCAGTGCTTTTTTATGATACGATTTCAGCAATGGTTTTAAGCTTTTTTCAAACCCGGTTACATCTGTATTATACCCAACCACCTTACCACCTGTTATATTGATACAATTACAGGCATCCAAACCATGGGGGATGTTAGAATCGTCAAGAAAAGGAAGCACCTGTTTTTTATACGGTATGGTAATATTTAACCCTTCCAACTCAGGATTATTCCTCAGTAAGATTGGTAACTCGTCTATCGTTTTTATTGCAAATAAATTGTAACGACATTCAGTTATATCTTCTTGCTCAAACTTTTCTGTAAAATATTTTTCAGAGAAAGAATGAGACAGTGGATAACCGATTAGTCCGAACAACCTCATCAGGCTTTCTCCTTTTTATCAAGGTATAAATCAAATGTATCACCACGGAGACCGATACGCATTGTTTCCAATGGTATTACTTCTGATGGTGCAATGTTACCCAGGTTGGAATTGCAACCCACTAATTCAATAAAATATAATTGCTGTGCTTTTTGTGGAGCTTCCCAAATTATTTTTTCAGCGGGTATCTGTGTAAGTATTTCCTGTACCAGGCCTTCTCTTACTTCACCACTGCCACGATATATACCAACGTTACCGGCTTCTCTTGCTTCTGCTATTACATAGGCAGAGCCGGCTTCCAGTTCAGCCTTCATCAATTCAATCCATTTGTACGGTGGAAGGATATGTGCAGCATCTTTACTTCCCACTTCACTTAAAACCGTTCCATGCTTGATGAGTTTTTCGATATAACCACACTTTTCGGCATGCGGAATATTGATAGACCCATCGCTTACTTCCATGTAGCTGATGCCAAATTCCTTACATACGTTTATATAATCATCAAACTGGTTACGGATCAGAAAAGCTTCAAACAAAGTGCCACCGAAATAAACGGGGATATTATAAGACTGGTATATTTCTAATTTCTCTTTCAGGTTGGGCGTAACAAACGAAGTTCCAAATCCCAGTTTCACAATGTCCACATGTGGATGTGATGCACTCATAAAATTCTTTGCTTCTTCCACACTCAATCCTTTATCCATCACCATGGTTAATCCTGATTGACGGGGTTTTGTTGTTCTATCCGGAATTTGCGACAGATTAAAATTCATGCTACTCTTTTTTTCAATAATAAATACAGATGGGCGCCTTCGCTAAAGCTATGGCGGGCGGGCAAAAATAGGGAAGAATCAGCAGAGTGTTGCTGATTAAGGGAAGTTGGAAAGCCTGCTTATCAGATTGATTTATTTCGCTTAAAACGGGCTATTACATCTACCACCTGTTGGTTTTGTAAAATAGCCGGATTAAGCTCTACAAATTTTTTAAGCAATTTTGGAGATTGTCTCATTGCCTCTTCTAATTGCAGGATGGCTTCTTTTGTTTTGCCCATCTTAATTAAAACTGCCGCTTTATAAAAGATGAACAAAGGTTTTCCATTCGTAATTTTTAAAGCAGCCTCCGTTTGCTCCAATGCTTCTTCAAAATATCCGGCTTTGTATAAGCAACAGATTAATGATTCCCATCCGGCAGCATTACGGGGCTTTATCCGAACTACATTGGAAAAATATTGTGCAGCTTCTTTAAATAAACCTAATTCCATTTTACATTCACCCATCAGGAGATTGTATTCAGAATGCAACTTATGAATCTTCATCGCCGTTTCTAATTGCCTGATGCAACTCTGCCACTGACCTTCATTAAAATAGGTGCAGGCTATTTTATAAAACAGTTTACTATCATCCTGCCGTAGGTGAGAGGCCTTACGATAATGGATTCTTGCCTGTGCAAAATTTTTCAGCCTGTCATAACAATGGCCCATAGCTTCAAAAATCACATCTTCTGGCTTCGCCAGTTCGTTCACCTTTTCCAATACTTCAATCGCTTCTTTATATTTACGCAGCCTGATGTAGGCATCGCCCATGTTACGATAAGCATAATCAAATTTTTCATCAATAGTAACGGCATACTGGTAAGCATCAATTGATTTCTCATACAATTTTAACCCCTGGTATGCGGCAGCAAGGTTGAACCATGCCAGTTCATTATAAGGATATTCATCAATAATGTGCTGATGCAGGCGGATGCTTTCCTCGTTCCGTCCTGTGAAATCTGTCCAGAAGCAAATTTTATATAAGGCTTCCTCATTAGTGGGTTCATCTTCCAGCACCATTTTCAGGCAATCAAATACTTTGTCGAAGTCTTCATAATCGTCATACACATCTGCCAGCTCAAAGAGTAATTCAATTTTCTCCTCCCCTTCAAATAATGATAAGGCTTCTTCCAGCAGTACCACCGCTTTCTCCTGCTGATCGAGTGCCAGGTAAGCATCTGTTTTTAAAATATAAAGATTTATGTCGCCACCATCCAGTATAGATGCCTGATCTAAAATATCCAGTGCATCCTGGTAGCGGCGGTTGGCAAGCAGGATGTCTGCTTTTTTGATAAGCAACATAGAGGAGTAGGGAAACTGCTCGGCAGCAATTTCGGCGGCTTCCATTGCCTTTATAAGGTCTTCTTTTTCCTGGTAGTATTCTATTATTTTTTCAAAGGCATCTTCTTCAATAAATGAGTGGCTGCGGCCATTTTTGAAATTTTCGTACGTTTTAAGCAGTTCCCGAAGCTGTTCCCGATCTTCCTTGTGGGGGTTGTTTTCTTTCATCTAACCAGTGTTTGGTGAGAAAATCCCGATAGCTATCGGGAGTTAAAGAGCCGGATCAGACAGCAAAATCCCTTTGCCCCCTGAAATGTGTTATTTACAACAAGTTAAGTTAAAAAAACTGACAGGAAAAGGGAGGAGTTTTCCCCATATGTGCAAAATAGTTATTTTTTAAAAGCAACCAGATGTAACAAATTGCACTCTGTTTACGTTAAGGAAGCATTAAAGTTCTGGATAAACGGTTTCTTTTATATTGATTTTGTGATTACTTTTGTACGCAATGAACCACCCCAAGTTGAACATATCTAAGTTTGTAGGCAGAAAACTGGCAGTAATACTGCTTATAACAGTTTCTGCAGCAGCTTCTTTTGCCACACTGGGTGATGGAAAGAAGAAATCTACCTTGCCTAAAAGCTCATTGCTTTCCTCTAAAACAATGAAGCCCGGTTCCTTTTCTTTAAGGTCTGGTTACACTTATCGTGGAAACCAGATAATAAATTCTCAAATCCAAAACAGGTATATCAGCCTTAACACTACTGTTACTTATCAAAAAGGCAATACCACTTATATTGTTCCGCTTAAAAAGAAAGTGATATTGAACAATGTAAAAATTGATCTTAGTAACAGCCAGTTACGCAGAAATTAATTCATCCCTGCCCCTTTACTTTCTTCATATGTCATTACTCTATAACCAGATTTTGGTATATCTAATTTTGCTTGTGGAACTGGATTAAAACTGATATTGGAAATGGTGTACGTTACCATCATCTTTCCCATTGTAGCCTCGTATTGCATTGCCAAACCGGGAAGGTTTTTATTTAAGTATTGAAAGTCTTTGTTTACCGGAAGTAAATCTTTAGTAAAATAAACAGTAAATGTAGTACCGTCTGCCAGTTTACCTATTGCCTTCTGACAATTATAGTTAGCAATCGTTTTATATTCATCTAGGTAGGTGAACGTAACTCCTTCGTATTTTTTATTAGACTGTTTCCAGTTGTCCGGAGTCATTGTAATCATGTACCGCTGTTCTCCGTATTCTTTTAATATAGCGACATTACCCGTTTTGCCATCAATAATGGTGGCTTGTGTACCGAGTGAGCTAACCATTTCAGAACGGCTGGAATTACCTTTCAGATAAATAACACTGGTAGCACCATCTAACAAGTCTGCTGCCTGTGGTTTTGAATTGCTGGTGTTGATAACAATATCATAAGAGATAGTAGCTTCTGTTAGTTTTCTTGGAGTCTGTGCTATTAATTGCGCAGAAGCTGTTAATGTGATAATTGTACTAAGTATGTAAGTTGTTTTTTTCATTTCAATTTTAATCTGCCTTATATATCTAAAAGACGTGCCAATTTAACTAATAAGTTGCAGCCCCACCCCCTGCCCTCCCCACTTTGTGGAGAAGGAGTTAAAAAACCTGGTAGCCAAAGGCCAAACCGGTTCTTCTTAAGAATATTTTAACTAAATCAACGTTTGTTCTTTTGCTGCATTTCTTTCATCTTTTTCTGTTGCTCCTGCATCTGTTCCATCCGCTCCTGCCACTTTGATTTTGTTTTGGGTTTTTTTCGGTTCGCATCTATTTTAGCCAGAATTTTTTTATTGTCAATAATGTAATTCTGGATAACAAACTGCAATGCCAGTGTAACAACGTTTGAAACAGTGTAATACCATGTTAATGCTGAAGGAAGCCGGTTAAAGAAGAATAAAAGGAATACCGGGAATATATATGGCAGATATTTCATTACCGGGTTACTTTGATCCGGCGTCATACTCATGCTATAAATGGATATCAGAAAACTGGTAATAACAGCCGTAATATTAAAAAGGCTCAGGTGGCTTCCCAGTAATGGAATGTGAACTCCAAACTTAATTGGTGCATCATAAGCTGCAAGGTCACTAGCCCAGAGGAACTCAGCGCCTCTTAATCCAACGTCAGCACTAAAAAGGCTGAAAAGGGCAAAGAAGATCGGTATTTGCAATAATGCCGGTAAACAACCGCCTAATGGATTTACCCCTGCCTCTCTGAACAATTTCATTTGATCCATGCTCATTGCCTGCCTGTCTTCACCATGCTTTTCTTTCAACTTGGCGATTTCAGGTCTCAATACTTTCATTTTGGCTCCGCTGAGATAGCTCTTATACAAAAGTGGCGAGGTTACCAGTTTAATAAAAATAGTAAGCAGGGCAATAGCTAAACCCATGCTACCTGCAAAACTTTTTAGAAAATCAAAAATGGGGAGAATCACATACTTATTGATAGGGCGAACGAATGAATAAATTCCCTGACCAAGGTTAACCAGTTTTTCAAACTTTAAATCATAGGATTTTAAAATATGATAATCAGATGGTCCATAGTAGATGCTGAATGGAATAACTGATGGTGTGCCAGCCGGCACCTGTATCTTCATATTAGCAATGGATTGTACAATTATTTTTGTGCTGTCTGGCAGATTATCTTTCCATTCCATACTGCCGGAAGTAAAGTTACTTTTTGCGACAAGGATTGTAAAAAAGAAACGCTGCCTTACTCCAATCCAATTGACAGATTCATCAAAATTCTTACTGTTCTTACGGCCAATGGTATGATAATCAAAACTGCCATCTTTTACATAACCCACCTGGGTATTTTGTTTTTCAAATGAAATATCAGATTCCTGCTGCGCTGCTGCATACTGCCAGGAGAGGTTCATAGTTCCCTGGGTAAGCAAGGTATTAGCACCATTCATTTTTACGTTGAAATCAACCATATAGTTATCTGGCTTCAACGTAAATTCATGAGTAATATAAGAACCGCTGCTATCGGATGATTGCAAAGTAAAAGAGGCTGTTTTATTTCCATCTTTCGAGGAAGAATCAATTTTAATGGTTGAAAAAAACAAATCACTGGTTTGAGCACTTCCGCCATTAGCTGTTTTACCAGTATTTATCGTATAACTTATTTTGTCAAAATCAGTAGCTGACAATTTTACAAGACTGCTATCCTGCCCCTTAAAGTTTTTTAATTCTACTTTTTTTGGCTGTCCACCTTTTGTGGTAAAGGTTACTTTTATCAATTTGTTTTCGAGGGTTACTAATTGCTCGGTTCCTTTAGCTGTATCCCTGAAAATACCGGTAATTTCCTTTTGGGTCAGTGAATCTTTTATTTTGCCTAAAGAATCTTCAATGGGTTTATAAGCAAGTTTAATGGAGTCTTCTTTTAGCTGCTGCACTTTTGCTTCTGCTGCTTTCTTTTTACGGTGTTCCGCCTGTTGTTGATTGGTAAAATAGAAATAGCCAAAAAACAATGCCGCCAGTACTACAAAACCAACGACGGTATTACGATCAAACTTCATTCTTTACTTTTTTTGGAGTGGGCAAAGATAGGGGAAAGGGCCGTAGACCGGAGTCGTTAGTCGGGAGTATGGAATCAGGAGCCGGTGAGTAGCAGTTTTCGCTTCCTGATTGACGGCTAACACCGTCTGACTAACTAAATCATTTCGCTTTGTAAAAGAGGATTCTTCACCTCTGTCTTGTTTTCAGAATAAGCTTTAGCAGCCTTTATAAAGTGAACAAAAACCGGCTGTGGGTTTTCTACCGTACTTTTCAATTCCGGGTGATATTGAACACCAATAAAGAAAGGATGGTTTGGCAATTCAATAATTTCCACCAAATCTGTTCCCGGGTTTTTGCCACTGGCTTTCATACCCGCATTTTCAAACTGGTCAAGATATTTATTATTGAACTCCCAGCGATGACGGTGGCGTTCGCTGATTTGCGATTTTCCGTAGATGGTATAAGCCAAAGTGCCTTCTTTAATATCGCAGGGGTAAGAACCGAGCCGCATAGTGCCGCCTTTGGCAGTCACTTTTTTCTGTTCTTCCATCAGGTCAATAACTGGTTCTTTTGTATCCGGATCCATTTCAGTGGAGTGGGCATCATTTAATCCCAACACATTCCTGGCAAATTCAATGGCCGCCATTTGCATACCCAGACATATTCCAAAGAATGGCAGTCCATTTTCTCTTGCATATTTAACCGCAACAATTTTTCCTTCCACACCACGATGACCAAAACCCGGAGCAACGAGCAGGCCATCTAAGCCGGCCAGTTTCTCTGCTACATTATCATCTGTAATAAATTCACTGTGGATATTTATTACCTGCACCTGACATTCATTAATGGCACCTGCATGTATAAAAGACTCGAGGATGGATTTATAAGCATCCTGCAATTCGAGGTATTTACCTATTAGCCCGATAGAGACTTTACTTTTCGGATATTTTAATTTATCGAGAAACTCTTTCCATTTTGTAAGCTCCGGTTCTTTATTATTGGCAATATTCAGTTTCTTCATACAGATGATGTCTAACTTTTCCCGCATCATCAGTAATGGCACTTCATAAATTGTTGACGCATCCATGGCTTCAATAACTGCTTCCATTTTTACATTGCAGAAAAGAGCAATCTTGCGGCGAAGTTCAAGGTTCAATGGCTTCTCTGTTCTGCAAACAATAATATCAGGATGCACACGTTCCTGGCTCAGCATTTTTACACTGTGCTGGGTAGGTTTTGTTTTTAATTCTTTAGCTGCTTTTAACTAAGGTATTAATGTAAGATGCACTACTAAG
>Ga0105044_10006161_pt1 | contig 16475 bp, 10 predicted proteins | sample MAT01_FD_78092 | JGI IMG/M metagenome (GOLD analysis project Ga0105044, IMG submission 78092) | Freshwater microbial communities from Lake Fryxell liftoff mats and glacier meltwater in Antarctica - MAT-01 | ecosystem: Environmental > Aquatic > Freshwater > Ice > Liftoff microbial mat | place... | reverse complement strand
TTTTAGAACAAATGAACTGTAAGCGATCTACTGAAACACTGATTCTGTCGTTCAAGAATTTGGGTCGGCATGGTGTTAGAACCCCTGAAAGTAGTACAAATACTCCAAAATGAGAATTGCTGCATGCTGGGGACCTTGCTAGCCGGACGCTACAAAATCATTACCATCCTGGGAGCAGGAGGCTTCGGTCAAACTTACCTTGCTGAAGACATTCAGCAGGCACATCGCTGTGTCGTCAAGCAATTTCAGCCCACCAGCCAAGATAAAAAATTCCTCGAAGTGGCTCGCCGCCTCTTTCAAACAGAGGTAGATACCCTCCGTCGGTTGGGGGTACATGAGCAAATTCCAGCACTCTACGATTTCTTCGAAGACAGCAAAGAATTTTATCTGGTGCAAGAATTCATCGAAGGTCATTCCTTGGCCAATGAGTTCTCCCGCCGCCACCAACTCACCGAAGGTGAAGTCATCGCCATCATCCAAGATGTGTTGGAGGTGTTGCAGTTTGTTCACCAAAACCAAGTCATTCACCGTGACATCAAGCCGGGCAACCTCATTCGCCGCAGTCAAGATGGCAAGATCATTTTGATTGATTTTGGCGCGGTCAAAGAAATTCATACCCAAATGGCCACCAGTGTCAGTGGCATGACCAGCTTTACCATCGGCATCGGCACCCAGGGCTACACCCCCAGTGAACAACTCATGGGTCGCCCCCGCTACTGTAGCGATATCTACGCCCTAGGGATGACCGCCATCCAGGCACTCACGGGCCTGTCGCCTTCGCAATTGCCCGACGACCCCAACACCCTCGATATCGCGTGGCAAGACAAGACCGATATCAGCCCCGGCCTCAAATTTATATTGGATCGCATGGTGCGCTATGACTACAACCAGCGCTACCCCTCCGTCGAAGATGTGCAACGAGCCTTGCTCCGCCTCTCTGATGTACCAACGAATATCACAGATGTAGAGGATGTTCCGGCGGAGTTACTCCTACCCGACGGGTTACTCCATCAGCAGTTGTTGACGCAGCCCGTGCGCCCCGAAAGTTGGCGGGAGATGGTCAAGGCTGGGGTCAAAGCCATTGCGATCGCCACCCTTGCGGTCAGCGGCTTCCTGCTCGGGATCCGCCAAATTGGGTGGACGGAACCCATGGAGATGGCCGCCTACGATCAAATGACCCGTCTCCAGCCCGTTGCTGGCCCTGATCCCCGTCTTTTAGTCGTCAGCATCACCGAAACGGATCTGCAAAATATCCAGCGGGTTACCCCCTCTGATCGCACCCTCGCCGAGGCGCTCGAAATCCTACAGGCGCTAGAACCCAGGGTCATTGGGGTTGATTTACTCCGCGACATTCCTCAAGATCCAGGCCGAGCAGAATTTTTACAGCAACTCCAAGCCAATAATGTGGTGGCCATCATGAAATTGGGGGATAGCAATAATGGCCTTATCCCTGCGCCGAGCAGTGTCCCCCCCGATCGAGTGGGTTTTAATGACTTTCCCATCGACTCCGACAATGTGATCCGTCGCAACTTGCTATTCGCTTCAGCCGACAATCAAAGCTACTTTTCCTTTGCTACCCGGCTAGCCCTCAAGTATTTAGAAACCGAAAACATTGCCCCCATTACGATTGAAGATAAGGATGGGTCAGAGGATGTCATCCAACTCGGAGATGCCCTATTGCGCCCCCTCGAAAAAACCTCAGGGGGCTATCAAAATGCGGATGCTGGGGGCTATCAAATATTACTGCGCTACCGAGCCTCGGGCAGCCCTGGCCGGGTGATTACCTTGACTGATGTGTTAGATGGCAATTTTGAACCCGAATGGATTCAAGACAAGGTGATCCTCATCGGAACGACAGCACCCAGCGCCAAAGACCTGTTTTATACCCCATACAGCGCCAGTCAACAAGATGTTCACCAAATGGCTGGAGTGGTCGTCCATGCCCACATGACCGGCCAATTGATCGGCGCAGCCCTCGGAGATCAGGTTTTGTTCTGGTACTTCCCAGGCTGGGCTGAAATGCTGTGGGTGGTGGCTTGGTCTGCTGTGGGTGGAGTCTTGGGCTGGTTTGTGCGCCATCCGATTATATTAGGAGGGAGTTCGACGGTTTGGTTGGTGGTGATTGTTGGAGTGGGGGTGGTGCTGTTTAGCCAAGGAGCCTGGATTCCGGTCGTGGTGCCGGCGATCGCCTTCTTGTTAACCGATGCCGGAGTAGCCGTCTTCCGGCTCTACCGCGATTATCGGCGACAATCCTTCCACACCCGGATTTTGGCTCACCCCCTCACGCAACAAATCACCCAGACCTTTCATAATCCACAAAAATAGTACAAAATTAAGTACAGAAGCCCCACCTAATCTGCAAACCCAAGATCTGTATAAATTGGCGATCCTTTAGCGCAGAAACCCTTTCAGACTGCCCTGTCCCTATCCTGATATCAGATTCAGCAACCGAACCGGGTGCCTGCGTTGCAAGATTGCCATCTCCAGGCTAACCCTCCGTTGAGTTTATAGATTGAGTTCTAGATTGAGTTCTAGATTGAGTTCATATAGCCGTAGCCATGATCCATAGGACATTTATAGCAAGATTCATAATTATGAGAGCACTGATAACCTTTACCAGATAAAGGCTTCAGGCATCTTAGTGTATTCCATATCTATGAAAACTGCTATATCTGTCATTCCCGCGTAGGCGGGAATCCATCTTTAAGGTCGTGCAACCCATGGATTCCCGTTTCCACAGGAATGACGCTGATATGTCCTAAATTTTGTGACTATGGCTATAGATCAGGATTCAGATCGACTGATTCAACGTTGGGAAATGGATGTGCTTTGATGAGTGTAATATCTGGGTGAGTGTCAGGTCTGGGGGGATGGCTCGTGACGCACCCCGCACCCCCAGCGGTTCTCTCAGGTTCTAGCGCCCCGCCCTCTGCCTGTTTTGCCCTTCCGCAACCCGTTTTGTGGCTTTCTTTGTGGCTTTTCCTGTGGATTCTAAGGTAACTGACTTACAATCTCGTTCGAGTAGAGCCGATGTGTTGCCTGGTATCCGGCTGAATCGGCAACAGCGTCAGGCGTTAAAGAGCCTAGAAAAATTTACCTGTAGCCGAGATAAATTATTTTTGCTGACGGGTTATGCTGGCACGGGGAAAACGACATTGCTCCAGGCGTTACTGAAGCGAATGCGGGATCAGGGCGATCGCCGCAAAATTGTGTTCACGGCTTTTAGCAACAAGGCTACAAAGGTCTTAGAACGCATGGCACAGTCGTGGGAGCTAGATATTGATTGCATGACCTGTTGCAAATTGTTAGGGCTACGGCCTGACATTGACACCAGCAGCGGCAAACAGGTGTTTAAGGCCGATCGCGGTAGCGAAAATCTGATTGGCACCTACCAACTGGTGGTGGTGGATGAAGCCTCGATGATCAATGCCGAAATGTGGGATCTGCTGATGATGGCAGTGATGGATTTGCTCTCTAAAACGCAATTGCTATTTGTCGGAGATGTGGCGCAGTTGCCGCCGGTGGGTGAAGCTGAATCTCCGGTCTTTAAAGAAATTTCTAACCGAGCAGATCTGGCGGAGGTGGTGCGCTATGGAGGGGCGATCGCCCTCCTCGCCGAGTCTATCCGCAACAACCTAACCCAATCAGAGTTACCGCCGTTTGTGACCGATACCAATGGCGATCGCACCGAGGGCGTCATTGTCTGCCAACGACCTGCCTGGGAAAAACTGCTGATTCGCGCCTTTCAAAGTGATGCCTATAAGCGCGATGCTGACCATGTGCGCGCTCTGGCTTACACAAACCGCTGCGTCGATGCCCTCAATCGCAAAATTCGGGTGGCCATCTATGGAGCCAAAACCCCGCGTTTTGTGGAAGGTGAGCGCCTCGTTGCCAACAGCCCCTATCTCTGGAATGACACTATCATTCTTCAAACCTCTAGCGAATGTGAGGTGCTGAAGGTGGGCACCGCCCAGCAAGGGATGTGGCAAGTGTGGGATCTGCAGGTGCTGACCGACGACAGCAAACGCCGTAACCTCCATGTGTTACACGAAAGCAGCACGGGCGAGTTTCAGCGCTTGCTCACGCTCTATGCCAAAGAAAAACGCTGGCGTGAATTTTGGGATCTCAAAAGCCTATTTGCTGAGGTCAATTATGCCTACTGCCTCACCATCCACAAGTCCCAAGGTTCCACCTTCCAAAATGTGTTTGTGGATGTGCCCAATGCCCTGATTAATCGAAACCTCCGAGAGCGTAATCAACTCCTCTATGTTGCCGTCACCCGCGCCGCCAAGCGTCTCTTTATTGATTAATGCATCCCTTTTATAAATGATTGCATTCGTGGAAGGGATGGCAGACTCTAGAGCGGGAATGGGCGTTTTTTTAGGACATTGATAGTTTGTTAAGGGAGGGGCGATCGCCCCTCCCTTGACCCCACGGCTAGCGGATCTCTTGGGTCGAGGCCGGGTCGCGCCAGTAGGTAATGCGATCGGTCAAGGGCACCACGGAGGCACCAGGGAAGTAGAAGGACAGAATGCGCGGGGCAGACCAGTTCAGTTCTCCAAGGTTCATGGCTCCGGTTTGGCTTAGCCCTACGGCATGACCCCAGCCGCCGCCGACAAAGCGATACCCCGTCAGCACCTGCACCATGGCTGGGGGGCTGGGAACTGCTGATGGTGTGGGAGGGGTTGGCACGGATGCCGCCTCTGAAGGAACCGCCGGATCACCGCTGGGGCTAGGAGCTAGCTCTGCTGCCGGACTAGGAACCGGACTAGGAGCCGGGCGCATTTCATAGGTGGGGTCAATGTAAAACAGGGTGCTGCGGGGTGGGGTGAGGGCGCGCAGCACCTCATCTTTTTCTAAAACGACTTGACCCAGATCTGTCATCACCACGAGCTTTTGAACCCGCCCCCCGGCAGACCGCTCAGACACCGAGAGCGATTCGACCCGCTGAAAATTGGCGAGGGGATGTTGGCGGCTGCGGAGATAGGCTTTGATATCTGTGGTGAGGTCGGCTAGGGTGCTGGTTTCGTCCCAGCGGAACGGCTCCCAGCCCACTTCGTTAAAGCCTTGCTCTAGGCGAATGAAGGCACGGAAATTGGCCTCCTCTGACAGAGGGCGGGCTTGGAGATCCCACAAATTTTGTACAGAGTCGATGCGGGGGCGGAGATAGGGGCGATCGGGGCCATTCCACACATCGGAGAAGGCGGCGGTGACGCCTCCGGTGGTAGAGGAGTAAAGCGCATCGACCAGTTCATTTTGATAGGTCAGCACTTGGCTTTGGGTGACGGCGATCGCCCGATCGGTTGAATTGGCCGCACCGCTCAACCCCCGATACACCTGGCACTGGGTGTCGGCACACAGTTGATAGTTGTCGATGGCAAAGCGGCGGAGATTGCGCAGGGCATAGGTGCGCGCCAAAATGGCCTGGGCTTCGATGGTGGGCGGGGGTGCCCCAGGGCCAATTTCAAAGGGCACAACCCCTCGCAGATAGGTTTCGGTCGGAACGTTGTTCACGAGGGTATAGGTGCCGTAGGCGTTGGGCTGCAGCCGAAAGCTCCCAGCAAACAAGCGCCGCTGATCAGCCTGGGGCGTTTCGTTGACATACAACGTCCCGGTGCTAGAGGTGATATTGACCTCCTCCGACACCATGCGGCTGCCATTGATCACAAATCCCGCCTGAGGGATTTCGCGCTGCACCTGGCTATCTAAAAAGACCGTTCTGCCGCCTTGGGCCTGAACATTGCGGAGTGCCAAGCGGCGCAATAACGGGGTGCGGTACGTATCGCGCTTAGCCCAAACTTGCCACTGCTGGGGTTGAGCAATTTCAATTTCTAACCCCTGGGAGCGCCAATAATTGGCACTGTCTTCGGCGCTCTCAAAGCTGCGGTGGGTGCTGAGCACAACCCGCTCTGTCACCTGGGGAGTTGGCAACGGTTGCGGCACCACCTCCACTTGCACCGGGTCGCGGGTGGTGTAGGTTTGGGAGCCTTGATCGGTCTTTAGCTGGAGGGAAAGCTGGCTCCCAGGGGGCGGAGTCAGGGTGAGGCGATCGCCCCGTTCATCGCCAAAGCGCTGCACGATCCCAATTTGTAGCGTTGGGTTGGCGGGGGTGGTTTGGGCGATCGCCTCTGGGGCGGCTCCTAGCAGACACCCTGCCGCCAATAACAAACCCTGCCACAGGGGGCGAGGGGAAGTGGTGCGGGAGGGCTGTAGCTCAAGCAACGCCGTTCTTTTTAGAGGAGCGACGGAAGGGGCAACGGAAGGAGTTAAAGGCATATCGCAGGGGTTCATGGTCTGGCTTTCAGGCCGTTTTCCAAGCTTTTGTCGGTTGCGCATCAGATGTTTTAACCTTTGTTTTAACCCTTGTTTTAACCCTGGACTTGAGCCTAGGGGCGATCGCCATCAGCTCTAAACTTAAACTATTAAACTCAACCTTGATGATTTTGGCACAGGTCAACCCCATACATTTGCTAATTTTTGGCTCAAACCCTGGTTCACCTAGGTTGAACGACCTGTTGAGAAAATACCTGAGCGACCTCTGACGGTTGTTGATAGGTCTTTGGCTCTTGGAACAAGGGAACAAGGGGCTTAAGCTCCTTGCCTCTACTCTCAACTAAAATAATTGTGTCGCATATTGACCGGGTTAAGTTCCCACCCTGCGTTTTAGGGGAGCTTTAGGGGAAAATGGGGTGCGTGACTGAGAACCAGCGATAGCCAGGAGCGCGACTAGACAGGCGCGTGAATCAACAGGAGCGTGATGAGATGAGCGATGGTGCGGCGCGGTATAGCGTGGTGTATGTGACCACAGGGACAGAAGACGAAGCTCGGGCGATCGCCCACACCCTCGTGCAAGAACAACTGGCGGCCTGCGTCAACTTTTACCCTATCCAATCGGTTTACAACTGGCAAGGTGAGCCGCACCAAGACGCTGAATGGCAACTGGTGATCAAAACCCAGCTTGCTCTGTTTGATACCCTTGCGGCCAGGGTGCAAGCCCTCCATTCCTATGAGGTGCCCGAAATCATCGCCCTTCCCTTGCAGGCCGGAGCGCCGACTTACCTCGCCTGGATCGCCGCCCAAACCTCCTCCAACGAAAGAAGTTCTAGTGAGAGAGATCCCTGAACGATCCCCTCCCAAAAAAGCCTGCCATCGGCAGGGATGGCAGGCTTGGCTCATTCCGCTTGTCTGATCGGCTTGTTGTGACAGGGATGCGGCAAAGGGAATGGGCGATCGCCCATTCCCTTTGCCGCCGTTGATCTCCGTCAGCGTTTATTTTGTGGCTCCAGATAGCATGGAGCTGATAGCGTCTCGGAGCACTGCGGCTTTGTCGGTTTTTTCCCATGGCAGATCAAGATCAGGTCGCCCAAAGTGGCCATAGGCTGCCACATCTTGATAAAAGCGCCCGTTGCGTTCGGCGGGCAAGCGATCTAGCCCAAAGGTTTGCATGATCCCCGCTGGGCGCATCTCAAAATTCTCTTGAACAAGCGCTAGCAAGCGATCATCATCGACCTTGCCGGTGCCAAAGGTATCTACCAAAATACTCACCGGACGAGCAACGCCAATGGCATAGCTCAACTGCACTTCGCACTTATCGGCTAGCCCTGCCGCCACAATATTTTTGGCCACATAACGCGCTACATAGGCAGCGCTGCGATCGACCTTTGTAGGATCTTTACCCGAAAAAGCACCGCCCCCGTGGCGCGAGTAGCCACCGTAGGTATCCACAATAATTTTGCGCCCAGTTAACCCCGCGTCTCCTTGGGGGCCCCCAATCACAAACTTGCCTGTGGGGTTGACCAAAAACCGGGTATTGGCATCGGGTTTGATGGCAATGTCAGCAAACACCGGAGTGACCACCGCATCCCAGAGGTCTTCTTTGATTTTGGCTTGAATCGCATTGGCATCGGTGAGGCTGCCAATGGTCGCGGTGTGCTGGGTGGAGATCAAAATGGTGTCGATGCCCACCGGAATGCCATCTTCATAGGCAATGGTGACTTGGGTTTTGCCGTCTGGAGCCAAGTATGTCAGTTGTTTGTTCTTGCGCACGATGGATAGTTGGCGCGAGATGCGGTGAGCCAAGCTGATGGGCAAGGGCATCAATTCGGGGGTTTCGTTGCAGGCATAGCCAAACATCAACCCCTGATCTCCGGCTCCGATCGAGTCAAGCACCTCTTCACTCGATTGGGCGCGCTGCTCATGGGCTTGGTCAACCCCTTGGGCAATGTCAGGAGATTGGGCATCGAGCGCGACCAGCACCGCGCAACTGTCGGCAGAAAACCCATTGCTCGCGTCGGTATAGCCAATTTCAGCAATTTTCTGGCGCACCAACTCAACATAGTTAACAGTGGCTGCCGATGTGATTTCGCCGGTGAGCAACACTAATCCGGTGTTGACTACCACCTCAGCCGCCACACGGCTGCGAGGGTCTTGGGTCAGCAATGCATCCAAAATAGTGTCGGAGATTTGGTCGCAAATCTTATCTGGATGACCTTCTGTAACCGATTCGGACGTAAATAGGTAACGACGAGACAAGGGAATGACCTCTGCTTCAACGAGGGTGGACGTTGCTTATTTATTAAGGATAATTTAGGGAATTTATCACAAATCGGGATCGGATTGGTGATGTGAAAGGCCACCTTCTTGACCGGGCTATGGGGAATTCTAACAAAATGCCCAAGGCAAAAATAGCTGTTTCGATTGTAGAGTTTCGGACTGACACTTGCGCCCCCAAAAACCAGCGCGCTCACTTTAGGGGTAAGGAATCACCGTGATTTGGCTGGGATCATGCAACTGCACACTGGCCGTGAGGGCAGGAGGATCGGCCAACCAAGCCCAAAGAGCCGCGATCGCCCCTGCGGTGTGAGCGGCGATCGCCATCTCCATATCTCCCTGGCCATCGCCCACCATCAGCACCTCCGCCGGAGCCACCCCCAACTGGTCGCAGAGGCGATAGACCAAGCGCGGGTCAGGCTTGGTCGGCTGACTTGGTTCAGCGCCTACATAGCCTTGAAAATAGGGATCGAGGCCGTAGGTATCGAAAAACGACTGGATATTGCTAGGGCTATCAGCAGAGATCACGCCCAGCAGCACCCCATGGCGAGTGAGGTGTTCTAGCAACGGCAGGATGCCGGGGAGTGGCGGTGTTTGGGGCGCTCGGGAGGGCAGTTGGCGATCGGCCTCCTGAAACACCTGGGCGACCTGAGCCAAGGCTTCAAACCAAGGAATACCTTGGGCGGCAAGATAGGTGGCGGCGGCAATTTCATTTTCGAGGCGGGTGCCCACCGCCATCAAACCCGCAGGGTCGAGGCGATCGCCCCTAACCCCAAAGGCTCGCTGCATCGCCTCACCCACCCCCGGAACCCGCTGATCGAGGGCGCGCGATCGCCCTTCCGCCAAGGCTCGTAGGTATGGCTCGACATCAGCCAATGTCCCATCTTTGTCAAAAAACACCGCCCGGATACCCGGAAATGTGGTTGTTCCACAACAAATCGAAACCAATTTTTCTAGCCTTCCACCCAGACATCTGCCCGAATTTACCATTTCCCTGGGTCTTTCTTCGGCACCGTAGCCCTAGTCGGCAACAACCAGTTCACCAACTGGCAGCACTCTTGGCACCGCTGAGTTCCTCAACGTTCCTCAAACGAACCTGTCAGCGTTCTCCAAAATGTTCTAAATCTCAATCTTTTTCCACACTTGGCTTCGACTGATTGTGTTCGCCACCCAGGTATGCGGTGACGAGTGCCAGTGGCGAAGGGTCTACGGGGATCGAGGTCATGATCCAAAACCGCGCCGAGTTAGAGGATCCAGCCATCATGATCGACGACCAATGGCCTTAGAAACCGCTGGCTGCATCCGGGTGCGGGTGCAATGGGCGTTAGGCGATGGAGCCAAAACTCGGCTGCTGGTGACCCTCGAAGATACCTTTTTGACAGCCGAGCGGCAGATGCAAGCAGAACGGAAAAAGTATGGCCTTACCCCCCGTGAAGCTGAGGTTTGGTTATTGCGGCGGGCAACCTGCACGTATAGGGCGATCGCCAGTCAGCTATACATCACCGTCGATACTGTCAAAAAACCCATGAAAAGCGTCTATGCCAAGCGAAATACATTTCACTGGAGGGAAGAATGATGGCGGAGTCACCCCGCTGAGGCGAAGAACTAGGCAAAGAATCCGCCCTCGTTGTGCCAAATAGCCCACCCTCTGGGAAAAGCATAGCTCTACAATATCCCCCACCCCCTTCTCCCCAAAATCAAGATCCCCAAAAAAAGGAGAAAGGGCGCCAGGCAGTCCTTGTCTTATAAAGGTGATAAAGTTGCTAAATCTGGCTATGAAACGGGTTCTGAAAGCCTTACGGCACTCTTCGCAAGTCTGGCAAAATCATAGTTCCATTCAGCAACGCCGTTTTATTTCATCCTGAAGCGCTGAATGAATACGCGCTTGTGCGTGAAATGATTGGTGAATATGCTGATTTTTTTACTCGCTTCTTCCTATCCTCTGCAAATATAGATAGCATTAGAGAAGATTATCAATCATTTACTGAACGTACCCGCATGTTAGCTGGCTCGATTTTACGAAAACTCCGAGATAACCATGCTTTGGGGCACTTAGGTGGTCGATCGCTCAGCTTCGGGGTGTATTACAAAAACACGTTAGTGGCGTTGTGCCATGCCCTAGAAGATGCGCTGCTTGAAAACGACTATCAGCCGCTAGTGATTACCGCATTTCAGCGGGGTCAGTGGTACTTGCAAGAAGCCGATCGCTACGCAGAGTTGGCCGAGCGATCGCGCCACATTGCGATTATGGCGGCTCCTGAAGCTGGGTTTCAAGACCATCCGACGGGGCAGCGTCCCAATGTCTCGTTGATTAGCCTAGGAGCCGATGACCCCGTTGGCCAAGAGTGGCATTTGATGATCGTATCGCCCCGCTATACGGCGATGGTGCTTTGCCAAGAGCTGACGGTAGAAGACTATGGAGCCGCTGGGGTGCCCAAGCATGACCTAGAGCGAAAGTTTTATGGCATGTGGACGTTTGAGCCGAGGTTGGTGCAAGAAACAGCGGGGTTGGCGATCGCCCATATCCAAGGCTACAACCCCAGCCTTGCTGCCCAGCTAGATCAGCAGTTGGCTGACATCATCACCCAAACCGAGGCTGTGGATACCCAGGCCACCCTGTCAAGCACCGATAACTTAGGCGACATCGTGGGACGGGTCATCAGTTATATGCAAACTAGCCAGCAAGACCTGTTTCAGCATGATTCTCTGGGCTTTGACGCCTACCCCTTCCCCCTTGATAAAAACCTGGTTTCCAGTGAACTCCAGGCCTTCCTACGGATTGCCCAGTTGATTGATCAGACCGATCTCAGCAACCCGATGGCTGCCGCAGAAGTGGCGACCTTGGCCGAAAGCCTGGGGCAATTGCTAGATATCCCTGCTTGGCAACTGCATCGTCTGCGCCTAGCTGGGTTGCTTCACCGGATTTCTGCAATACCAGCCATTCAACCCGCGCTCTCCCTAGGAGAGGTTGATGTGACAGGGACAGAGAACCCGCCTTTTTGTCCGTTATTGCCGGGGGCGCAGGTGTTGCGACGCATGAACCGGATGCGGGCGATCGCCACAATTCTCACCCACACCACCGAAGCCTGGGATGGGTCTGGGGTTCCGGCCAGCCTATCAGGTGATGCCATTCCATTAGAATCACGGTTGCTAGGGTTGGTGGTCTGCTTCCAACAACGTCTCGCGGCCCTCCGCCAAGGCGAAGAATGCACCGGAGGCATCGCCAATGGCGCGTTAGACAACGCTCCTCCCGAAGCCCTCGCCGAAGCCCTCGCCATCTGCCAAGCCGAAGCCAGCGATCGCTGGGATCCCAAAATGGTCGAAGCGCTGTCGCTGCTAGTCGGTGGGCTGCAGCAGGGGTTAAGCCTGTCCGTTGCTATGCCCCAAGTGGCATCTGGGCTGTGGCTGCCCGACTCTAACTCCGAAGAAGACCTGTATGCCTGCGCCCTCAGCAGTCCGGCACCGTCCTGAAGCGGCACCGTCCTGAAGCGGCATCAGAAACACCGCAGGGGTTCCACAAACGCCATTGTTCAGTTGATCCTGCCAATCCACTAACCTTAAAATCTAGAGTTTTTTCAGTTTTGACGTTGTACCTTTATTTAGCTGTTTCCCATGGATGTTGACGCCGTTCGCGCTGGCCGCCTCAAGCATTTGGCCGGAGCCTCCTTAGAAGACGAAGACCTGGCCCAAAGCCAACTCCAAGGCATTAACTTGGCTGGCGCAAATCTGGCTGGGGCAGATCTGCGCCGATCTTCTCTCAATGGGGCGCGGCTAGATGGAGCTAATCTCACAGGTTGCCAATTGGCCGGGGCTGACCTGCGCGGCTATCTGTTGGGTTGCAACCTCATGCAAGCCGATCTCACAGAAAGCGACCTGCGCGGAGCCAACTTGCGCGGAGCCAATTTGATGCAAATCACCCTCGTGCGGGCGACCCTAGCGGGGGCGTTTCTGAGTGGTGCTAACCTCACAGGAGCCAACTTGCAAGGAGCCGACTTACGAGGAGCTGACCTGCGGGGCAGCAACCTCAACAGCGCCAAGCTCCAAGGAGCCAACCTGTCAAATGCTAATTTGCAAGGGGCGGTGCTGAGTGAGGCCAATTTAGAAGAAGTGGATCTGTCCTATGCCAACTTGGCAGGGGCTAACCTCAGCCGCGCTAATTTGCTCTGTGCCAATGTAGACGGTGCGAACTTTAACGGCACCAATCTCACCGATACTTGCCTGACCGGAACCCCTCTGGCCAAAGTGTGATCCTGAACTGGGGTGCCGACTGGTTTATCTCCCGTTCCAAGCCTTATCCTGAAGTTTTAGTCGCTCAAGCCAAAGTCTAAGATCTAAAATCCATAATCTAAAATCCATAATCTAAAATTTGCAGAGGTTTCGGGGCATGGTAGCGGTGCAAACAGGGCGAAATTGGCAACCTGTGATTCAGGAGTTAGAGGTGGCGATCGCCCCCAAAAACGTCATCCGGCGCAAAGAAGAACTGCTGGTTTACGAATGTGATGGGCTAACCAGCTACAAGCAACGTCCGGCCATCGTGGTGTTGCCCCAAACGACAGAGGAAGTAGCGGCGGCCATTCAGGTGTGCGATCGCCACAACATCCCCTTTGTCGCGCGGGGTTCTGGCACAGGTCTCTCGGGCGGGGCACTTCCCCTCGAAAACTCGGTGCTAATCGTCACCTCGATGATGAAGCAAATTTTAGAGGTCGATTTAGAAAACCAGCGGGTGGTGGTGCAACCCGGCGTGATCAATAACTGGGTGACCCAAGCGGTGAGCGGTGGCGGCTTTTTCTATGCACCCGATCCATCCAGCCAGATCATCTGCTCGGTTGGAGGAAACGTAGCCGAAAACTCTGGCGGGGTTCATTGCCTTAAGTATGGCGTCACCACCAATCATGTCTTGGGTCTCAAGATTGTCACCCCCAATGGCTCTATCGTAGACATCGGCGGTTGGGTGCCAGAGATGCCAGGCTACGACCTGACGGGGGTATTTGTCGGCTCAGAAGGAACCTTGGGGCTAGTCACCGAAATTACCCTACGAATTGTCAAAACGCCTGATGTCATCCATGTGCTATTGGCCGACTTTACGAGCGTAGAAGCGGCGGGGCAGACGGTATCCGACATTATCAGCGCGGGCATCATCCCCGGTGGGATGGAAATTATGGATAACTTCAGCATCAACGCCGTGGAAGATGTGGTGGCAACCCAGTGTTACCCCCGCGATGCCACGGCTATTTTGCTGATTGAGCTAGACGGGCTAGCGGTGGAAGTAGAAGCTAACAGCGATCGCGTCAAAGCTATTTGTGCTCAAAATGGGGCCCGCCATGTGCAGGTAGCCACGGAGCTAGAGGATCGGCTGACCCTCTGGAAAGGACGCAAAGCAGCATTTGCAGCAGTTGGCAGAATTAGCCCCGACTACTATGTGCAAGATGGTGTGGTGCCCCGCAGCCAGTTACCAGCCATCCTGCGAGAGATTGATGCCCTCAGCACCCGCTCTGGCTACCGCATCGCCAACGTATTCCATGCCGGAGATGGCAACTTGCATCCACTGATCCTCTACAACAACGCTGTGCCTGGGGAATTGGAAAAGGTAGAAGAAGTGGGGGGTGAAATCCTCAAGCTCTGTGTGAAGATGGGCGGCACTATCTCTGGGGAGCATGGCATCGGAGCCGATAAGCGCTGCTATATGCCAAGCCTCTTTAGCGAAACTGACCTAGAAACAATGCTCTGGGTACGAGATGTGTTTGACCCCAAACGCATTGCCAACCCCGACAAAATCTTTCCGACTCCCCGCACCTGTGGCGAAGCCGCCCGCGCGCAAGCCCAAGACTCCTTTCCTAATGTAGAGCGGTTCTAATCAAAAAGACAGCGGGGCAAGACACCGGGTGTTTGAAAAACACCCGGTGTCTTGCCCCGCTGTTCTTCAACCTCGGTCATATGTCTGCGGAGATCGACTTTGGGCGGTATCTGATCTTTTTTAAAACGCCCAATGTTATGAAATTTTGTATTGTCAGGCCGCACCCCAACCCGATATCCGCCGATCCGATGTTGCTGCGTAACTACAGTGTCTCCTTTGATGATGCCTTGGCTACATTAGCCTTATTGCTTAGAGTTCCCATCGGTATAATATTTGCGACAACGTTTTTAGAATCTACGCAAACAGCCACTAGAGGGATGCCAGGAAAAGGGTCACGGAGCTTTAGAATCGCCCCTGGGTCAGTATGGGCAGAACATCGGAGCGGAGGTGAAAGCAGCCAGCCTTAGAAAAACTCTCGGAAAAACCATGCCCAACCGGAAGGTTGTGGGTAGGTTTTGACCCTGCTAAAACGGTGAGATCGAGAGAAAAATAAAGCACTCTAAAAAGAGTGTTAGACATCTACATATTCACAAACTCTTAATAGAAGCTTAGATATTTGATTGAACATAGCCTCTATATTTGAAATGAAGGCTATGCGCTATTTGGCGGATAAATTCTGCACAAAAAAAGGATTTTTAGGTTGTTAGCTCGGTGCTATCCCTGGGAATATTGAATTTAATAGGCGATCGCCCCTTTCTAGCCCTTTTATCGCTCTGTTCTGCTCCAGCAGTAGGGTAATTCTGGATTTCTAATTGATTTAGTTATGTTAGGTTGGGCGATCGCCCCCCTGTTTTTCTACCTATCGCTGTATCTACCCTATATTAGTTTTTCTAAAATTTTCATATCGATGACAGGCAGAGCGATTTACATCCGGCTGCATCGGCCAATTCCTTGAATTATCTGGGTTATAAGTACCGAGTCCTATTAAAAAAGCACCGTCATGATTATGGGGTTTGCTGTAGCCGATCGATGGCTGGCTCGACCCAGCACCTAGGCTCATGAGCCATGCTGTAGACCTTGTAGGCCAGACCGGATTCAGCCCGGTGGCATGCAACTGAACAGGCACAATCTGCTAGCCGCTGCAATCAGAAGGACGTAGGACTTCATCCATGAGCGCATCCCTTCCGGCGAATGAAGAGCAACGGATTTCTAAATTAATTGGTTACGGTATTCTCGATACGCACGAAGACGGTTGGCACGGGCACGGGCAAGGGGCTAGCCATCAGCTACCAACTCATCCACGAAAAGCACGGAGGACAGCTAGACTGCACCCCAACTCCTGGGAAAGGAACCGAGTTTGTAATTCAAGTCCCCATTTGCCAGCCAGCGGAGAGACACCCGGTGTCTTTAAAGACACCGGGTGTCTCGGAAGGGCGGAGTCTAAAGGGTGCAGTAGTGGGTGAGGATGTCGATGCAGTGGGCGATCGCCCCTAGGTGGGCAATCTCGTAGCCGTGGGTGTTTTGGGTCGGGAAGCCGAGGCAGGCGGCGCGGGCGACATGGCCCATTTTCATGGCAATCGAGGCATCGCTCCCAAACCCGCTGATGGCGGCAAACTGGATGGGAATGTTGGCACTGTCAGCGGCTTGGGCGATCGCCCGATTCAAGCCCTCATCATAGAGACCATAGCTATCTTGGGAAAGCAACACCGGAGCATCGCCATCGGCAATGGGGTATTCCGAGGAGAGCGGGCAAATTTCAAGGGCAATGAGGGCGCTCATTTGGTTGCGGAGGGTGAAATGCAGCGCCCCGATCGCCCCCACTTCTTCCTTGGCAGAGGCGACGAGGTAGGTATCGAAGGTGGGCGTATGGTCAGGCGACAGCAACCGCTCGGCTAAGGCCAGCAAGATGGCGATCGAGGCTTTGTTATCGAGGGTGTAGCTCGCAATGTAGTCTTTTAGGCGAAAGGGGCGTTTGCGATGCTTGCCCACCACCATGCGCGTGCCGGGGCGCACCCCCGCCGCCGTCAGTTCTGCTAACGACGCTTTGGTTTCGATCCATGCGTCTTCCCAGCGCACTGCCCGATTCTCTTGCTGCACCTTTTGCGGCGATTCATGGGAAACATGGCGCGAC
>Ga0105044_10006158_pt1 | contig 16476 bp, 15 predicted proteins | sample MAT01_FD_78092 | JGI IMG/M metagenome (GOLD analysis project Ga0105044, IMG submission 78092) | Freshwater microbial communities from Lake Fryxell liftoff mats and glacier meltwater in Antarctica - MAT-01 | ecosystem: Environmental > Aquatic > Freshwater > Ice > Liftoff microbial mat | place... | reverse complement strand
TTCGCAAAACCGCATCTATGTGGCGACAGCGCAAGAGGGTGTGCGCATGTATGAAGATGGCATGTGGCGTACCTATCGCGCTCCAGATGAAGCCATTCCAAGCACTCATGTGCGCACATTTGCGCAAACTACCGATGGGTTGTTGTGGTTGGCTACGGACACGGGGCTCTATCAAATCAATCCTGATACGGAACGCGTGCTGCAATCTTTTACCCAGGAAAATACCAATTACCCTGTAGAAGCCATTGTAACGCTTTTTCCCGATTCCGCTGGTGGTTTGTGGGTGGGCGGCGTAGGCGTGGGCTATTTTGATGGCGACCAATGGCTGACCTATACGATCACAGATGGCTTGGCTTCTGATCAGGTGCAGGCGATTGCCGGCGACGCCGAGGAGCGAATTTGGGTGGGAACCGCTGCCGGACTTAGTATTTGGAATGGCGATTCATTCTTCACCTTGACACGTGCCAATCGCCTGCCCAGCGACAACATTCTAACCCTGTTGGCCGATCAAGCGATTATGTGGATTGGGTCCGACGCTGGTTTGCTGCGCTTTGAAGATAATCAATTCGAGATTTATCGTATGGCCACTACGCCCGCCGCGCCAGCAAATGGGGCGACTGGCAATCGCATTCAGGCCCTTGCCAAAGTGGCCGATGGCGCGCTGCTTGTTGGCACCGATCAAGGGTTGGCGCGCTGGGTCGCCGATGAAATAACCCTGATCGAGGAAACCGCAGACGATTCGATTACCGCGATTGGTCTTGCCCAAGCGGATAGCCTATGGATCGGAACACAGGGCAATGGGCTGCTCTATTTCGATGGCAACCGTTGGACTTCACCACCGCAAGCTATCGTGCCCCCCGCCCAAAATATCAGCGCCATTGCCGTGGATCCGCAAAATTCGGTTTGGATCGCTGCGGCAGCAGGTGGCATGATCCGCTACATTCCGTAAGCTGAAATGTTAGGGGTTTATACTTTTTTCGTGTATACTGCAAGTCATCTAGCGGGCTAATTCACCTACAATTACTTACCTATCGTCAATTATAAGTCATTCTGATTTTCTATGGATGAAACGTTCTCTCGCCTTGTTGATGCAACCCCTACTGCCCGTACCAATGTGGGCAGAATTGGTGCTGCCCTGGGTGGGTGGTTGAGCAGCGAAGTCTATGCTCGTCTGCTGGGGTGCCCAATGCTGGTCTGCCCCAGCCCTGCACTGCTGTTACAAATTCCAACTGGTGACAAGCGAATCAATCCGCGTTTGCTGGGGGCGCGTTTGCTAGAATATCGGCATGGCTTGCCCTGGGCCCAGGCCAATGGGCGGTCAGCGTTGTCGCGAACAATTCAATAAGCTTTCTGCGCTTGTAGGAGCAGATGCGCTGCCTACAAAATGTGTATACCGTTGCGGTCTAGGTTGAACGAATCATGGATAACTCTTTGCAAGCATACCAGGCGAGTGTCGCCGACGTCGCCGCGATTATCGGGGGCTATCATGGCGCGCCCCGCACTGTCTTGGGGCCGCAACCTGTGACGGTGGGCGGTTTGCCCGGCGTTGTCATTCGCACATTTCGTCCCTTGGATCAAGCGGTATTTGTCCACTTGCTTGATAGCGACCAACGGCTGCCCATGCTGCGTACCGATCCAGCCGGCTTTTTTGAACTCTGGCTGCCCGACGGCGATACGCAGATGACCTATCGCCTATGCGTACAGGATGGCGCGGGACAAGAACGTGAAATTGAAGACCCATATCGCTTTCCCTTGTACCTGACGGATTATGAACTGTATTTGCATGGGGAAGGGAATTTCTTTCAAAGCTATACAAAACTTGGCGCACAATTTCGTACCGTCGAAGGCATTCAAGGCGTTAATTTTGCCGTATGGGCCCCCAATGCCCAACGCGTAAGTCTCATCGGTGAATTTAATGGCTGGGATAACCGCGTTCATGCCATGCATGTGCGCACTGGCGGCGTCTGGGAAATTTTTGTGCCCAACTTGGTGCCCGGCACCAGCTACAAATACTCGATCAAGTCCAGCCAGTCGGGCTACGAAGTAGAAAAAAGCGACCCCTATGGTTTTTACAGCGAAAAGCGGCCCAACACAGCTTCGCGCGTCTGGCCGCTCGATGAATATCAGTGGCAAGATCAAGCGTGGATGGCGCACCTGCCCGTACAACAGGCGCCCGACAAGCCAATTAACATTTATGAAGTGCATCTGGGCAGTTGGAAGCGGGTGCCAGAAGACAACGGCTTTCTCAGCTATCGGGATCTGGCCCGCGATCTGGTGAGCTATGCTAAGGAAATGGGCTACACGCATCTGGAGTTGCTGCCGATTACCGAACATCCGTTTGATGGCTCGTGGGGCTACCAAACCACGGGTTATTTTGCACCCACCAGTCGCTTTGGTTCACCCAGCGATTTTATGGAATTTGTCGACTACTGTCATCAACAGGGCATTGGCGTCATTCTTGATTGGGTGCCTGCCCATTTCCCGCGCGATGCGCATGGGCTGGCCTTTTTCGATGGCACGCATCTCTATGAACATGCCGATCCGCGTATGGGCGAACACCGCGACTGGGGTACGAAAATCTTCAACTTTGGGCGCAATGAGGTGCGCAATTTTCTGCTGAGTAGCGCGCTCTTTTGGTTGAAAGTGTATCATCTGGATGGTCTGCGCGTGGACGCTGTAGCGTCAATGCTCTATCTGGATTACAGTCGCGAGCCCGGTGACTGGCTACCCAACCGCTATGGTGGGCGCGAAAACTTGGAGGCGATTGATTTTCTGCGGCGCTTTAACGAATTGGTACACCTGGAAGCGCCCGGCACGTTGACCTATGCCGAAGAGAGTACCTCGTGGCCGATGGTCACACACCCCACCTATGCCGGCGGGCTAGGCTTCGACCTCAAATGGAACATGGGTTGGATGCATGATATGCTGGACTATACCCAGCAGCCAACGATTCATCGCCGCTATCATCAAAACCAGATCACCTTCAGCTTGGTCTATGCATTTACCGAAAACTTTGTCTTGCCCTTTAGCCATGACGAAGTGGTGCATTTGAAGCGCTCGCTGCTGGATAAAATGCCGGGCGATCTGTGGCAAAAGTTTGCCAATTTGCGCACATTGTATACCTACATGGCGTGCCACCCCGGCAAAAAGCTGTTGTTTATGGGGGGCGAATTTGGCCAATGGCGCGAGTGGAGTGAGGAGCGCAGCCTCGATTGGCACCTGCTCGAAAGCCATGAACATCGTCAATTGCACTCTTTTGTCAAGACACTGAATCATTTATACTTACAAGAAGCAGCCTTACACGAGGTCGATTTTAGCTGGGAGGGCTTTGCCTGGATTGATTTTAGTGATGCTGAACAATCGATTGTCAGCTTTACACGCTATGCGCGCAACAAGCGCGATTTGATTGTGATTATCTGCAATTTTACACCAGTGCCGCGCCTTGGCTACAGGATCGGCCTGCCAAGCGAAGGGGCATATCGCGAACTCCTTAATAGTGATTGGCGTCAATTTGGCGGCAGTGGCGTGGAAAATGTGGGGGTGATCCAAGGTGCGCGCTACCCTTGGCAGAATTGTGGATTTTCGTCGGAAATAAACTTGCCGCCTTTAGGCGTTATTCTGTTGAAACCTATTCATGTTCAAAGCGAGTCATAAGCCTGATGATATCTTCTCAAGAGCAACCAAAGACCAATATTCTGGTCGTAGAAGACAATGTCGATTTGAATATGGCGATTTGTGAAATTTTAGAATCGTACAATTTTATTGCCCATTCGGCCAAAGATGGCTATGAAGCCCTCGCTTGGTTAAAAGATCATAAACCCGATATGATTTTGTGCGATATTATGATGCCCGGTATGGATGGCTACACCCTGCTCAAACATGCCCGCGCCGATACCGAACTGCGCACTTTGCCCTTTATCTTTCTCACGGCCCGTACGTCGGTGGCCGATCAACGGCTGGCTAAGGAGATTGGCATTGAAGATTATCTGACCAAACCGGTCGATAGTAATGATTTGATCGCGGCGATCAATAATGCCCTCCGTCGTCGCCAGATTATGCAGGATGAGATGCAGCGGCAAATGAACGGCTTGCGCGATCGCATTGTCGCTATTCTGCAACATGAATTTCGCACACCGCTCACCTTTATCTTGGGCTATTCCGAATATCTGCTCGATGTGACCAGTGGGGAATTCAACCCCGACGAATTGCGCACCTCTGCCTCGGCCATCTTGGATGGTGGGCGTCGCCTACAACAGCTGATCGAGACCTTTCTCCTGTTAGCCGAATTGCAAAATCGCACCTTGAAACCCGAGGATGTGACGCGCACCGATCCCATGCAACTGATGAGCGAAGTGCTTCAAGAATCGGGTAAACGCTTGGCCGATGCTGGTCTCATCGGCGAGTTGCGGCCTAGTTCCGAAGCTGTCGCGATTTATGCCGACAGTGAAATGTTGCGCGAAGCCTTGCGCCGCTTGTTGGACAATGCCGCGCGCTACAAGCGCCCAGAGTCGAAGAAGGTTTGGCTCTCTGTCGAATATTTATCGACCTATGTCGGCTTGCGTATTCGCGACGAGGGCCGCGGCATCCCGACCGAGATGGTAGAACGCTTTGCCACGCCCTTTGAACAAGTGGATCGCGATAACCGTACCGATCCCGGTGCCGGTCTTAGCCTCGCCTTGATCCGGCATGTTGCGCACCTGCATGGCGGCAGCCTGGAAATTGAAAGCCACTATGGCAAAGGAAGCACCTTTACGCTGTGGGTGCCCGCAGCTGCCGAGCTATAGTTTGTGAAAGTGTAGTATCGTTCGTGTTTGCGTGAAACAAAATAATGACATCTTCTTTACTGATTGAAATCTGTGGATTGATCCTGATCGCGATTGGGCTGATCGGTTCTGTGTTGCCCTTGTTGCCAGGGCTGCCGCTAATCTTCGGTGGGGCGTTTCTCTGGGCATGGGGTGATAATTTTCAGCGAGTAGGCTGGCCTACGCTGATTGCGCTGGCTGTGCTGCTGGTTATCGGCTTTGTGCTGGATCTGGTATTGACGCCCGCGATCAGTCGGCGCGCTGGTGTCAGTTGGCGCGCGATTGGCGGCGCGATTGTGGGTGGCCTGCTGGGAGGCATTTTTCTGAGTGTCATTCCGCTGATCGGAACGCTTTTTGGTGCCCTGCTGGGCGCGATCCTCGGCATGTGGTTTATCGAATATCGTATCCGCGGCGATGAAAACGCGGCCACCGCTGCGGTACGCGCCTACATTAGTGGCGTCGCGGTGACAACTGTGCTGAACCTACTGCTTGCAGTAGCCATGATCGGCCTCTTTCTCTGGCAAGCCTGGCTCACATAAATGATGGGGGTGTTGGTATGCGCGCAGTGGTTTTCATTAATGGCACCATCGACGATTATGTCAGCGTTGCCCGCTGGCTGCGCGCGGATGACTATTGTGTGGCCGCCGATGGTGGCGCGCGCCATGCGCTGGCGCTGGGACGCCGTTTGGATGCGGTTGTCGGTGATATGGACAGCCTGGAGCCGGAATTGGTAGAACAATTGGCGCAAAGCGGCGTGCAGATCGAACGCTATCCTGTTGCCAAGGCCCAGACCGATTTAGAATTGGCGATTGAATTTGCCCTGCGCCAAGATGTCGAGGAAATTTTGTTAATCGGTGCCGTGGGGGATCGTTTGGATCAGACATTGGCGAATCTGCTGATTCTGGCCCAGCGCGAGTGGCCGGTCCGTCTGACGTTGGTCGAGCGTAATCAGGTAGCGCAGGTAGTGCGCCCAGGCGCTGTGCTTACCTTGCAGGCTGGCGTTGGCGATACCGTCAGCGCGCTCCCGCTGAGTGATCGTGTCACCGGCATTACCTATACGGGCATGCGTTATCCGCTAAGCGACGCCACACTCCAGTTGGGCAGCACGCGCGGCATTAGCAATGAAGTGGCTACTCCGCCAGCTACCGTCTCCATTGCGACGGGCTGCCTCCTCATCATTCAATTGCTGGCTCACCGCACTTGATCGTTATCCTCGGGAATGGTCGCCGGTTCATTCCAGCGGCGATTGTAGATGACGTTTTTCAAGATGTTGGCGTAATAATGTAGATTCATATTGGTGGCTGCCAGCACCAAATGCAACATTTCATCGTTATAGGCGCGCTGCCCAAGCAACTGCATCTCGCGCCGGAAATCGGCCAAGGTAACGGCCAAGCGGCGTGCTCGGTTGGTGCGGCGCTTGAGAATATTGATGGCGGCGTCGGCCAGCCGAATTGCCTGTTCTTGGGCCTGGCTATCATTCAGGTGTACTGTCTCCGAAGCATCTTGAAATTCTACATAGATGTCGTTTGCTAACTCGGCGCGCAGCCATGCTTCCCATGTACGTTCTTCGGCTTGTTGGTAAAATCGCGATTTGGCAATGGTCTGGTAATCGCGTTCCTCGTCACTCTCCAATGGTTCAATGGCCGGCTGTTTCCAGAGTTGCGGCGGCGCAATTGTCGTCATCACGCGCCCAAACCAATAAACTGTCACCGCCGCGAAAAGTGTGCTGAGAATGGTGGCTTCAAAGAGCGTAAAGGGCAGAATGGATTGAATCAGGCTGCCAAAGAGTAACGCAACCCCCCCTACAAAGATAAATCCAGCCAGAAAAATTAAGAGGATGAGAAGAGCTACCAGAAAAACGGGTAATAAGGAGCTAAAAAAGCGCTTCATACTTAGATCGACCAATCTGTCCACATATCAGGCGGCGTTGCTGCTGCTTGCCGCTCGGCCAACGTATATTTTTTGAAATCATACAGCACCGCCTGCCGGATCTGGCGCGAACGATTGTGTCCAGCCGAGTGACCCAGGCGATGGTGCCAAAAGACGACATCCCCAGCCTCACCATAGCAATCGACATAGGGTTGCTGCTGGACCGCAGCCACCGCTGTTTGTGCGGCATCGGTTGGTGTGAAGGTGTATTCTGTGGCAAAGGTGGGGTAAAAGACGCGATGACTGCCGGGCCAAACCGTAAATCCCCCACCATTCGGCGGCACATTGTCAATATAGGCAACAATCCCCAGGTTAAAAAGATGTTGATCCACATGGCAGCGATAGGGTTGTTCTGGTACATCGCCTTCGGGCAAAATGCTGTAGATGCCGCGTACACCTGTTGGTTCTGGCAAGGTACCTTCGCCCAAAAGCTGTTCTGCACTCCCCCAGACAATGGGATTTTTGGGCAACAGGTTGACCATCCACGGTTCTTTCCCCGGCGCACGATATTTCCAGGTATAGCCAAAGCGCACGGAATCTTGCGCCTCGGATTTTTCGTGGAACGGCCCGATCCAACTGGCTGGATCATCGCGTTTCAGTTGTGGCGGGGCCCCGGCCCACATCGTCGCACGCGCCCGCGCCATCAGCGCAGGGTCGAGAATGCCACGTTTGATCAAGTAGCCATTCTCTTTGAAAAAGGCGACTTCCTCTGCAGATAAGGGTTTAGCGGTCATGGCTCCTCTTGGTTATACGGCAATTGCGCATAGAAGATCGGGCACTGTCGGGGTACCTGTCTGAAATTTTTATCATCTATGGCCTTGCTCACTATCGGTAGTGGATTAGGTTAGAGCAACGCTGCCTTGGCTAGCTGTTGTTGATCATACGCAATCCCCAATCCAGGCACTGTGGGAAGGGTTACTGTGCCGTTGACGACTTGATAGTGAGGCGTATACCATGTTTCGGCTTGTGGCAGCACTGCACTCCATTCTTGGTATGGCGCTAGATTCGGCGCAATCGCGGCAAAGTGCAACATGTAGGCCGCTTGTGGGTCATGTTTCGGGCTGTGGGGTGCAATCTGCATCGCCGCGGCGGCGGCCAACTGCGCTACGCGGCGCGTGCGGATCATACCGCCGTTATAGAGCAAGTCTGGCTGTACCAGATCCACCCCGCGGTTGCGGATCATCCAATCAAAGTGGTGGATATTGGTATCCTGTTCGCCACCGGCCACCAGCATAGTCAACGCATCGGCCACCTGTTTGGTCGCCGTGTAGTGCTCAAAGGGGCAAGGTTCTTCGAGCCAGCCAACGCCATGCGCTTCCAACATCCGGCCTACTTCAATCGCTGTTGACGCATCGTATGAACTGTTCGCATCGACATAGATTGTCACTCCATCGCCAAAGGTGCGGCGCGCCAGGGCAACCAAGCGCTCGGTACGACCGGGCGCGGCGTCGGCATTGCTGCTCATGCGCCCATCGATTTTCAGTTTGATGGCTTGGGCCTTGGTTGCTGCCAAACGTTCCCCTATCCACGCTACTTCGGCCTCGGGCGTCGTATCGCGCCGCATACTGGAGAGATAGACCGGAATCTCGGTGCGCAAGATGGGGCCAAAGAGCGCCGCAACGGGCTGGTTGGCCACCTTCCCTAGCAGATCGAGCAGCGCAAATTCCACATGCGCCACACAGTTCCAAAAGGCCACGCCTGCCAATTTGTAATTGCTCTGGTGGGCATAGACGCCATCGACCAACGCTTCCAGATCGCGCGCGTCCTTGCCCACAAAATAGGGGATGATCAATTCCTGGAGGATGGGCAGCAGATAATGTAGACGTTCATTGGCGAGGGCATAGCCCACTGCACCATCTGTCGTGCGCGCGCGTAGGATCAGTTTGTTTGCAATGCGCAGAACATGAATCGCTTGAATGATCGCCGGCGTGCGAAACTGCGTGGGAAATGCTTGCATCGCGCTACCGTTTGCGCGCCAATGTCAAGCCGTCACCAATTGGCACCAGGCTGATATCCACGCGGTCGTCCTTGTGAATTAGCTTGTTGAGCGCACGGATCGCATTGGTGTCCGCATCTTGTTTGCTTTCATCCACCAAGGCACCATCCCACAGCACATTGTCCACGGCAATCACACCGCCGCGGCGCAATAGCTTCAGTGCGTGTTCGTAATAGGTGGCATAGTTGGCTTTGTCGGCGTCGATAAAGGCAAAATCAAAGGTGCCATGATTGGTCTCATCGGCGACCAAGGCGGCTAGCGTTTCGGTGGCCGGGGCCAACCGCAGATCGATCTTGTGGGCAATGCCCGCGGCTTGCCAATAGCGACGGGCAATTGCAGTCCATTCCTCGCTCACATCGCAGGCAATGATCTGGCCATCGTCGGGCAAGACCATTGCCACCGAGAGCGAGCTATAGCCGGTGAAAACACCCACTTCCAGCGTGCGTTTGGCCCCGATCAATTTTACCAGCAGGCGCATGAATTGGCCTTGTTCGGGCGAAATCTGCATCCCGGCGGCCTCTAGCGGCGCGGTCTCTTCGCGTAATTTGGTTAACACAGTTGGTTCACGCAAGGAAACGCCCAGCATATACTCGTGAATCGGCTCTGTGACTTCAAGCGTACGACTTGACATAAAAAATTCCTATCGTTATCTAGATAAATTGTAAGTATTACACACCACCAAAGGCCGAAAAGCCACCATCGACCGGCACAACGATCCCGGTGACGAATTGGGCAGCATCGCTACACAGCCAAACCGCTGCTCCGATCAACTCATCGGCCTCGCCAAAGCGCTGCATGGGCGTATGATCGATAATCGTCTGCCCGCGCGGTGTCAGCGAGCCATCGGGCTTGAGCAGGAACGTACGGTTTTGTTCGCCAATAAAAAAGCCGGGGGCAATCGCATTGACGCGTATGCCTTCACCATGCTTTTGTGCCATGTCCACAGCCAGCCAACGCGTAAAGTTATCAATGGCCGATTTGGCGGCGGCGTAGCCAATTACGCGCGTCAATGGCCGTTGCGCCGCCATCGAAGAGATGTTGATAATGCTGCCGCGTCCGGCTGCCGCCATGGTTTCACCGAACACTTGCGAAGGCAAGATCGTACCCATCAGGTTGAGATCGAGCATTTTTTGGATCGCTTCGCGCTTCAGGTTGAAGAAGGTGACATCCCCAAAGACCGTGGCATCGGGTGAATTGCCCCCGGCGGCATTAACCAGAATATCGATGCGCCCCCACTGTTGCAACACCTGATCGCGCGCCGTGCGCAGGGCCGCTTCGTCCAGGGCGTCGGCGGGGACGGGCATGGCTTCACCACCATTGGCTTGGATGGCTTCTACTACTTCGGCGGCGCGCTCTACGCGGCGGCCCAAGATGCCCACCTTGGCCCCGGCTGCTGCCAGGCCGTGAGCAATCGCCCCGCCCAGGACGCCCGTGCCCCCCGTGACAATCGCGACCCGCCCTTGGAGAGAAAAAAGATTGGTTAGTGCTTGCGATGTGATCATTGCACGACTCTTTCCGCTTGTGTAACAACGGGCGCTAGCCTACCGCGGCAATTAGCAATCACGCAGTATGCTAGTGCCTGTTGTCTTTTGATGCATGTATCCTACATTGTATCATGACAGGGAGCGGAATGTAGATTGCTACCTTACCGTTCGATGGGGGCCTGGGCTTGATAACATTTAATAATGTCGATGATCAAGGCAATGTCGGCGCGTGCCGACTCGACTGTTGCGCGACAGGGAATGCCGTTGCGCACACACTCGTAGAAATGGCGCATCTCGCGGCTGAAGGCCGTTTCCCAATCGATGGCTGGTTCCTGTTTGTAGGTCGTACCATTAGCATCAATGCCGTGGATCGTCACTTTGGAGAGCGGACCGCGGGCAAAGCCGGTTGGATATTCGACGATCACACGCTTGTTGTCGCCATAAATTTCCAGCGATTCCTGAAAGTCCCATAATTCTGGTAGATCGACCCAGGTGGCGACACAGCGCGAACCATTGGGGTATTCCAGCGTCATGGTCACGGCCCGACCATTGAGCCAAATGTCCGTGCTGACGACGCGGTTGGGCACACCCAACATGGTGCGCATACCATACAGATCATGGATCATGCTGCCCGACAGCAGGCTAAAGGTGCCAGAGACATGCGGCGGTACATCGCCAATCGCTTGCTTAATTGCGGCCTGGCGCGCGGCTCTTGTCTCCTCGATCACGCTGCTCGGAATGTCATCGAAGCGGCGAATGTCGAATTGGCGTGTATGTAGATCATTGTTCGGATGCAGATGATTGACCTGGGCAAAGCGGATTTCCATGGTCTCGACTTCACGCTTGGCATATTCGTAGGCCGGGTCAAAAATCTTCATGTAGCCCACTTGCCCCACCTTGCCCGAACGCTTTTGGGCAGCAATGATCGCGTCGGCTTCCTCTAGCGAGGAACACATGGGTTTCTCGATAAAGAGATGTTTGCCGGCATCGAGCACGGCGACGGCCACCCCCGTCTTGGGATCCGATTGGCAGAGCAGCACCGCTTCGACATCGCTGGCCAGTAGATCGCGATAATCGGTGAAATGATGGGGAACGTTAAATTTGTCCGCCACATAGGCCGCGGCACCGGCCGAGACATCACACACGGCTGTGATTTTAAACAGGTCGTGGAGGTCATACAGGTTGGGCATATGGTGCACTTGCGCAATCGCGCCGCAGCCGACGACGCCCAATTTGATTGGAGGCATTGCTGGTTTTCCTTTGTTCGCGCGCACCTCGTACAGTTGATGTACAGTCGATGCGCCTGCTTGATTGATGCTTGGGTTTGGTAGGAAGCTCAGCCTGATTATAGTGCAACCCAGGAGCAGCGTCAAACAGGTTTTGGGGAATCTGGGTGCGTTGCCTGGTCAATCATAGCGCGGCGAGCAGTTCCTTCATGGCGGCGACGCCGAGTGGCGGACTCGCGAGAATGGGCACGCGTTGCTCGGCGGCTGGCAATGTGGCGACCACACGCGCCATAGTCGCCTGCGCCAACACAATCACATCAACTTGATCCATCAATGTTTGCAAGCCGGTTGTCACCAGGCGATCATGGGTGGCGGTGTCGCCATTCATCATCGCCTCGAATGCGCCTGTGCAGAGATGGGCGACGAGTTCAATGGTTTTGCTCTGGGAGACGGCGCTGGCTTGCACCAAGGCACTGGTTGGCTCAAGTGTCGTAGACAGCGTGGCGATGACGCCAATCCGTTGGCCCAAGCGCACGGCTTCGTCGGCCATGGCTTGATCAATGCGTAAAACCGGAATGTTGACCTGTTGCCGGCCAGCATCGACAGCGGGGCCAATCGACGAACAGGTGACCAAGATGGCGTCAGCCCCCGCCGCTTCTGCCGATTCCAAATAGGTTGCCAGTCGCCGGTAGGTGTTTGGGGTCAATTTCTGGGCGGCAATCGTGTTTTTCAGCAGGCTTTCATCCACAATATTGAACACCTCTACATCAGGCATGGCTTCTTTGCAGAGCTGCGTGATCGTCGTAGCGTTGACGGTAGCGGTATGAATCAGTGCTAATTTCTTGCCCATGGATTTTCTCTTTTCTGTCGGTCAATTCTTCGAAGTTACGCAGTTGTCTAGACCTGTAGGGTCTGCAAGACCCTACAGGTCTCCTGCGAATCTAGTCAAGGGTATACCCCATAAATGCCTATTTTGTCACTCATTGTACTGTACCTCATTCTCGCCAGCCAATTGTCGCCGCCGATGCAGTTCTGCTTTGACTGCGGCCAGCCGTTCCCCATGCAGCGGATAGGTGAGCAGGGCAATGAAGGCCAATGCGCAACCGGCAAAGGGTAGGCCGGTCATAAAGATGCGAAAGCCTGTGGCGACGCTTTCCGGCTGCACGTCCAGGCGCGTGTCGTAGCCATACGCAGGCGCAATTAACCCAAAGACGACAGCCACAATCGCCGCGCTGAGCGTGACGACCAACCCATTGAGCCCAAAGTACATGCCTTCGCGGCGCTGGCCAGTTTTCACTTCATCTTCGTCGATTACATCAGAGATCAAGACGTTGTCCATGAGAAAGATCCCCGCCACTGCCACGCCAATGCCGGCAGAGACAACAATCGCCCAGCCCAACGAAGTGACAAAGGCCAGCGGCAGCATCGAAAGCGCCGTCGCCGAATAGCCGATCAAGGCGGTGGTGCGTGGCTCAAATCGGTTGGCGATGAAGATGCGCCACGGATAGAGCGCAAAGGCCGCCACAATAAAGGCCGTGCCCAGAATGAGCGACGTCTGGCCGGGGTCGGCCTTGATCGTATATTTGATATAAAAGATCATGCCGGTAGAAAGCGCGTTGGTGGTGACGAAGCGCATGGTCTGTGCTACCGTCATGGGCAGAAAACTGCGGTTGACAAAGGTAGTTTTGAAGGCGCTAAAAAAGGAAAGCTCGTCCGAAGTCGGTGGATTGCCCCGCTCAAACATGCCCCGATACCCGATATAGCCAGCAATGGCGGCTATGATGGCAAACAGAATTCCCATCACGCCCCAGCCCAGTTGCTGGGCCAGGATTGGTGGTAGCGCGACACCCGTTAACAGGGCAATCGTCAGGAAAATATTCATGCGCACGGCCACGTCGGTACGTTCCGCATAGCTGGGAAACATCTCTGGCATCAACGAGTAGTAGGCGGTGCTGACCAGGGTCGCCAGCCCATCATAGAGCACAATGCCCACCACCATGTAGATCAACAGGGCAACGGGCTGCGTATTCCCATCAAAGGGTGGAAGCCAGAGCAGCGCAAAGACGATCAGCCAGGGTATTGTGGCAAACCATAGGTAGGGCAGACGGCGACCCCAGCGTGTATGGGTGCGGTCGGACCAATAGCCGATTAGCGGATTGTTGATGGCATTATAAAAAGTGTAGAGCGTTAGGGCAATGGCCGTCCACTGCGGTGGCAGGCGCTTCACATCGGTATAAAAGAAGAGTAACGAAACGCTGACCACCTGGGCAGGAATTTGAATGCCCAAGACGGAAAGGGCATAGAGCCAACGTTGCTGATTTGACGCTTGAATTGGCGGGCGCGTGGAATGCATGGTGGGAACTCCTGATTGATAGGGAGGATGAGAACAGCTTTTGCGCTTACTTTATCGTCAGGTATTCTAGGTAATGCTATTGTATCATGCTCCCGTATCGACAACAACTCCTATGCAGGCGACAGATAATGATTCAGGTATGGATTTTTACCCCCGGGAACACCGCCATCCTGGCGGCCACAATGCGCTTGCCGCCAGGATGGCGGCGTTCCCGGCTGAATCGTTCCAGCGACAGTCAGAATATGGCCGCATCGGTTGTGCTGCGATCGGGCATTTTGACGAATCTAGAGTGACCAAGTATGCTTATCCCATTGACCTCAGCTTCCTAAACATGTGCCAAAGGGTTAGAGACAAACATGACAATCCGTGCTTGGGGTCGCGACGCGCTTCTGCCGCTTGCGATCCCCGACTATCGTCGCCTATTGATCGGGAATATTCTCTGGTGGCAAAGCTTTTTTATGGAAACCGTTGTCATGGGGTGGTTGGTGTTTGATCTGACCAGTTCGCCCTGGACAGTTTCCCTGGTGAGTTTTTCGCGCTCATTGCCACTGCTGCTCATCGGCTTTTGGACCGGCCCACTGATCGACCATTTTGGCCGCCGCAAAATTATTGTCGTGGCGCAAACGACAAATCTTTGTGCCTATCTGGCCATGGCGCTTTTATTGTGGAGTGGCAGGGTCGCCGTCTGGAACATTGCCATCGTCGCGCTCTGTTTGGGGGTAGCCTGGGCCATCGATTGGCCTGCGCGGCGGGCGCTGTTGCCCGATATTGTGGGCAAAGAAAAGATGATCGACAGTATGTTGCTGGATAGTTTTTTTGTGGGTCTGGGGCGGATTGCCAGCCCATCTGTGGCCGGTGCCTTGATCGCCTGGTTTGGGGCCATCGGTTGCTATGGTGTGATGGCGCTGCTTTCAGCCTCGGCGCTCTTTACGCTGAACACGCTGACCCACCAGCCAATTCCGCGGCTGACCATGCGGCCCACCGCCGCGCCATGGACATTGATCGGCCACGGCTTGCGCTATGTGCGCCATAACCAGACAATTTTGGCTGTGCTGCTGATTACGTTGGTGCTGAATCTCTGGATTTTTCCCTACTCTACCTTGTTGCCAGTCTTTGCGCGCGAGATTCTCCAGCAAGGGCCGATTGGCTTGGGGTTATTGGGTACCGGCTCGGCGATTGGCTCCTTCCTCGGCCTGATTGTGATCAATGTAATTCGCCGCCGGTATAGCAACGGCTGGATCTTTCTGGCCGGCAGCATCTGGATGTGTCTGGCCCTGATCGCGTTTGCGCTCTCCAGCAACTATACCTTTTCCTGGATGATGCTCTTTTGCGCGGGGATTGGTATGTCCTGTTTCGGCACCCTGCAAAGCGCGATCATTTTGCTGGCGGCCAGCGATGATATGCGCAGCCGGGTCATGGGTCTATTGGTGTTGGCAATTGGCTCCGATCCGCTGGGGCAGTTGCAGATGGGCTCCTTGGCCGAGCGTTTTGGCGTCCAAACCACACTGGCTAGCGTGGCCAGCGCCGCGGCGATTGCCGTCTGCCTGATCACAATTTTTCTGCCCAGCCTGCGCCGCCCCGAAGTCAAGACCCTGGCCGTCACTGCCGCGGCCAGCGACTGAGCTAGGAAAAGATAGGAGACAAGAGACACGAGACGTGCGTCACGCGGCGGGAGCCAGGGCTAGTCTTCGTGTCTCTTTGTAGATCAGTGGCTTGGTAGATTTTTATGCGAGGCGCAAGCGTTGCCACTTGGCTTGGAAGCCAGGGTGTTCCAAAACTTCGGGATTGACCACCCCTTTGGGGCGACGACCGTGCGCCAGATCGATCATGCCCTGGCAGACGGCAATGCCATTGTCGCGAAACAGTTCGTGCGTCCAGGCAATGGCGTGGGGGGCCAGCAGAACATTGTCAAACTCGCCGAAGCGATGAGGTTCGGTAATTGGCTCGCCCACAAAACAGTCGAGCGCGGCCCCGGCGATCTTACCAGCTTTGAGCGTGTCATAGAGCGCATCTTCGTTGACAATGCCGCCGCGGGCTGTGTTGAGCAGATAGGCTTCCGGCTTCATCAGGCTCAGTTCGTGTGCACCGATCAGGTTGCGTGTGCGCTCGCTGAGGGGGCAGTGGACAGAGACAAAATCGGCCTGCGCCATCAACTCATCCAGGCTCACCAGCTTAATCCCCGCGGCCTCGGCAGTGGCGGCATCCACAAAGGGATCAAAAGCAATTGGCGGCTGCATGCCAAAGATGCTGAGCAGGCGAATGGTCTCGCGCGCAATTCCCCCCAGCCCAACGCTGCCAAAGGTGCGGTCGCGCAACTCGCCGCCCATGTAGTTAGACCGATCATGCCACTGGCCGGTGCGTTCCAGGCGATCTTTGGTGCGCACATGGTGGGTGAGCGCCAGCATCCAGCCCACGGTTGCCTCGGCGACCGAGCGATTCACCGAGCCCACTGTAATGAACAGGGCGACGTCGGCAGCGGTACAAGCCGGCACATCAACATTGTCATAGCCCACGCCAAAGCGCCCCACGGCCAGTAAATCTTCGGCGTGGGCCAGCGTCGCTGCGGTGACGCGCGGGGTGAGCACAATCACGCCGTTGACCCCAGCCAGTTGATCAGCGCCAATCTCTGGGCGATGTTCTTGGAACGCGCTATAGGTAATTTGCGGCTCGGTTTCAAAGAGGGAGA
>Ga0105044_10006157_pt1 | contig 16476 bp, 17 predicted proteins | sample MAT01_FD_78092 | JGI IMG/M metagenome (GOLD analysis project Ga0105044, IMG submission 78092) | Freshwater microbial communities from Lake Fryxell liftoff mats and glacier meltwater in Antarctica - MAT-01 | ecosystem: Environmental > Aquatic > Freshwater > Ice > Liftoff microbial mat | place... | reverse complement strand
ATTAGAACTAAAAAAAATGACAAAAAATTAAGTCTGCGCAGAGCGAGGTTAAAGGCTGGTTGGGACGATAACTACCTTGATTCTTTAATCAAAAGTTGATGCGGTAGCCCTGGTGCGCTGAACCTTTCGCAATAATTTCGGTAAATAAATTTACCCTAGTCGCATAGGCGACTTCAGCAATAGAGTCTTGAGTTGTCGGATATGGAAAGTCACCCAAATTTTGGGCATTTTCAACCGCTATCCCTGTGTATTTATATTTGACGGAAAAGTCGTTTTTGTTTCCATGGCATGTACAAAAAATCAATGGAACAACAATTATTAAACTTCTGATTTGCAAACGCGCATAATTCATGATTAACGCATTAAGTTTAGTCAATTTCTAATTTCGTGAAAAACTTGTCATTACTTTCCTTCAAAAAATTTACAAAAGTGTTTAGGTCGAATAGTAGTGTTTTATTCCTTTGATTAATTGACGATAGAAAAACCAACAAAATCAAATTCCATTTATTTCACATCAATATGATTCATAATTTTTTGGTCACTTGGCTTCGTTCCGCTTCTGAATCGATCAACAAGAGCGCCGTATTCATCTAACAAAAATTTTTCGAAATTCCATTTAATTTGACCTGTAAATGATGGATTAGCTTGCGCACAAAGCCATTTAAAAATTGGGTGAATATCATCCCCATCAACCGAAATTTTTTCGGCCATTAAGAAAGTAACGCCGTAATTTTTTTCGCAGAAAGCAGCAATGTCGCTATTTGTACCAGGTTCTTGTTTTCCAAAATTGTTTGCGGGAAAACCAATAATTGCTACTTTTTCTCCAAATTTATCATGCAAATCTTGTAGCTCTTTATATTGTGGGGTATAACCACACTTGCTGGCCGTATTTACAATCAAAATTTTCATCCCTTTAAAATCGGCAAATGATTTGTCTACCCCATCAATTGTTTTGAAACTAAATTCATGAATGCTAGTTTGTGCTTGAGTTGCTAATGCCACAATGGTCATAAAGGATAAAATTAATTTTTTCATAATTTGTTTTTTTACATTCCGTTTTCACCGCCGGCTTCGCCACTCATATCATTTCTCGACTTTTTTTGATTGAGTCTGTATACAAAACTAAGTGTAAACTGTCTTGACCGCCATTGGAATGAACTTTCAGAGTAAAAATACTCAGATTCTACAATACTTCGCCTTTTTCTAGAATTTAAAATATCGCGTGCATTAAACGAAATGGTTGCGTTACCTTTTAATACCGATACGGTATTTGGATTTCCTGATTCGTAATTTCTTGCATCTTTAAATGTATAAAATGGCGTTAACCACCAACTTCTGGGTCGACTTATTCGACGAGAATAACTTAACTGAATAAAGTTCTCTTTTTTTAGTTCATACGAGAAATGAAAGCTTCAAAACGAATTTAAACTCTGACGGTATTCACCTCGTTAGTTTCAACTAAATTTGTAGTTATTTCACAAAATTCTACTCTGATTCCGCCTTGGTAACTAAACTTTTTTGTTTTGTTACCAGCCATGATATATGCAGCATAAATATTCTCTGTATAAATCATATAATTATTAAATAAAGTGTTGGCATTCCAAGCTCCCGATAAACAATCTTCTAACTGATAATCATTGGTTAGAATTCGCAACGAAACTTTTGAACCTGTTTCAAATTTTCCATCTTTACCCAGTGGATGAATATAATACCGATACGGTATCTGTATTAGTCCAATATCAAAATAGATATTGAACCCAAACAGCTACTATATAGGTATTTACATTACTAAGTCCAAATTGTCCTTTGGACTAATTTGGACTTAGTAATGGTATAATCTGTTTGAAAAAGCCAACTGTTTTCTTTTTCATCATTAATAGTTCGTTGAAAAATTGGAACATCCAACAAATCTGTACTGTTCTCAAATAAATGAGACTGCTCATTACCTATTGCGAAATTCTTCATTACATCTAATGTCCATAGCCTTCCTTTTTGAGGAACAGTTTTTCTAAAAGACAACGTGTATTCTTGATTACGACCAAAATCCACTTCTAACTCATCTCTAGTTACTGTTTGAGAAAGAACATCTGACAAATCAAAATCTTCATAAATAATTGTACTATAATTATCACCATCAGAAAAACGAAAAACAGATGAAAAACTTAATGATGTTCGTTTAGACAACGTAAAATTCATACCTGCATTGATGTTATGCGAAGAACCTCAGCGATCATGCGTTGAAAGTTGCTCATATCGGTATGCTGTATCAGGCGAATTGAATTGTTGTAGATTATATCCAGAACCTGTTGTACGCTGATATCCGTAGCCGTATCCAACAAAAAAATTAATCTTCTCTTCTCGAATATTTAAATTGAAGCCGCCACCATAACCTAAAGGAAACCCCGCGCGTGAGTTGAAACTCCCATTCACTCCTTTTTGCAATTCTTTTTTCAAAATGATATTAATGATACCAACTTCACCCTCTGCATCATATAGTGCAGAAGGATTTGTAATAATTTCAACGCTTTCAATCATATTGCCTTGAATTTGACGCAAAGCATCCGAATTAGTTAAAGTACTTGATTTTCCATTAATTAAAATTTGAACATTTTGATTGCCTCTCAAACTCACATTTCCTTCAGCATCTAAACTTATAGATGGAATATTATCGAGAATAACTGCTGCATTTAATCTGGTTGTTGAAATATCTTTTGTAATGTTATAGATACGTCTATCCAACTTCAATTCCATTTGAGGTTTCGCAACCGTAATGTCAACAGCATCTAAAAATTATTGTTTTTGTTCAAGACCAATTGTTCCTATGTTGATTGATAGGTGTTGGACAACAATTCCGGAAACAAATTTTTCTTTGTAGGATAGAAATCTGAATTTTACGTAATAACATCCTTTTTCCAATGGGATTGAAAAATTTCCCAGTGTATCACTAGAAGTACCATTTACTAAAGCAGAATCTTTTTCATTGTACACAAGAACTGTTACATAAGGCAATGGCGCACCTTACAATTCTTGAATTGTTCCGTTTATCTCAAACGTATTCGACTGAGCAAATAAATTGAATCCTAGAGCGAAACAGAAAACTAAAATTGCATATTTCATGAAGGCTCTAAATCTCGCCCGAATGAATGGCTCCTACTAAGAAAAAACAATTAATAGTAAATTATTAACGTTTCTTGAATTTGATATAGGAAGCAAAAAGCAATAAAACGAAACTCGCCATCCATACATAGAAACCTGTACCCATTCCCGCATTTTTTGCAAATTGGCTAGAACCGACAGAAAAAGTATCTCCTGCCGCAAGAACGGCGCAACCTAAGACAATTGAAATAATGCTTAATAAAAAGGCTGAAAACGGTTTAGGATTCTTTCTTTTTAAAATCATGACAACGGCAAAGAAAAAAGAAACGTTAGCAAACCACGAGATTGCAGTAGGGATATCATTCAAACCAACCATCCAACCAGCTAATAGTGCCATGTAACCTGGAAAGTCACTACTACTATAAACTGGCAAAACCATTGATCCAAAATAAAGACCAATTGATAATAATAGTGGTAATCTGAATCCAATTTTTTCCATGATAAGATTAAAAGTTTGTCCAAAGATATAAAAAGAAAAATGCAAGATTCTTACTGTTTTTTAACAAATTAAAAACCTATAAAGCTGATATTCTGATAATTAATTGCTAATCATTTGGCTGGGGCGGTTTTTTTACTTATATTTATGAAAATGTTTGCCGAAGCAGAAATAGCTAAAATAATTGAACTTGAATTCGTGAAAATAGAATTCTTTGAACCTGATATGGTTGTATACCATTACAAACCAGACATTCATTTAACATGGCCAATGGTGCAGCAAGTTGCTAAGGAAACAAATGCGTTGATTAATTACATTCCATGTTTTATGTGTTCGATAATAGGCGCTGGTTTGACTGTAGAAAAGGAAGTACGTGAAAAAGGCACCAAACCCGATATGCTTGCTTATACGAAAGCCTCAGCAATTGTTCAAAACTCATTAGCGCATCGCATCATTGCAAATTTTATTATTCGCGTACAGCGCCCACCTGTTCCAACCAAAGCTTTTAATAACCAAGAAGAAGCATTGGCTTGGTTTGATAAATTGCGACTAAAGGATAAATAAATTTTTCATTTTATTCAATATTTTTAGTTTCCAAAATTTAAGTAAAATTTAATATTACCTATCTGCAAGACTTTGTGACAAAGACTTCGCACAACAATCATCTCCATTTGCTAAAAAATTACTAGTATTGGGAAAATCATTTTTTTATGTCCAAACTATCTCTCTTTACATTAAGTTCAACCTTTCTTTTAAACAGCATAAGCTTTTCACAAGACGTTCCAATAACTTTGAAAGATTATAATCTGTTAGGGTCAGTTAAATCGCACATTACAACCACAACCGTTTATGGTGTTAAACCAGAAGATAACTTCACAAAAAAATCTAGTCAATCGTTCAACGAGCCTGGCTTTTTAATTGAAAGCACTTACGAAATGGGCCACGGAGTAAAGGGTGCATCTTTTAAATTTGTTTATAATGAAAAAAATCAAATTATAGAGATTACTGACATTACTTATGACAAACCTTTCGTAAGTCTTACAAACTTATATGATGCAAGCGGTTATATCACTGAGCAAACAAAATATAATTCGGATGGTAAACTTGATAAGCACTTTACGTTTATTTACAATGATAAAATGGAAGTTGTTTTAAAAGAATTACGGACGGATCCAGTTAAAAATCCAGAAAAAATAACAGCAAAATATTCTTATAGATACAATGCGCAAAGCAAAGTTTTTGAAATTGTAGAAGATTGGATTAATTATAAAAACACAAGTAAATTTAGCTATAACGCAAAAGGAAAAGTTTCGGAAGAATATTATTCAACTACAAAAGCAGATGCGGATGATAGTGAAACCTATTCGCAATCCAAAACCTATAATGAAGAAGGTTGGTTGATTGGTATTATCTACAAAGACAAAGTTGGAAAAATTTTAAAACAAGAATCATTTGTTTATGATCATTTAGAGCGATTAACGCATCATAACCAACTCAATGCATCAGGAAAAGTGGTTGGTTATACTCACTATTCCGAATTTGATGAGATAGCAGATAATTGGACAAAATCCGCGACGTATGACAGTAAAAAAATGACCTCATCTGAAGTACGCGAATTAACCTATTATTAGAGTAGAAAAATTTTCAATCGTTGCCAAAATGAAAGATTTTTTCTTGCTAAACAAAGACATCACCTATCTCAATCACGGATCTTTTGGTGCCTGCCCAAAACCAATTTTTGAAGATTACCAAAAATGGCAATTGGAATTAGAAAAAGAGCCTGTAAAATTTATAACGGTTGACGGACCGCGATACTTAAAAGAAGCGCGTGAAGCTCTTGCTAATTTTGTGGGTTGTGATGCTGATGATTTAGTTTATGTACAAAATCCATCTACAGCTTTTAATATTATCATCAAAAATTTAAAGTTAAATGCAGGCGATGAAATTCTAACCACGAATCATGAATACGGTGCAATGGACCGCACGTGGAATTACTATTGTAGAAAAGTAGGCGCAAAATACGTTCAGCAAAAAATTTCAATTCCGCTTTTATCCAAAGAACAATTTATTGAAGAGTTTTGGAAAGGGCTTACATCGAAGACAAAAATCATTTTCATTTCACAAATTACAAGCCCAACAGCATTAATTTTTCCTGTGAAAGAAATTTGTGAACGCGCAAAAGAATTAGGTTTGATGACCATTGTTGACGGTGCCCACGTGCCGCATCACATTTATTTGAATTTGTCTGAATTAAAGGCCGACATTTACACCGGAGCATTGCATAAATGGATGCTGACACCAAAAGGTTGTTCATTTCTTTATGTAAAAAAAGAATTGCAAAATTTATTTGACCCTTTAATTATTTCATGGGGTTACGAGACTGAATTTCCAAGCCATTCACAATTTTTAGATTATCACGAGTATCAAGGAACAAGAGATATTTCTGCTTTTCTTACTGTACCAAAAGCGCTGGATTTTTTGGCTGAAAATAATTGGACAGTAGTAAAACAAAACTGCAGAAAACTCATTCAAGAGTCGTATTTGGAAATTTGCGATTTGCTCAACACAAAACCAATTTGCAAAGTATCTGATGAATTTTTAGGACAGATGTGTAGTATACCAATTCAAACATCAGACATTCTAAAACTGAAATCAACTTTGTATGATGAATATAAAATTCAACTTCCGGTAATGCAAACATTACTGAACTTTGAAGGCAAGTCCAATCAACAATTTATTCGAATTTCCGCACAAGTTTATACCACTAAAAATGAAATTGAGATTTTGAAAAATGCATTACGTGATATTCAAAACAAATCAACGTTACTTGGCTAATTTTTTGCAAAACAGAAAACTGATTGTTTCGATTTCAATCGTTTATTTTGCTGTTTTAATCTATCTGATGTTTTTCGCCTTTTTTCGTTCAGGTACAACTACAGAAGTCAATTTAATTCCATTCAAAACTATTCTTTCACTCACTGTTTATACCTTCTCTAGCGGTCATGGAATTTGGCATTGGATTGTAAATGTGCTTGGCAATATTCTTGCATTTATTCCAATGGCTTTGCCACTTCACTATTTTCTTCGATCAAAATTAAACACAAGTTTTTTTGTATTAATTATTATTTTAATTCCAGTGCTTGCAGAAATTTTGCAGTATCTTTTTCAAACTGGCTCTTGTGATGTTGACGATGTTATTCTAAATGTAGTGGGAATTTTTTTAGGAATAAGTTTATTGAAATAAGCAATAAATTCATTAAAGGTTAGCCGTATATAGTTCGTTTGAATCAACTAAAAGAAACGTACTTTTGTTCTTAACTAAAATCTGTTCTAGATGAAATTTAGTTTGTTGACCTTGTTTTTATTTTTCTGCAGTTCATTGTTTGCACAAACCCCTGCAGACAGTTTATACGGCGTTTGGAAAGACGAAATACAACATGACACCATTCGCTTTAAAGCATTTAAATCATTCATTTGGGAAAACTATCTTTTTTCAAATCCTGATACGGCATATATACTTGCCAAAGAACAGTTGAACTTTGCAGATAAAAAGAAAAATACTTTTTGGAAAACTGATGCTTACAACACCATGGGCATTACATGGTACTTTAGAGCAGATTTTGACTCCGCGATTTTCCAGTATGAAAAGGGATTGAACATTGCAAAACAAACTGGAAACTTTAAATCTGCTTCTGGCATTTTGAATAACATTGGTACCATTGAAATGGCCCGTGGAAATTATGCAGTTGCAATCGAAAAATTTAATCAGAGTTTAAAAATAGAAGAACTAAAAGGGAATAAATTGGGTGCAGCAAACTGCTTCAATAATATTGGTATTATTTACTACCGACAGAAAGACTATGATAGGGCAAGACACTATTACCTTCAAGCTGTAAAACTTTATCATGAGGGCGGAAATGACGCCAAACAAGCCAACACGCTGAACAATTTGGGAGTAATGGAAAATGAACTCAAAAATAGTGAAGCCGCAATTGAATACCATATACTGGCTTATGAAATCCGCAAAAAAAATAAGGATCAATTTGGAATAGGAGCGTCACTCAACAACCTGGCAACTGTATATATGGATGTGGCCGATTTTGAAAAAGCTTTGCCACTTTTTTTTGAAGCGATTGAAATTGCATCTGCCATTCAAGACCTCACCACAATTTCTGCTGCAAAAAACAATATTGCACATATTTATCTAGAACAAAATAAAATTTCTGAAAGTATTCAGTTAGCCGAAGATGCCTATCAAACGGCATTGTTGATTGGCGCAATTGGTGAATTAAAAAATGCCACAGAATTTCTTTATATGGCCTACAAAGAAAAATATGAGTTTGCCAAAGCGCTTGAAATGCATGAATTATTTATGGAGCTTACTGATAGTATGAGCAGTGAAGAAAATCAAAACGAAATAATCCGTCAAGAATATAAAGCATCTTATGAAAAAATAGCTGTTGCCGATAGTTTGAAAGCGCTTGAAGAAAAAAAATTACAAGTTGCCGAAATAGAAACAATCAACCTAAAAAACAAACAACGAAATCAGTTTTCATTTTTTGTTACAGCAGGTTTAATTGCAGCCTTGATAGTTGGATTTATTATTTACAAACGATTGCGAATTACTCGAGAACAAAAAAAAATAATTGAAGATCAACAAATAAAAGTATTGCACGCCTACGATCAACTCGAAGAAAAAAATAAAGAAATTTTAGATTCAATTACCTATGCAAAACGAATTCAATCTGCCATTTTACCTCCGCAAAAAATCATTCGTCAATTACTTAAAAATTCATTTATACTTTATAAACCAAAAGATATTGTTGCCGGAGATTTCTATTGGTTAGAGCATGTGCGCAAAGCAGATGGACAAGAAATTATTCTTTTCGCCGCGGCAGATTGCACGGGCCACGGTGTGCCGGGCGCTTTAGTAAGTGTAGTTTGCCACAATGCACTCAATAGAAGTGTACGTGAATTTGGATTAACTGAACCCGGAAAAATTCTTGACAAAACTCGTGAAATAGTAATACAAGAATTTGAAAAATCAGACGACGAAGTAAAAGACGGAATGGATATTTCACTTTGTGCTTTTTCACCTTCAAACAATCTTCTTCAGTGGTCAGGCGCAAACAATCCAATTTGGATTATTTCTAAAAATTCGAATCAAATTCAAGACATTAAACCAGACAAACAACCCATTGGAAGATTTGCAAATGCCTCACCTTTCCAAACACACAGCATAGCTCTTAAACCCAACGACACGATATATCTTTTTACGGATGGCTTTCAAGATCAATTTGGTGGCGATAAGGGTAAGAAATTTAAAGCTTCTAGTTTAAAAGAACTTATTTTGGGCATCCAAAACCAACCCATGAATGAACAACACGACGTGCTAGAAAAATCACTGAATAATTGGCGCGGAAGTCTTGAACAAATCGATGATGTATGTTTAATTGGTGTCCGTTTCGAAACTAACAATTAGTATCACACCGTTGGATTTGAGCCATAATATTTGAGCAAAATCTGGACCTTTTTCCAAAATTTTTTTCAAATAAATTTGGTAAAAAATTGAAATGTATTTTTTGATACTAATTTGTATTCTAAAATAATTAAAGGCAACCCGCCAACTAATTTTTCGTTTGGTTAACGTAATTAAACTTTAACCCATGAGATTCCTTTTTATTCTTTTCGCACTTTTTTCAATTCAATTCAATTCACTTTCTCAATGCAACTTAGTTACAACCGCAATGCCGCAGCCAGCAACTTGCTCGGATGCTTGTGACGGATCCATTATTTATTTGTATCAAAATATTGGTGCTCCAGGAGCGCCTTACATTGTTATCTTAGCCGACAGTGATGGAAACACATTAAGTTTTACAACTTACATAAATGAATTTGAAACTATTTCTTTAACAGGATTGTGTGCAGATACTTATTCAATCACTATTCAAGGTTCTTCTTGTTCAAATACGCTTTATTCAACTGTCGGTGCTCCAGCTCCACTTGTTGTTTACGCAAACACAACTGATCCAAGTTTAGGTTTAGACAATGGTTGGTGCGGTTTGATTGCAAGCGGAGGAACTTCCCCTTTTACTTACAGCATTGATGGTGGCACGTCGTTTCAATCATCAAACACATTTAATAATTTACCGGCTGGATCTTATACTGGCATTGTTCAAGACGCAAACGGATGTGAGCAACAAGTTGATTTCACGCTTACAGATAATACTACCTGTAATTTAGTTGTAACCGCAAACCCAAGTGCCATGCCAATGTGCTACGGTTCGTGCACTGGTGCATTTCAATACATGTATTTTGATGGAAACAATAACAGCCCTTACCTTATTGAATTAACGCAAGGCGGAACAATCTTACAAATGGCTACCAATAACTCATCTAATGGCAGCGGAACATTTACCAATCTTTGTGCAGGCGTTTATTACGTTGAAGTAACCGATGCGCAAGGTTGCACGGGGTCATATCCCGTTACACTTTCTCAACCAAGTCAATTAGTAATTACCGGTGTTTCAACTACCGATGCATCTGCCGGAAACAACGATGGTGCAGCAACAATTACTGCAGCTGGAGGAACACCCACTTATACCTATAGTCTCAACGGCACAACATATCAATCGAGCAACATTTTTACCGGACTTGGCACTGGCGTTTATATTGGATATGTGAAAGATGCAAACGGATGCATTTCAATTTACACATTTGTGATTCAAGAAAATCCAGGATGCTTTTTTAACCTCAACGCTTTCGCTTTCAATCAACCAAGTTGTACATGGAATTGTGATGGAGAAATTAATTATGTTTTTTCTGGCGCACCAAGTGATCCACCATTTTCAATCGTACTAGAAAGTAACGGAAATGTAATTCAAAGCACTAGCAGTCCAAATCAAACTGTGAGCTCATCCTTTATTGGATTGTGCGTTGGTGATTATACATTGACGGTATCAAATTCTTCGGGCTGTAGCGAAATTGTAAACGTAACGTTGACACAACCAACAGCAATTATTCCAACTGCAACAACAGTAAATTCTACGCCAGGTAACAGTGATGGTTCCATTACTATGAATGCAACAGGTGGTACTGCGCCTTATCAATACAGTATCGACAATCAAACAACTTGGCAGGCGGGCACAACATTTAATGCACTCGCCGCTGGTGTTTATATTATTTATGTGCAAGATGCTAATGGCTGTTTAGCAATATTAACGGTGGTTGTAACTGCATCAGCCGGGTGCGACTTTTTTTTAGCCGCAACATCAATTTCTAATTCATGCGCAAACAGCTGCAATGGTTCTGTCATCTATTCATTCAACGACCCTGGAAATAATCCAACTTATACAATTGATTTAATTCAAGGAACAAATACCATTCAATCACAGACAGTTTCACTTTCAAATGGCGGTACCGGTACGTTTACAAATTTATGTGAAGGAGCATATATTGTTCAAGTTACAGACGCGAATGGATGTACAGACATTCAAACAGTTTATGTTGATGCTCCAAACAATTTAATGGTTACTGATGTTGTTGTCACAAATGCCACTTTAGGTAATTCAGATGGCGAAGCAACAATTATTGTAACAGGTGGCACAGCTCCGTATCAATTTAGTTTAGACAATGGTGCGACATGGCAATCTTCCAATTCATTTGCAGGATTAGATGCAGGCGTACAAATACTTTTAGTAGAAGACGCTAATGGTTGTTCTACTATTTTTTGTTTTATCATTAATGAAGATCCTGGCTGCACCATTGCAACTACATTGTTTTTAAATCAACCCATTTCTTGCTACGGTGCTTGTGACGGAGCTTTGGCGTATGCTTACTCTGAGGGCGCACCCAATCCACCATACACAATTACGCTTCTGAATAACGGATCACCAGTTATTACAACAACACAAACATCAAGTGCATTTAATGGAAGCTTCACAAATTTATGTGCTGGAAATTATAGCATAAGTGTTACAAATGGAAGCGGATGTTTATCATTTGTTTCTAACTACACACTTACACAACCTAGTCAAATTAACATCACGGTTGATGTGACTAATGCATCAACCGGAAATAACAATGGCGTTGCAGAAATCAATGCAACAGGTGGTACAGGACAATACAGTTATAGTTTAAATGGAATTGATTACCAATCATCCAATACTTTTGATACACTTTCTGCCGGAGTTTATATTGCGAATGTTCAAGATGAAAATGGTTGTTCATCGATTTTAACTTTTGTAGTTGGTGAAAATTCAAATTGTAACATCGTATTAACAGCCTTCACAACTCAAGCGGTTAGCTGTTCAGGTTTTTGCAATGGTGTTGTAGGATTTGCATTTAATGATGTCAATACAAATCCGCCTTACACGGTAACACTTACTAATACTTCAGGCGGAACGAATGCGCAAGTCTTTACTATTGGAAATGGCGGATCAGGAAATTTTCCAAATGTGTGCGCAGGAATATATGTTGTGTCTGTTCAAGATGCAAATGGATGTCAATCATTCTATACGGTACAAGTTACGCAACCAGATTACTTGCAGATAAGCGCAACCCTAGTTGATGCAACTTTAGGCAATACAGACGGCTTTACAACCATTAATGTTATTGGCGGAACAGCTCCTTATCAATTCAGTTTAGACAATGGTGTTACTTGGCAAACATCTAATATTTTAACAGGATTAGGTGTAGGATTTTACATCGTAAGCATTCAAGATGCAAATGGTTGTTCAACAATTTTCTGTTTTATTTTAGGAGATACAAATGTTGCTGCGATAGTTGAATTAACAAGTGGTTTAAGTGTTTATCCAAATCCAACAACAGGAATTATTTATGTCACTTCTTCCACACTTCAAGCATTTAATTTGTATGATTTAAGCGGAAAAAAATTAGCCCTTTCGCAAGCAAAAACATCCGAACAAACTTTACTTGATTTAAGTGGATTAGCAACCGGAATGTATATTCTTGAAGCAATAGATGCTAATGGAAATATCGCACGTACTAGTGTTGTGAAACAATAAGATTCTAAGACAGAATTAAAAAACCGAATCGTGTTGATTCGGTTTTTTTTTACATTTATAAATAAACAAAATTAAATTGCTTTTTTGCTTTGATCAGTAGGATTCTCACAAACCGGACATCTTTGCTCATAGTCCAAAAGCTCTGCTTCACTAACCAATCCAATATATTTGAGTGATTTGATTTGACTTTTTACAAGCCAAGCAAATCCAAAAAAAAGTAACGAAATCATTTCTGCAAAAAACACATCATAAGGTGTAAATGATTTATGAATCAAAAATTCTACTCCCAAAAAAGCAATACAAATCCAAACCATCCATCCACAAATTTTATACAGTTTATAACGTCTTGCATAAAATTTTGATTTTGTTTTTCCACTCAATGTAAACCTAAAAATAGACAAGTATCCCATGATGATTAGAAATAAACCGGCACATACCAAATGTATCGTACCAGCTATTTCAGAGCGATGTGCGTTAGGTCCGCCAAAAACTAATTTCAAATCTAATTCATTAAATGCTGTTGGAATAAATGCCGTACAGATTGCAAAAAAACCGGCAATGTTTGTAATAAAATTATCTGTCACTTTTTGTTCTCCTTTCTTTTTGTATCCTTCATAAGTAAAAAGAAAAAGTCCAAATGCAAATAATACACTCGTAAAATAAATTCCCAAATTGGTATAATAATAATGACTGATGGATGGCGCCAAATGTCTGTCTCCTATAACTAATATAAAAGGTAAAGTCATTCCTAAAATACCTAAGTTTCTTGGTAATCGTTTTGGAGAAATTATATAATCCATATCCGTAAGATTTAAATAAAATTGGTTGAACGAATATAAACAAGATTCGGTATTTTTACAATCTAATTTAACTACACATGCCTTCACTTCAACTTGATAAATCAATTTTTAATTTTCTAAAAAAACTAAAAAAAAACAATAACCGAGATTGGTTCAACGCCAATAAGGACGAGTATCTTGTGGAGCATCAAAAAATAATTTTATTCGCAGATGCATTATTAAGTGAGATGAATAAACATGATAGAATTGAAACTGTTTCTGGCAAAAAAAGTTTGCACCGCATTTATCGTGACACCCGTTTTTCGTTAGATAAAACTCCATACAAAATAAATTGGAGCGGAAGTTTTTCAAGAGCAACATCAAAACTGCGCGGTGGTTACTATTTTCATTTGGAACCTGGTAACACCTTTGTAGGTGGTGGTTTCTGGAGTCCTAATCCCGAAGACCTTAACCGAATTCGTGTTGAAATTTCTAGCAATGGCGATGCGCTTCGCAAAATTTTAAATTCCAAAAAATTCAAAGATAATTTTGGAACACTTGATGGAGAAGAATTAAAATCCGGACCAAAAGGATTTGACAAAGAACATAAACACCTTGACCTTTTAAAAAAGAAACAATTTTTAATTGGAAAATCTTTTACGGATGCCGAAGTTTTTGCGTCAAATTTTCATTTAAAATTATGTGCGGGTTTTAAAGAGATGCGACCCTTTTTTAATTTTATGAGTGAGGCGCTAACTACCGATGCCAATGGCGAAAGCATAGTTTGATTGAATTAAAAAAGCACAAAAAAAAGGAGCTAATTTCTCAGCTCCTTCTCATTCATTTTTGGGTTAATTAATATTTGACTATTTCATTTCCGGACCGCTTATAGCAACAAATTTTTCCTGTTTGATCTTCACAGTACGCATCTGTTAAATACATTTTGTTCAAGTCAACAAAAGATATGTTTTGCGAATCTGCATAAATCCTTTTTCCGTTTTTTTGGATTTCGAATAATGAGATAATGCTATCTTTTACTTCCCATTCAAAATTGATTGAAGTAGTATCTCCATCCGCGTAATTTGTGCAGATTCCTTTTCCATCAGAATAAAGTTGAAATTCTCTTTTGTAAGTCGCAACATCACCGCCAGGATATGTTGAACTAACATGTTCCCATGTTCCAACTAAATAAGAATAAAGTACAGCATCCGTTGTAATATCATTTTGCGAAAAACTGAAAGTAGTAGAAAGTGTAGTAATAAAAAGTAGTTGTAAAGTTTTCATAGCGCTAGATTTAGGTTAGTAATAAAAACACATTTTGTTAGGCACGCATAGTAAATTACAAAATAAAATCTGGCAAGTCAATAAGATTTCGACCAAAGCCGTTATGCTATAGTTCTATAACCTTTAAGTTGATGATTGAGAGACATAGCGTTTTATACATTCCCCCAATTTATTGCCTCATTTGATTCATCTTTTCTGATTACTTTTAGTGTCAATTGAAATAATACACACCAATTAATTTATACACATGTTCAGCCAAACTAAATATCGGTTAAAGTCAATCACAATTTATGCTTTGATCCCTTTTGTTATTTTTTCGTGCACAAAAGATGAAGTTTCTTGCGGTGCTGATATTACAATTTCAAATTATTACGTTGTAAATGAAGGCGAAGATTTAATTTTTACAGTTGAGGGACTTGATAACACCGGAATCGATTATTTTTTATGGGAGTGTGCTGATATGAAACCATACAACTCCTTGAATGAAGGCCGAGTTTATGAGGGAGATCCCGAATTTATTATTCAAGACTTCAACGTTCAGGATATTGGGAAGTATAGTGTTAAAATGTATCCTAAGGGTGAAAGCTGCGCACCTGTTATCCTTGAGAAAACAGTAACAATGAATCCAAAAAACTGCCCTTGTGCAACACCGGCCCTCGAAAATACACTCTATTATAGCAATGGGTACAGCAATGAAACCATGACCGCAACAATTTACAACAGTAACACAGAAGAAAGTTCTGAAATTACTTTCAATGGTACTAACACTTTTACAATTTTCTTCGGGCGCAAATTACCTGAGGTATCCAGCACTTTTAACCTTGTTGATGGCAATAATACGTTTTGGGATGAAAACGATGACGCATTTCTAGATGTTCATTTTCATTTCGATGCTTGGAATCATGGATTTGATTATTTCGGGCTAGATGGCATGACAGACGGTTTTTATTTAGACCGTGACCAAAATATTTTGACCATGCAATTCTGCGATGTGCAATTACACAACTACATAACGCAACAATTTACGATTAGTGGGAAATTTGTTGTGGTTCTATAAACACTCCGCCGCTACTGGGCGAATCTTTCGGGTGGTTTTACGAACTAAATAATCTGAAGAGATTTACTCACTAATAAAAACATTCACAGTGGTTCCTTTAGGTCTACCTTCACTGAAGCGCATACCATATTTGTAAACCAGCTTCTCAACATTTTCTGCATTTATAACATTGTCTATATAAAGATTATTTTCAAAAATAAACTTCACCAAACCACCTTGTGTGCGTGTATCAATTTCACATTTTTTTTGCAAGGTCACAAAATTTAGTTCTATCCAACGCACTTTCCCTTCGGGGTTAGCTGATGTTACTTTTGCAGGATCTGAATAATCCATATACATCGCAAAAATTTCTTCGGAAGTAGAGTTAATTCCCGAAATAGAAATTTCACTTCCGTGGCGCAAATCCCATTTTAAAAAGGCTACACCATCAACAGTAGCAACATTATCCTTGATTTTTGTTTTTTGAGAAAAACTAGTAGACGCTAAAAGCGAAACACATAAAAAAAGCAATATCTTTTTCATAAAAATAGTTTTTTGAAGATGTTTAAAATTACAGAATTTAATTTGAAATGCAAATGATTGCCATTGGGTGAATCGTTTCGAATGGATAATTGATGTTATACCATTACTTAGTTCAAATTAGTCCAAAGGATAATTTGGGCTTAGTAATGTAAATGCCGATATAGTAGCTGTTTGAGTTCAATATCTATTTTGATATTGGACTAATACAGATACCGT
>Ga0105044_10006156_pt1 | contig 16476 bp, 13 predicted proteins | sample MAT01_FD_78092 | JGI IMG/M metagenome (GOLD analysis project Ga0105044, IMG submission 78092) | Freshwater microbial communities from Lake Fryxell liftoff mats and glacier meltwater in Antarctica - MAT-01 | ecosystem: Environmental > Aquatic > Freshwater > Ice > Liftoff microbial mat | place... | reverse complement strand
GGAACCTCCACTTCCGGGGTCCACAGGCTTTCGACTTCTTCGCTCAGCGACGGCCCCCACCTGCTCCGGCAGTGCGCGGTCGACTTCGCCGGCAACAGCGGTTGTCTCGCCGACCGGACGATCCGAACCGACAACACGGCCCCCGGAGCCCCGCGCAACCTGGCCGTGGCCGGTGGAGACGGATGGCACCGCAGCAACGGCTTCCGCCTCGAATGGCAGAACCCGGATCAGGGCCCGGCCGCACCGGTCTTTGGGCACGTGTTCCGCGTGAAAGGCGCCGGCGGTTTCGACTCCGGTCCCGTTCCTGCTGCCGGTCCAGGCCCGCTGCCGGCCGCTCTCGTTCCCGGCCCCGGCGAATACCGCATCTCGGTGTGGCTGATCGACATGGCCGGCAACTCGAACCCGGCCGCGGCGGCGGAAGCGACTCTCAGACTCGACGATGTGCCGCCCACCGCCTGGTTCGAAGATCCTCCCGCCGGGCGGCCGGAGCTACTGCAGGTCCCCGTCGCCGACGCCCATTCCGGTGTCGCCGGGGGACGGATCAGCTACCGGCGTCAGGGTTCGGATGCCTGGCAGAAGCTGCCGACCGAACTGGTCGGCAACACCGCCGGTACAGGACTGGAGGCCGTCTTCCCTTCGGAAGAGGTCCCGGCTGGAACCTACGAATTCCAGGCAGTGGTTCTCGACCGGGCAGGCAATGCGACCGTCACCGGCAAACGCGGCAATGGTTCCGTGCTCACCCTGAATGCTCCGCGCAAGCAGCGGACGGTTGTCACCGCGAAACTCACACTGGAAGGTAGAAGTGGCCTCGCTCTGAAGGTCCCGTTCGGCAAGACGGCGAAAGTGACCGGCCGTCTGTCCGGCGCCTCCGGTTCCGGCCTCGCCGGTCAGGTGGTCGAAGTCCTCCAGGACCCGGCCTCCGGGTCCCGGGCGCGCGCTTCCAGCCGCCCGGCGACGACAGGCCGGGAGGGCTTCTATTCGTTCACACTCGATCCCGGTGCGACCCGCAAGGTCACGGTCCGGTTCATGGGTAACGACCGTTACGGCGAATCCGGTGCCGGCCCCCTCCACCTGAAGGTGAAGGCCTCCCTGAAACTGCGCGCGGCTCCCCGCCGACTCGAGACCGGAGAGAAGCTGCGTCTGCGTGGCACGGTCCGCTCCAACTGGGCCAAACCTTCCGGGCGTGGCAACCTGGTTGCGATCCAGTACCTGGAGACAGATTCGGGCAAGTGGCGCCCCGTGCTGGTCACGCGAGCTAACCGCCAGGGACGGTTCAACGCTTCGTACAGGTTTCGCTACATCACGGGTTCGGCCCGGATCAGGATGCGCGCTGTCCTGTTGCCTTCGTCCCGCTTCCCGTATGAGACAGCGACATCGAAGCCGGTCGAGGTCGAGGTGCGCGGATGATCCACTTGAAGCTGAAACTGAACCGGGCCGTTCTGGTCATCCTTGCCGGCTGTGTCCTGGCCGGGATCCCGGCGGGCTTCTCGTTCGCCGCCGGGTATTCCGTCGAGACCTGCCGCACGGTCGGTGGCCCGGGGGCTGGGCCGACTCCGGTCAACGTCAGCTCAGGGCGGTTCACTGTCGACACCTCCTGCCGGCTCGGCTCGGGCGGTCACATCGGCTACCGCATGTCACCGAGTAACCAGGGATCGGGCCAGCTCGCGACGCGGGACGAATGGGCGGCCCTTCAGTGGCAGGTCCCTTCCGGGGTTTCGATGGTCCGGGCGCTACCTGAATTCGGGGGGACCTCCACCAATGGTTCCGGTCGCGGGTTTGGCGCCGAGCTAAAACCATGGATGCTGCGGACTTTCGGTCTCGGCAGCGGCGGGCTCGACCTGTTCGGCGCCCGTATCTCAGTTGCCAACAACTCGGCCTGGTTCGTCCCAGGTGACTCGCCAGGCGTCTACGGCTGGTACTGGGGCAACGAATCTGGTGGCCTCGGCACTCCGGTCCAGTGGGGTGCCGGCAAAGCCTTCTCACTCGACCAGACGAACGGACCGCTGACCCCCATGTACATGCCGGACTGGCTGGCGATCGAGATGGCCGACTCTGGAGTCAGCCCGAATCTGAGGGCGGCGATACCGGTTGGTCCCTACAGTGTCTTCCGCGCCGAACTGCGTTGCGCAGATGTGAGTTGCAAGGCGGAAGGCTTCACCTGGGTCCAGCTCCAGGGACTCGACTTCACGATGTCTGATCCCTCTCCGCCGGTATCGGTGAGTGCGGCGCCCGATGCCGGTGTCCCCGGCAGTCCGGGCGATCGGGTCCTTCGGGGCGAGTGGTTGAACGGCGGCCTGTTGCCGGTCAGGTGGTCTGGCCGCGACTCTGGCACCGGTGTCTCCGCTGCCCGCCTGATGATCGACTCGGTCGCCACCGGGGCGACCACCGAAGTCGCTTGCCCTGGCGGGCGTCCCGGCCAGGTCCGCAACAGCTTCAAGCCCTGCACCGCATCTGCCTCCGGGATCATCAACATGAACGTCGCGCAGGCCCCGCAGGGGGAAAGCTCACTCACCGCCTGCCTCGAAGATGGTGTGAGCCAGCGAAGCTGCAGCACCACGATCACCATCCGCAGGGATTCCCTGGTGCCGGTCATCGATGCTCCGTCGATGGAACTGACCCAGGGTGGCAACGGGTTCCGGCTGAGCTTCGACAACCCTGACCATGCCGGGATCGTGGCCGGCGATCGTGCGCCTCAGGCCCGGCTCACTTACTCAGTCGAGAAGCGGATCGGCGCGGACTTCCAGGCGGTGGTCCCGGAGAGAATGACTGACCTTGCCGGCGTGGGAATCGAGCAGACGATCCGGGCCGACGGCATTTCACTCCCCGGTGACGGGCTCTATCGGGTCTGTGCCCGGCTCAGGGACGCGGCCGGCAACGAACCACAGGCCCTCACCTGCACCAACCTCACCGTCGATGACGCGCTGCCGGACACGATGATCCTCTCCGGCCCGGCTTCACTCACCGGCGAGACCGTGGCGGAGTTCACCTTCACCTCGGACCGGCCCGCCGACTCGACCTACCACTGCCGGCTGGATGGTGGCAGCTGGAGTACCTGCGAAAGCCCCGGCACCTTCCAGCCGGAAGGGGACGGTGAGCACCTGTTCGAAGTGCGGGCAGTCCTGCCGGCCGGCACCAGCGGCAATTCGCCGCGGATCGATCCGACCCCGGCCACTTACCTCTGGACCATCGACACCAGCCCACCCGACACCCGCATCGTTTCCGGACCCGGCCCTTTGACCCGAGGCAGCGCCAGTTTCACTTTCGAATCAACCGAACCCGGCACGTTTCAATGCAGCCTCGATCAGGCGCAGTGGTCGGCCTGCACCACGCCTTTCGTTTACGCCGACCTCGATGACGGTGTGCACCGGTTCCGGGTGCGCGCGAACGACCTAGTAGGCAACGTCGATGCGTCCCCGGCTACTTACGAGTTCCTGGTCGACGGAATTCCACCGGTGATCGATGTGACCGGGCGTCCTGAGTCAACCTCGGACGATCCCGACGCCGGCTTCTCCTGGACAGTCACCGATGCCGGGTCGACCGTCAGTCGCTGCCGGCTGGACGGAGGCGAGTGGTCCGGATGGGACGGCTGCCGTTCGCCCTGGTCCCTGGAAGGACTCGAGCCCGGCGCCCACACGGTGGAAATCCAGGCCAAAGACGAAGCGGGCAATGTGTCCGAGACCACGGTGATCTCCTTCTACGTGGAGGGACCGCCGGACCCGGTTCCGCCGCCGGTCCCTTCACGCAAGTACTGCGCGCTGAGCGAATTCTCGGTCAGGCCGACCGCAAACGGGATCAGGGCCAGCCTGACTGCGAGCCGTTACTCAAGGTTCGTGAGGATCCAGTTCTTCCGCGACACGGCGTCAGTCCGTCGGATCTTTTCCGCCAGCCGTTACCGGGAACTGAAGATGAGGGCTCCCGACGGTCCGATCCTGACACTCAAGCGCAAAGCGATCCGCGACAGCCGACAACGTTACGTATTCCCGGAAGTGAACCTGCGCACGATCCCCGCCTGGTACCGCTTCCGGGGAGAGAGGCTGATCGCGGTTCCGCGAGTTTCGAACGAATGGACCCGGTGCGTCGTGCGTTACCGGCAGCGGCTCGCCCGGACCATCACCGGCCTCTCCGGCTGGAAACGGGAGTGGGGTATCGGTTCCCGATATGGACTGAACCGGACCGACCGGGCCCGAAAGCCGGCGCCGACTGAATGAAGGCCGGCCCGGCAAACACCGGGCCGGCACTCCATCCGGGTGGTCAGAGGCCGAAAACGCCTACGAGCACGGGCAGCGCAATCGCTGTCCCGGCGATACCACCAACCACGTAGGCGACCCAGGCGCTGATGCCTGTTGGTTCGACTACCGGGGCTACTACTGGAGAGTTCAGATCCATGTTGCCTCCTTCTTCGTCAGGCCTACGGGGTTAGCTGACGGGCTCGCGCTGAAGAAGCTGCGCTACGGACAAGCAGTCCGATTCGCCCCCGGACTCCGTGTACAACCGGCTTCCAATGGGTCCCCCGCTCCGGACCTATTGGGTCCGGACTCGGCGTCTACATCTGAACGCGCCCGATACTAGAGGATCACCGGGATGGCGCAAGGAAGTCCCGCAGCTACTGCAGGCGTTCGGCGCAGCGGATCATCTTGTCGACGTCGGGGCTGACCCTGGTGATGCAGGGATTCAGGCGCGAAATATTCTTCGGCGGCACTTTCCTGATCTCCCGCTGGAGCCGCTGGATCTTCTGCTGGGACGGGCCGCTGGACGTGACCGTCGTGGTGGTTGCCTCTTCGATCGAGTTCTGCACCTGGGTGGTCAGGCCGTCAGTCCAGTTGCCGGCGTTTTCGAAAGCCCTGTCGGTCGTATCGAGGACCGGCCGGATGATGAAGAAATAGACGAGCGCCAGGGTGGCCCCCAGAATGACGATCCTCACCACAGCGTTGACGAGCGTTCCCCCGATGTGCATGAATGGAACTCTACTCGCGTTCGAGGCGGCATGGGTGATCTATCCTGAGTTATGAAACCGCATGACTTCCTTGAGATCAACCGGCTGCTATCCGACGAAGAACGACTGATCAAAGAGACGGTTGCCCGCTACGTCAGCGAGAAGTACCTGCCGGGCGTCAACGAGCATTTCGAGCAGGGGACCTTCGACCGTTCCGTGCCCGAAGCTCTCGGTGATCTGAACGTGCTCGGCATGCATCTGACCGGATATGGCTGCGCCGGGTCCAGCGCCGTCGCTTACGGCATCGCCTGCATGGAACTGGAAGCGGGAGACAGCGCGCTGCGCTCTTTCTGCTCGGTCCAGGGGTCACTCGCCATGTTCGCGATATGGGAGTACGGCAGCGAACAGCAGAAAGAGAAATGGCTGCCCGAACTGGCCGCCGGCCGTCACATCGGCTGCTTCGGCCTGACCGAACCGGACTCCGGATCCGATCCCGGCAGCATGCGCACCAAAGCGCGTCGCGACGGCGACGAATGGATCCTGAACGGCGCCAAGATGTGGATCACTTCCGGTTCGATCAGTGACGTGGCCGTGGTCTGGGCGACCACCGACGACGGAGTCCAGGGATTCCTCGTGGAGCCGGGCATGGAAGGTTTCACCGCGCCCGAGATGCACGGCAAGCTTTCCCTGCGGGCGTCGGTGACCTCGGAGCTGATCTTCGACGATGTCCGCGTGCCCGATGGCAACAGGCTGCCGGGTGTCCAGTCCCTGCGCGGTCCGCTCAGCTGCCTGAACGAGGCCCGTTACGGCATCGTCTGGGGAGTCGTCGGCGCGGCCCGGGCCTGCTTTGAAGCCGCGCTCGAGTACTCGCTGACCCGCGAGCAGTTTGGCAAACCGATCGCTTCGTTCCAGTTGACCCAGGCGAAGCTGGCCGACATGGCTGCCGCCGTCCAGCAGTCCTACCTGCTGGCCCTGCACCTCGGACGGCTCAAGGACGAAGGCCTGATCACCACCGAGCAGGTCAGCATGGGCAAACGCCAGAACGTCCGGGCGGCACTCGCTGTCGCCCGCTCCGCCCGTTCAGTGCTGGGTGCCAACGGGGTTACCCTCGAGTATCCCGTGCTGCGCCACGCCAACAACCTCGAGTCGGTCTTCACTTACGAAGGGACCGACGAGATCCACACCCTGAGCGTCGGCAAGGCGCTCACCGGGATCTCGGCCTTTACTTAGATCTGCCGGCGTGCCTGGACGCGAACCTGGGGAAGACGTCCTTGCCCAGGTTCCTCTTCAGGACCTTGCGGGCCCTTGGGAAGTTCTGGATGCGGAACTCGTTCGAGGTGCCGAAGTCCTGGTAATAGATGAGCATCCGGATGTTCTCGCGAGTGCGCTGGAAACGGAAGATCCGTTTGACGAATCCCGGTCCGTCCGCACCCCAGAGTCCCCATTCGGTAAGGGCCATTGGTCTGTTCTTTCCCAGTGACCACTTCGTATAGAACTTCTTGAGGTGCGACCAGTTGTTGTAGCGGTTGTAGAAGTCGGTGGCCACCCAGTCGACCCACTCCTTGCCCGGCCAGTAGTTGCCCGGCCGGTTGACGGAGACTGTGGGTGAGCCGGCGGGAAGCGGACTCCAGACCATTGCCACGGGTGCGGCGGGCAGGCGGCGCGGCAACTTCACTTTTTTGCGTCGTTTCTGGACCTTGGGCAGGCCGATCTCCTTGAGCTGGGCATTGATCGTGCCGCGCTTCTCGCCGCCACGGACGATGATCGCGATCCGGCGGAAGGCCGACTTGTACCACTTGAAAGCGTATGAGCCGCCGCGCACGTTGCCGGAGCAATCGACGCCCGCGTAGGCGTTCAGGCAGCGGTTCGGTTCACCGAGCGGACGGATGTAGATGGGGGTGCGTTTGCGGTCGAGTGAAGTGTTGAGTCGCAGCAGGTAGTCGTCGCCGCGGCCCCTGGCGATCTGACGGGGCGTGATCAGCTCGGTGCCGTCATCGGCCCTGGTGGAGATGTGGAGCATCGGGCGGGCCCGTACCGCCTGCCAGCGGGGAAACGCCTGATGGAGGCTGTTGCCCCAGGGATGGAAGGTCTGGATGACCGGCGGATGCTTGCCGACCGTCTGGGCGAACTCACGGAACTGCGAAGCCTCGCCGGTATCGGTCACGCCGAAGAAGACCTTGCCGGGCGGCGGCAGGTACTGCTTCGCATCGGCCCGTGCACCCATGACCAGGCCCGTCAGGAGAGCGACGGACAGGAAGAACACGACAGCGGCTTTATTTCGGGAAGTGGCTAGAGGCATCAATGAGTCGCAACCGCAGAACGACTCAAGGGTTGCGCTGACTCAGCTTAGGTATTTGTGGAACCGCTCTGCCAAGCGGATCGCACGCTGCAAGATGTCTCGCATTGAAGCTGTCTCCCCGGTTCTGGTCCCGATCCCCTCCCCCGACGGGGTTCGATCGGGACCAGAACCAAGGTTTGGTTGCCGGTCGGACGGGGTTGTCAGGATGTACCCATGGACGCACACGTAACCGAGGCCGAGTTCGAACAGATGGTGGCCGACGCGATCGATGGTCTGCCTGACCAGTTCCGGGAGATCATCGATCAGGTCGCCGTCATCATCTCCGACCTCGGCCAGGAGCATCACGCCTACGGCATGTATTACGGCGACGGCATGTCACGGGACTTCTACGAGGACCGCATCGTGATTTATCGCGACACCCTGACCCGCGACTTCGGTCATGACCGCAAGCTGCTCAGGTCACAGGTCGAGCGCACAGTCAGGCACGAACTCGGCCACCACCTCGGGTTTCGTGAAGACGGCGTGCACGGCCTCGGACTGTGAGCTGGAACAACCGTCCTCCGGACGGTCTGTAGGCTGAAACGCATGTCAAAAGCAACGCTGAACACAAACGCCGGGGCCATCGAGATCGAGTTCTTTGACGAGGACGCGCCGAAGACGGTCGAGAACTTCCGCAAGCTCGCTGCCGACGGCTTCTACGACGGACTCGCCTTCCACCGCATCATCAAGGACTTCATGATCCAGGGCGGCTGCCCGCTGGGCACCGGAACCGGTGGACCGGGCTACAGCTTCGAAGACGAGTTCAACCAGCACAAGATCGTGCGCGGCGCGCTGGCCATGGCCAACGCCGGCCCGAACACCAACGGCTCGCAGTTCTTCATCGTCACGATCCCCGCCGCCGACTGGCTCGACGGCAAACACACCGTCTTCGGTGAAGTCACGAGCGGCATGGATGTGGTCGACACGATCGAAGGCTCCGACACCGACGGTCGCGACAAGCCGGTCGAGGACAAGACGATCGAGAGCATCACCCTGACGGACTGACCGACCCCGCCGGTTCAACCCCGTCGGCATTTAGTGCAATCGACACCCTCTATGGGTGTCGATTGCACTAAACGGCGGGCCTGGTAATCAGGAAATGGTCTCCGATCGAGTGATCACGTCATCGATCGCATTGATGTAAATCACGCGGTCGCCCTTGCGCAGCGGCTCGCAGTGAGTGTCACCGGGACGCAGCACCCGGTCGTCCCGAACCACGGCGATCGTGGTTTCAGCCAGGTCCGGGCGATGAAGCGGTTCGTCTTCAGTTTCGACGAGCCGTTCGTTGATATCGAGGCCGTCGCCGAAGGTAAGCAGGTCGTTGACCACACGCGCCGCCTCGGGGGCTTCCGCCGCCATGCCGAGGATGCGTCCGGCTGAGCTCGATGAAACGATTACTTCGTCGGCACCCGACTGGCGGAGCAGGTCGACGTTGTGCTCCTCGCGGCACGAAGCGACGACGTTGACGTTTTCGTTGAGTTCTTTCACTCGCAAGGTGATCAAGACGGCCTGTTCGTCGCTGTTCGGGGCGACGATCACGGTTCTTGCTTTGTCGACCCGGGCCGCCTTGAGGATTTCCGGGTCGGTGGCTGAGCCGGAGATCCCGGTTACCCCAACCGAGTTCGCCTCTTCGAGGGCTTCATCCGAGGTGTCGATCGCGATCGCTTCGCAATCGTCGTTGTGGTTACGCATGTACTCGAGGGCGGCACGGCCCTTGACGCCAAAACCACAGACCACGATGTGGTTGCTCAGCTTCTTCTCCAGGCGATCGCGCCGGAAACGGATTCTCGATTGGTCGGCCAAGACCTGAAGAGTAGTTCCTACGAGCAGAATCAGGAAAAGCACCCTCAGCGGGGTGACCACGACCGTGGTTATCAGCCGGGAGGTCTGGGTGGCGGGAACGATATCCCCGTAACCGGTGGTGGTGATCGTGACCGTCGAGTAATAGAGCGCGTCGATGAAGGTGAGCGGGTCGTCGCCGCGGGCGTCGTAGTAGCCGTCCCGGCCGATGTAGGTGATCATCGTGACCAGAAGCAGCAGGCCGATCGCCAGCAGCACCCGCTGGATGATCGCCCGCAGCGGATCCTGCCGGACGGAAGCGAACCGGAAACGCTCCTCAGGAACTTTGGGCGAGGACTCTGTTTTGGTGAGGAGTGACAACGTCGCCAGCATAGAGGCGTAGACAGGGGTTGGCGGGGAACGAGGCATCGCTTCGATCAAGGCAGATACCCTGTGCGGCCGATGCCCAGTCCCGAAAAAGAGACCTTCACTGAAGGATTTTCCCCGGTCAGCTTTGAAGAATGGTCGGAAGTCGCGACCGGGGGCGACGAGAACGTCGCGATGCGCACCGTGCTGGAGGATGGGGTTGAAGCGAAGTGGCTCTATACGCGTGAGGATCAGCTCGCACCGGATCCGGCCGGGCTGCCCGGCCAGGCACCTTTTGTCCGGGGCACCCGCGCCGGGCGCCATTGGCAGATCCGCCAGGCCCACACCCACCCCGACCGGTCGAAGGCCAACCTCGAGATCCTCGAGGATCTGAACGGCGGCGTCACCGAGATCACCCTTTGCTTCGACCGGGCCACCCGGGACGGCATCGAGCCGGGCACACCGGAGTTCCAGGCTGCCAGCGGCCAGGGTGGCATCCCGATATCGACCCTCGACGATCTCAGCCTCGTGCTCGACGGAGTCTTCCTCGACATGGCCGGCATCGCACTCGACGCCGGAGCGAACGCCCTGCCCGCCGCTGCCCTGCTCGCCGCCCACTGGCGCGAGACCGGCATCGCAACTGAATCCGCAATCGCGTCTTTCCGGGCCGACCCGCTCGGCTCCCTCGCCCGCGAAGGGTCTTTGCCTTTCTCGCCGGAAGAGGGTCTCGCCCAAGCCGCCGGCCTCGCACTCGAAACCAGCCAGACCTATCCGAAGGTCCGCGCGCTTGGTGTCGACACCGGCATCTACGTAGAAGCCGGAGCGACCACGGCCTGGGAGCTGGCGATTGCGATCAGCACCGGGCTCGAGCACCTGCGGGCAGGTGAAACCGCCGGAATGAATGCGGCGACCGCGGCTGCCCAGATCGAGTTCACGCTTGCCGTCGGGCCCGACCAGTTCCTCGAGATGGCCAAGTTCCGTGCGATCCGCCGTCTCTGGGCCCGGGTCCTCGAAGAGTGCGGCGTGCCTGCGGATCAGCGGCATTCGGCTACTTACGCCGCAACGACCAACCGCATGATCACGGCGGTCGATCCCTGGGTGAACATGCTCAGGGTCACGACCGGAGCTTTTGCGGCCGGTACTGGCGGCGCTGACGGGGTCACGGTCACGCCGTTCGACCGCAACATCGGCCAGCCCGGCGCTTTGGGGAGGCGTATCGCGCGTAACACCCAGATCGTTCTTCAGGACGAGTCTTCACTCGGTCGCATCAGTGATCCGGCGGCCGGCTCCTGGTACGTCGAGTCACTGACCGACGAGGTGGCGCAGGCCGCGTGGCAGCGTTTCCAGGAGATCGAACGCGAAGGTGGCGCACTCGCGGCGCTGCGTTCCGGCCTGATCATGACCAGCCTCGCCGGCCTCGCCGACGAACGCGAAGACGACTTCGCCCACCGGTCTCTGGTCATGACCGGCGTCAACGAATTCCCGTTGCTCGGTGACGACGGCACCACCCCGGAGCAGGTCGACCGGGAAGCGCTGGCGAGACTCGAATCTGCCCGCCTCGCCGAACGGCCGACGGGTGGCGCCCTTGAATCCGGCCTGGCCGGCCTCGCTTCTGCGCCGGTTGGTGAGCAGCTCGAGAAGGCCGTGTCGCTCGTTTCTTCGGGTGCCCGGATCGACCAGATCGCCTCCGCGCTAAACCAGGATCTTGGTGGCAGCTCCTCACTGCCGGCGCTCAACCCGCGGCCCGACGGTTCCGCTTTCGAGCAGATGCGGTTCTCGGTCAGGGATCACATCGAAGACGGCAAGGATCGCCCCCGGATCTACCTCGCCTGCTTGGGTGCGATCGCGTCCCACGTGAACCTCGCCAACTGGGCGAAGAGCTTCTTCGAGGTCTCCGGCATCGAGACAGTGCCGTCGGGAGCCCTCGACGGAAATGAAGGCCAGGCATCAACTTTCAAGGCGGGCGGTTTCACCATGGCCGCCGTCTGCGCGAGCAAGCGAGAGACGCCGGAAGACGTGGCTGATCTGGTCACCCGACTCCGTGACTCCGGAGCCGAATACGTCTACATGATCAATTCGACCCCGGAGCTGAACGAAGCCGCCGGCGCCGACGAAGTCCTGAAGAACGGGGTGAACATGGTCAGCGTCCTGACCACCGCCCTCAACCGGTTCGGCGTGGAGGTCAACTGATGTCCGGCAGCAACGGAATCCCTGACTTTTCCCAGATCGAGCTCGGCGGCATCGAAGCCGAACCGGCACCGGTCCAGGAACTCGACCGCATCCTGAACGAGGCCGCGGCCCAGGACCCTTCCGGCGACCCGGTCAAGTGGGACACCCCGGAAGGCATCGAGCTCGACCCGGCCTATACCTCGAGCGCCACCGAAGGCCTCGACTTCCTCGACACTTTGCCCGGTTTCGCGCCTTACCTGCGTGGTCCGTATCCGACCATGTACGTGAACAAGCCCTGGACGATCCGCCAGTACGCCGGTTACTCCACGGCCGAAGAATCGAATGCCTTCTACCGTCGCAACCTCGCGGCCGGCCAGAAGGGCCTCTCGATCGCTTTCGACCTCGCGACCCATCGCGGTTACGACTCGGATCACGAGCGGGTGGCCGGAGACGTCGGCATGGCCGGGGTCGCGATCGACTCGATCTATGACATGCGCACGCTCTTCGAAGGCATACCGCTGGAAGAGATGAGCGTCTCGATGACCATGAACGGCGCCGTGCTGCCGGTGCTTTCACTTTTCATCGTCGCCGGTGAGGAGCAGGGTGTGCCGCACGACCAGATCACCGGCACGATCCAGAACGACATCCTCAAAGAATTCATGGTGCGGAATACGTACATCTATCCGCCGAAGCCGTCGATGCGGATCGTCTCCGACATCATCGGTTTCACCTCGAAGGAACTGCCGCGCTTCAACTCGATCTCGATCTCCGGCTACCACATGCAGGAGGCCGGGGCGAGCGCCGACCTGGAGCTCGGTTACACGCTCTCGGACGGCGTCGAATACGTGAAAGCAGCGCTCGACTCGGGCCTCGAGATCGACAACTTCGCACCGCGCCTGTCCTTCTTCTGGGCGATCGGCATGAACTTCTTCATGGAGGTTGCGAAGATGCGCGCCGGCCGCCTGCTCTGGGCCAGCCTGATCAAGGAGTTCGGCCCGAAGAAGGACAAGTCGATGTCCCTGCGCACCCACTGCCAGACCTCCGGCTGGAGCCTCGCCGCGCAGGACGCCTACAACAACGTGGTCCGCACCTGTGTCGAAGCGATGGCCGCGACCCAGGGCCACACCCAGTCGCTGCACACCAACGCGCTCGACGAAGCCCTGGGCCTGCCGTCCGACTTCAGCGCGAGGATCGCCCGCCAGACCCAGCTCTTCCTTCAGCAGGAGAGTGGCACAACCCGGGTGATCGACCCCTGGGCCGGCAGTTACTACGTCGAGTACCTGACCAAACAGCTGGCCCTGAAGGCGCTGGCCCACATGAAGGAAATCGACGAGGCCGGTGGCATGACCGAAGCGATCGCGGCCGGCATCCCGAAGCTGCGCATCGAAGAATCGGCGGCACGCACCCAGGCCCGGATCGACTCCGGCAAGCAGACCGTGGTCGGTGTCAACTCTTATCGGCCGGAGAACGACACCTTGGTCAACGTGCTGAAGATCGACAACAACGAGGTTCGAAATGCCCAGCTCGCGAAGCTGGAACGGCTCAAGGCCGAGCGCGACGACCGTGCCGTCCAAGAGGCCCTCGAGCACCTGACCAACGCCGCGCGTTCGGGTGAAGGCAACCTGCTCGACCTCGGCATCAAAGCCGCCAGAGCCCATGCGACCGTCGGAGAAATCAGCCTCGCCCTGGAAAAGGAGTACGGTCGCCATGCGGCTGAAATCAGGTCAATTGCGGGTGTATACCTTCAGGAGGTCGGCGTGAGTTCCGACTCTTTCTCGAACACCAAAGAGCTCGTCCAGAAGTTCGAAGCAGCCGAAGGCCGCCGGCCCCGGGTGCTGGTCGCGAAGATAGGCCAGGATGGACACGATCGTGGCCAGAAGGTGATCGCCACCGCTTTCGCCGACCTCGGCTTCGACGTCGACATCGGCCCGTTGTTCCAGACTCCGGAAGAGGTCGCCCGCCAGGCGGTCGAAGCCGACGTCCATGTGGTCGGGGTCAGCACCCTTGCTGCCGGACACCTGACCCTGGTGCCGGCGCTGCGCAAGGCCCTAGATGACCAGGACCGCAAGGACATCGCGATCGTCGCCGGTGGTGTGATCCCGCCGGTCGACTTCGAGCCTCTCAAGGCGGCCGGTGCCGACCTGATCTTCCCGCCCGGCACCGTCATCGGTGAAGCTGCGGGCGAGTTGCTCGATCTGCTGATCGACAAGCTCGACCTGGACATCGAAACAGAGCCCGCGACCGCCTGATGTCCGAGCGCTCTTCGGTCCAGGAACTGAAGGAGGGTGTCACCGGCGGAGATCGCGGCGCGTTGTCCCGGGCGATAACGCTGGCCGAGTCACGCCGGCCCGATGACCAGGAGATGACCCAGGAACTGATCGCCGAACTCCTGCCGCTCACCGGCAAGGCCCGGCGGGTCGGCATCACCGGTGTGCCCGGGGCCGGCAAGTCGACGGTGATCGAATCGCTCGGCCTCTGGCTGATCGAGCAGGGCCTCAAGGTCGCGGTGCTGGTGATCGACCCATCGAGTGCCCGCACCGGCGGCTCGATCCTCGGCGACAAGACCCGCATGCAGGCCCTGAGTGTCAGCCCCGACGCTTACATCCGGCCTTCACCTTCCGGCGGAGTGCTCGGCGGGGTCGCCCGCAAGACCCGTGAAGCGATGCTGCTCTGCGAAGCGGCCGGGTTCGACGTGATCCTGGTCGAGTCGGTCGGTGTCGGCCAGTCCGAGTCCGAGCTGGCAGAACTGGTCGACAGCCTCTGCCTGCTGCTTGTTCCCGGGGCCGGTGACGAACTCCAGGGAATCAAGCGCGGCATCATGGAAATGGCGGACCTGATCGTCGTCAACAAAGCCGATGGCGATCGCATCCCGCTGGCCAAGCGCGCCCGCGGGGACTACCGCCACGCGCTGCGCATGCTGCCGCCATCGACCGAAGGCTGGCAGACCCCGGTGCTGATCGCCTCGGCGACCGAGAAGGCAGGGCTGTCCGAGATCTGGGAAACGATCGAAGCGCACCGGGCCCTGCTCGAAGAATCCGGACTGCTGGAAGAGCGCCGCCAGCGCCAGCAGCAGCGCTGGCTCTCCTCGATGATCGAAGAGGCAGTACTGGCCGCCTTCCACGCCCGTGACGGCGTGCCGGTAGCGATCAAGGAAGCCGAGCAGAATGTGGCCGAGAAGAAACTGACCGTGCCGCAGGCGACCCGGAACGTGATCGAAGCCGCGGGCCTCGAGCAAGGTCCGCAGGACGCTCCCGAAAGCCACCACTAGAGCCTTTCAGCGGTCCGCTCGCCGATGTCGAAGCGACCCCTGACAATTGCGAAGGCGGAGCGGCGGTTGAACTTTCAGAATGTAGTGGGTAGAGTGCCCACTATGGCCTTCGTTGTCGCGAAACCGAACAATCGATGGGAAGTTCGCGAGTCGTATCGAACTGAAAATGGTCCTCGAAGCAGAACCCTCGCTTCGTTCTCAGAGCTGACGCCTCCGGTCGAGAAGCTGGTGGTCGAACGAAGTGCGAAAGATGTGGACATCGAGGGACTTCGGCTGAAGGCGACCCGTGCCGGAGCGCCGGTGACCAGCGAGATCGACCTCATGGCAGGCCGCCTGCTGAAGGAGATGCAACACGGGCGAAGTCCAAACCGGCGGCTTTCGACCCTGATTAGGGACAGTTTTCGCTCAAAGTCTCAGCTGAGCCACGAAGTGGATCGAATGAAGATGTGGACCGGTGCTTCCCAGCGCGAACGTGCGCAAGCACTTGAGGATTTGCTCGGGTTCGGCGATGCAATCCCCGACCGTGACCGTCGTGGCAGATCAGCCAAGAGATCAGAGTTCCCCCGAATATCCTCAGGCTGATCCCTTTGGAAGTCCCGCTCGCCAAGAAAGTCACGCTCATTCATGAGGCCCTTCAGGCGGCAGGCGTACCGCATGCGATCGGGGGTGCGTTGGCCCTCGCCTATTACGGCGAACCGCGGGTGACGATCGACGTGGACATCAACGCCTTTGTTCCGGTTGAACGTTTTGGAGATTTGGCTATCGCCCTGTTCCCCCTCGGTGTTGATGTCGAGGTCGATAGTGAGCAGCTGGCGCGGGATGGTCAGGTCAGATTGTGGTGGGGACGCAACCCGGTCGACATCTTCTTTGCCTACGACCCGTTCCACGACGCCATGAATGATCGGAAACGCAGGGTCGTTTTCGGCGAGGGGACGATCCCCATCCTGGCCCCCGAGCACCTGATCGTCTGCAAGGCGGCGTTCGACCGGCCAAAGGACTGGGTTGACATAGAGCAGATGCTTGTCGGAGTCGGTGAACTTGATCGTGTCGAACTCGACCTCTGGCTCGACCGGGTGCTTGGAGCGGAAAGCGAACGTGCCATGAGGGTTATCGAGCTTTGGAACTCCACCCGGTAGGCTGCGGCCCGATGATCGGACCTGATGACGTGGAGATGCGTGTGCTGGGCTGCCTGATCGAAAAGCAGCGGACCACGCCGGACGCCTACCCACTGACGCTCAACTCGCTTCGGCTCGCCTGCAACCAGTCGACCAACCGCGATCCGGTGGTCGACTACGACGAAGCGACCGTTCGTGTCGCCCTCGGCGAACTCGGCCGTCGCCGCTGGATCCGTGGTGCTTCCGGCCACACTTCCCGCTCACCCAAGTACCGCCACCTGCTGGATACCGAAATCAAACTGGACGAAGACCAGATCTCGGTCCTCGCGGTCCTGATGCTGCGTGGCCCCCAGACCCCGGGAGAACTCAAGCAGCGAACCGACCGCCTCTTCAGCTTCCACGACCTGGCCGCAGTCCACACCACCCTCGACGCCCTGATCGGCCGAGGTCTCGCCGAACGCCTGGAGCGGCGCCCCGGTCAAAAGGAGGAGCGGTACCGGCAGCTTCT
>Ga0105044_10006155_pt1 | contig 16479 bp, 14 predicted proteins | sample MAT01_FD_78092 | JGI IMG/M metagenome (GOLD analysis project Ga0105044, IMG submission 78092) | Freshwater microbial communities from Lake Fryxell liftoff mats and glacier meltwater in Antarctica - MAT-01 | ecosystem: Environmental > Aquatic > Freshwater > Ice > Liftoff microbial mat | place... | reverse complement strand
GTGATCAAAAAATGGTTTAATCAAAACAAAAAGATTTAAGATGGTTGCTGTTATTGAAAAAACAAGTGATTTACTTACATTAATTCAGAAAAACAAAAAAAAAGGACATACGATTGGGTTTGTTCCAACAATGGGAGCTTTGCACAAAGGTCATATTACATTGGTAAAAAAATCAATTAAAGAAAATGATCTTACTATCATTTCCATTTTTATAAATCCCACGCAATTCAATGATAAAAAAGACCTTGCCAAATATCCAAGGACTTTGGAGGCAGATCTTGAAAAATTAATACCCACAGGAGTTGACATTGTTTTTGCTCCTTCTATTTTTGAAATATACCCTGACGGTGATGAAAAAGGATCAAATATTGATTTGGGAGGTTTAGATAACAACTTGGAAGGTGCTTTTAGACCAGATCATTTTAAAGGTGTCGCACAGGTTGTTAAGAGATTGCTCGAGATTGTTACACCGGATAAACTATATATGGGGCAGAAAGATTTTCAGCAGTTTACTATCATTCAGTATATGATCGATACATTGAAAATTAAAACCAGTCTGGTGATTTGCCCCATTATTCGTGAGTCAAATGGTTTGGCTATGAGTTCGAGAAATGATAGGTTGAGCGACTCAACTAGAGAAAAAGCAGGAATCATTTATTCCACACTCAAAGCTATAAAAAAATATCAAGTCAACAAAACGGTAAAGGAGTTGGAAGAATATGGTCTGAAAAAATTATCTTTTGGCCCATTTGAACCAGAATATGTTTCTATTGTAGATGGACACAAATTAACCACAATCAACGATATTGGCGATACTGTTTACGCTGTCGCCTGTGTAGCCATATGGGCAGATGGAGTCAGGTTAATTGACAATATTATACTAAAAGAGCAATTAAAATATTTGATAAGCAATTCCTAACTGCAGATTTTTGAGTACCGTTTTTGCAATATCGATGGTCTGACCTTGATTATTTGTAATTTCAATATCAGCGATAGAAGTTAAACTGCCAGCATATTGTATATGAATAGAAAGCTTATTTATTGGAAATATTCTTAATCCAAGGATGTAGGCGAAATCAGATGAGTTGAAAATTTTATTAACAGACTCTTTCCAAACATCATTAATCTTATATTTTTCACTTGTTCGGATGGCTAGCCCCAAACCACCATAAAGAGCAAGTTGCTTTATTATCTTGTACTGTGCTTGCGGAATTAGGTCAAGGTACTGAAATCTATATCCGGCAATATCCTGATTATCGTTTACATCAAAATTGTATCCTTTACGCGAGAATTGTATGTCAAGGCCAATGTTAAAATTGTCTGTTAACCCTAATTCGGGTCTTACTGATAAAAAATAATTTGTGGCTGTATGGGGTTTAATAAAATCAACACTATTTATGCTAATATTTGAAAAATTTGTACCGCCTCCTACGGATAGTCTTATTTGAGCCTTGATAAGCTGTGTCTGAAACAATAAAACAATAAAAGTTGAAAAAATAATCCGGGTCATTATCATCGTTTTTATCTTAACGTATTTGTTATATCAAAATGTTGTATTACTGTGAAGGTTTAACACTCATTGGGTGGTATTTCATCATCGTTTCTCTCAAATATTTGCGGTCCACGTGTGTATAAATCTCTGTCGTAAGGATGGACTCATGACCAAGCATTTCCTGGACTGCCCTGAGGTCAGCTCCACCTTCGACAAGATGCGTAGCAAAAGAATGCCGGAATGTATGAGGGCTGACCGTTTTCTTAATACCGGATAATACTACATAATTTTTTATCAAAGTAAAGATCATGACTCTTGTTAATCCTTTACCTCTTCTGTTTAGGAATAAAACATCTTCTTCTCCTTTTGCAATCGCTGGCAAAGTTTTACGCTCTGTCATAAGGTATAAATTGATATGTTTTATCGCTGAATCACCAATAGGAACCAGTCTTTCCTTATTGTTTTTGCCTAAAACCTTAATAAAACCCTGTTCCTGAAAATAGTTGCTTAGTTTTAGTGTGATTAATTCAGTTACTCTTAATCCGCAAGCGTATAATGTCTCCAACATCGCCCTGTTTCGCTGGCTATGTGGCTGTGACATGTCTATTGAACTCAAAATAAGATCAATTTCTTCATAACTGAGCACATCAGGCAAGGTGCGTTGAAGTTTAGGACTTTCAAGTAATTCTGATGGGTCTTTATCAATAATATCTTCCATAACCAGATACTTATAAAAAGCTCTGATCCCCGATATGATTCTTGCCTGACTTTTTGGCTCAAGTCCAAGGTCATTGATATAATATATAAAAGAAGTGAGTTGTTCCCCCGTTAATTTATCCGGTGTCTGGTCTATTTTCTGAATGATGACAAACTCCAGTAGTTTGCCGACATCCCTATTGTACGCTTCAATTGAGTGAAGCGATAGCGACTTCTCAAGAAGAAGGTAAGCCTTAAATCCTTTTATACTGCTGTTCCAGTCCATGATGTAAAGTAGTGTGGATTTCTGGACAAAACAAACGTTTTTAAGTATTTTTTGTTAACCATTGATATTAAAACTTAGCTCATCAAGTACCAGGGAAATTTTTACTTAAAACATGGATCTTTTAATGGGTATATCATGTGACTATTTTATTAAACAATTGCAATAAGATGAAAATAGGTATTGTATGTTATCCGACTTTTGGTGGAAGTGGTGTCGTAGCTACTGAGTTGGGTCTTGGTCTGGCTGCCAAAGGACATGATGTGCATTTCATTACTTACAAAAGACCGGTAAGGCTTACTGCATTTCATGCCAATGTTTATTTTCATGAAGTTACATCTATGGAATATCCACTATTTGAATATACACCATATGAGACTTCACTGGCAAGCAAATTGGTGGATGTAGTCCGATTTGAAAAACTTGATATTCTACACGTTCATTATGCCATACCACACGCTGCTGTGGCGTATATGGCTAAGCAGATTTTAAAGTCGCAGGGTATAAATATTCCGATTATTACTACATTGCACGGCACAGACATTACCCTTGTAGGGACAGACAGTTCTTTTGCTCCGGTAGTTGAATTCAGTATTAATGAATCAGACGGTGTGACAGCAGTTTCCGAACATCTCAGACAGGAGACTATGAATACTTTTAAATTAAAAAAGGACATAAAAGTCATTCATAATTTTATTGATTTTAGTCGATTTCGTAAAACAAATAAAGACCATTTCAGAAAGGCAATAGCTCCTGATGGAGAAAAGATATTAGTTCATATCTCCAATTTCAGAAAAGTTAAAAGAGTAGAAGACGTCATTCATATTTTTGAACGGGTTAGTAAAAGAATAAAAAGCAAATTATTGCTGATCGGTGACGGTCCGGAACGAAAGTATATGGAAGAACTTTGCAGAAATATTCATTTGTGTGATGAAATCAGGTTTTTGGGTAAACAGGAAGCAGTTGAAGAGCTTTTGGCAATAGCAGATTTATTTATATTACCATCTGAAAACGAAAGTTTTGGATTGGCCGCTCTGGAAGCAATGGCATGTGAAGTACCGGTGATTTCTTCCAATGCCGGTGGAATACCTGAAGTTAATATCGATGGGGTGACCGGATATATGTGTGATGTAGGAGATGTAAATGGCATGGCTGCTCGATGTATTGAGTTGCTTGAAGATGAAGAAAGTCTTGCAGTTTTTAGAAAAAATGCCTTTAAGCAAGCCCAAAGATTTGATATACACGAGATATTGCCAAGTTATGAAAATTACTATCTCGAGATTATCAAAAACGCTAAATTTTAATTAATTAACTATCAGAATTTTAGTAACAAAAGCATCCGAAGACTGTGATGTATTTTCATTGGCGCTAAACACAAGATAAATACCGGCAGAAGCTCTGACCCCGTTGTAATCTGTTCCGTCCCATATTGCTTGTCCACCCAAAGCTTTGGTTTCATATACCAATCTTCCATTTATATCAGTTATCTTAACATTGGCATCCCGTACTAATCCCTTTATTGCAATTGGTCCGTTATAGTCAGGTCTTACCGGATTAGGAAAAGCATATACATTACTGCCATGTGATCTACCTCCTCCCGTGGTTTCTGTTTTATAACTTTGAATTCCTCCTGAAGAAATAACAAACATTTCGCCGGAGTCTGTATTAAAACCCAAATCAGTGACTTTATTGTCCAATAGGGGTGAGTTTTTTACATCAAACTTTGCTTCCTGTGTTATACCATCAGGGGATTGTACAAATATACCATTGCGCGTACCAAACCATTTTCTGTTGCCTCCATCCACCTCTAAGCTAAGGATATCTTCATCTCGAAGCAACAAAGCGGGTATGCCATCTACCACTACTTTTCGGGTATTTCCCCTGCAAGATTCGTTAAATGGATCTCCGCAATCGAAAACCACAGGCCCGCGATCAGTTCCTACCCAAATACTCCCATCAAGATCCACCACTAAACTATTTACTTTATTACCCGTGATTTCGCTGTTGTTTTTTGTAATATATCTTATTTTATCATCCGTCGGATCAGCAATTTTGGCGCCTTCATTATACACGATAACACCATTTCCAGCTCCAACCACTGCTATCCATTTGTTACCTTGATTGTCGATTACAATTTCTGCAAGAGTGGTACTTCCAGGAACACTGAAATTGTACCAAGTATTATCTTTGGTTTTAACGGCAAGAGGTTTTGGGGCACCATAATTGGAAATCCATAAGTTTTCGTCTTTATCAAAAACCAATCCTGCTATCCGAGTTCTGGCTTCGTCGCCCACTATTGCCTGTAATATACTATTGTCCTTATTCCAGTGCTGTACTGCTTTGGTTTCTTCATTGTATGAAATTATTCCGTTGTAATAGCTTCCCAAATACAATTCTGATGATTTTGGGTGAGGTGCCAAAGAAAATAAATGAAAAAAATCCTTCTCTTTTAAAGGTAAGCTTTCATCATTAAAATTTTCCCAAATATTGTTACTTAAGGTGTAAAAACCATATCTGGTGAATTTATACTGATAGTCTTCTGTTACTCCACCGGATCCAAAATATGCTTTGTTTTTTTTAAATCTGACATTGCTGGCATCATTATTAAATGGGACCGGAAAGGATAGTTTTTTACAATCTCCAGTTGTTTTCCCTTCTGTATACTTAATGGGTTCCCATAAATCGGCATACCAAACCCTTCCTTTTTCGTCTTCGACAGCATAAACTCCCTTGCTGACACAACCGGTAGCACTTTCAGTAATATTTCCGGATTCATCCAGAAACAGTGTACGACTGTTATTATTATTTTCTACACCAATCATTAAAGTAGTTCCTTCATCTGAAAGGTAATTTATATTATCCCCTCCATTTGTAGGTGCGTAAATAATATTAAAATTACCATTGTCATTTCTTTTATAGACTTTGTTATTTATCAATGCATACAAATGGTTGAATTTTACTGCCAGAGATTTCACCTCAAAGGATTGAGGCAGACCAGCATCAGCGTCTATTGATTGCCATATGTTAAAATCAGAGATATTGCTTCCTTTTGATGGAATACTATATAAACCATCATCAGTACCAGCATATAACGTACCTGATAATTCCGCAACAGCAATAACTTTAAGATCAGTAAAGGTGGTAAAGGGAAATTCAAGTTTATTAAGATCAAATCCTAAAATTCCAAAATCAGTTGCAAAATAAGCATTGTTTTCGCCAGATATAAAAAAGTCATTAACCGACTTACTTCCCAGAATACTGGTATTCGTTTTTATAAAAGGGATATTGATGATATCATTATCTCTGATGATATCAATATTATTGTCTTTATACACTATGATCAGTTGAAGGTTTTTTTGATCATAATACAAACCTCTGATATTCACATCCGACAGGCCGTCTTCTTTTGATAGAAACGTAACAGAAATATCTTCTTTATCAATTGTAAAGATTCCTTTACTCGATGCATAAATGATTTTATCCTGACTTTGAGTTATATTCATTCCTTCTTTGTAAGAAAGGTGAGATTTCCAATGACCTATAGGCAATAAACTTTGGGCAGACAAATCCGTCATCGTAAAAAATAACAGAACAAAAAGGTTAAAACTTATTTTTGTCATATATTCATCAATTATTTATAGGATATTATAAAAGTAATAACGGAATAAATAGAATTCAGAGTATTACAAATGAAATATTTTAATCTTAAAGTGATTGCTATCTATACATTGCAGAATTTTCCAGATATTCATGTACCGCATCAGGGACGAGATACTGAACAGATTTACCTTCATGAATAGCTTGTCTTATAAATGTGGCTGAAATATCCAGCAAAGGTACATTCATTTTTTTAACACGTGGAAAATCAGAGAATTTCTCAGCATTGTAACCGGATCTTTGGTACAGGTAGACATCAAAATTTTCCATTATTTGCTGATAGTTTTTCCACTTATCAATATTTTCCAGATTATCCCCTCCCATGATAAGCGCAAATGTATGTTTAGGGTATTTTTCATTTAAAAAAGTCAGCGTATCAATGGTATAAGAAGGCAATGGCAATGAAAATTCAACATTGGAAGGTTTAATTTTGGTATTATTTCCGACCGCAAGTTGAACCAAATGATACCTGTCGCTGTCTTTTGCCAGAGAAGCTTTGTTTTTGAGTGGATTATGTGGACTAACTACCATCCAAACCTGATCCAGCTCAGAGTATTGAACCATGTGATTGGCAATAATCATATGGCCTACATGAACAGGATTAAACGATCCGAAAAAAAGTCCGATTTTCATTCGTGATCAATTACCCATCATGACCGGCATGACCAGCATAAGAAGGGCTTCTCCAGGTTCTTCTTCTGTGGGTACGATGATTCCTGCTCTGCTTGGTGTTGAGAGTTGAAGTTTAATTTCATCCTTTTCAAGTACAGCAAGCATTTCTCCCAAAAACTTTGCATTAAACCCAATGGTCATAGTATCTCCGGTAAAAGCACAATTGAGTTGCTCGGTGGCTTCATTGGAGAAGTCAAGATCTTGTGCAGATATGGTCATACTTTTTTCCGTTAGATTAAGTATAACCTGATTAGTGGATTTATTGGCATAAATAGCTATCCTTTTCAGAGAATTGAGGAAATCCTTTCTGTTTATGGTAGCCTCATAAGGATTTTCAACAGGAATGACTGCATTGTATTCAGGATATTTTGCATCAATAAGTCTGCAAACTATTTTTGTTCTTCCGAAACTGAAGAATATATTGGCTTTGTTAAAACTGATCGTCACTTCACATTCTTCTGATAAGGCATTTTTTACCAGTGTCAGCCCTTTTTTAGGGATAATCAGAGATTTGGCTATGTCAGTTTTTAAGTTGCCTACAGTATATTTTACGAGTTTATGCGCATCAGTGGCTACAAAGTGAAGTTTAGTGAAATCTATTTGTATCAATACACCTGTCATTGCAAGTCTTAGCTCGTCATTACTTGTAGCAAATATGGTGTTGGTAATTCCTTTTTGAATCTTTTTTGAAGGAAGTGATAATGTTTCAACATCGTCTTCTTCCGGTGGATTCGGAAAGTCGTCTGCTGAATCGCCTGATAATTTATATACTCCGAAGGCAGAAAGTATTTTAACAGCATTGTTTTCATCAACGGATATAGTTACTGGCTGCTCCGGTAGAGCCTTAATGGTATCCAGCAAAATTTTGGCAGGAATAGCAATTATTCCATTATTATCAGATGTAACATCCAGTTTTGTGATGATTGTCGTTTCGAGATTAGTGGACGTAATCGTCAATACATTATCTTCTACCGCAAATAAATAATCCTCCATAATAGGGAGCACAGGATTTGCACTTATCGCACCTGATGCAATATTAAGTTGCTTTAATAATTCTGATGATGAAACTTCAAACCTCATTTTCTTACCTTTTAACTGTTAAAATATTTATTGGTGGGCAGCATTAAATAAATTATGAAGACCTAGAAAATACTGCGGCACAAATTTAATACATATTGTCATATTTCCTAACATAGCATTGATATTGAAATAATTAAATCCTGTGAATATTGAATTTGGGGTATTTTCTGGTAAATTCAGTTATGAATTTATACTGAATATCTTTCGTTGATAAGAATGTTTTTACTTTTGCTTTCTTAAATTATTTTTTATGTTGAACAGAAAAATCGGTCCGGTATCAAAAGAAATAAGAAAACTATTGATTCCTGATATTGAGATGTATAATTTATCAAACGGATTAAAGGTTTGTGAAGTAAATCTCGGGAGTCAGGAGATTCTCAAAATCGAAATAGTACATGTGGCAGGAAGATCTGTAGAAGATTTCCCCCTTTCCAGCAGAGCGGTATCATCACTGTTAAAAGATGGTTGCGGAAATAAAAGTTCAGCACAAATAGCGGAGGAAATCGATTATTACGGCTCAAGTATTAAAACAGGGTCTAATATGGATTTTTCTTATACTTCGTTTTATACACTCACGAGACACTTTGACAGTATTGTACCCACTCTGTTTGATATGTATTATCACCCAACTTTTCCAGAAGTCGAAATTGAAAAATTTAAACATCTAAATATTCAGAAACTTAAAGAAGAACTAAATAAAAATGATGTGCTTACTTATCGCAGGATTACGGAAGAAATATTCGGAAATAAGCATGCTTATGGTTATAATAGTACTGAAAGTGATTATTTAAATGTAAACAAAGACATAATTTTATCACATTATGAAGATTACATAGGAACCGATAACTGTTATATATTTTTAAGCGGAAAAATCAATGATCACATAAGAAAAACCATTTCTGATTTGTTTGGAACTGTCATAAAAAATACCAGAATAAAAGAGTATTCAGCAGCAATAAATATAGAGCCAGGTAGAAAAATAAACCTGATAAGTAAAAACGAACATCAAAGCGCGATAAAAACAGGTAGAAAATTATTTAATAAAAATCATCCCGACAATGTTGTTTTTTATCTACTAAATACAATTTTGGGAGGCTATTTTGGTTCGAGACTTATGACTAGTATCAGAGAAGATAAAGGATATACCTATGATATTTCTTCCAATGTTGACCAAATGTTGTATGATGGTTGTTTCTATATCAGTACGGAAGCTGCAACAGAATATGTAGAGCCAATACTGCAGGAAGTCTATTCACAAATGGAAATTCTAAAAAATGAAAAAGTTGGAGCAAAAGAACTCATTATGGTAAAGAACTATCTGATGGGCACGTTTATGAATATGTTGGATGGACCAATGAATGTTTCATCATTTGCTAAGTCAATGATTCTTTCCGGCAAAAAACCACTGGATTTTTTAGAATTTACAGACGAAATGGTTGACATGTCCTCAGAAATGATCTTAAAAGCTGCTCAGATTTATCTCAATAAGGAAGACATGATTGAAGTAGTTGTTTCGCCTTATTGACAGTTAATCGACACAAAAGCAAATTATTATGTATTCATTGACAAAAAAGATAGTCTATTGTTGACTATTTTTTATAATTTTGCACCGCAGAAGACATATTTGCTATATAAATCTAATAATTTCTTACTCAATATATAAATAATGAGGTTTTTTAATTTTTTTACTCAGGAGCTGGCGGTAGATTTGGGCACAGCAAATACCCTCATAATACAAAACGACAAGGTTGTAGTAGACGAACCTTCAATTGTAGCCATCAACCGTAATACCGGAGAAGTTATTGCTGTGGGAAATAAAGCCATGCAGATGCATGAAAAAACGCACGACAATATTAAAACCATCAGGCCTCTCAAAGATGGTGTAATTGCTGACTTTCAGGCTGCTGAAGCTCTTATCCAAGGTTTGATAAATATGATTGGTGAAAAGAGAAGATTTTTTACACACCTTAAAATGGTCATATGCATTCCTTCAGGTATAACTGAAGTGGAGAAAAGAGCTGTTTTTGATTCTGCAGACCACGTAGATTCAAAAGAGACCTATCTTATCCATGAACCTATGGCAGCAGCTTTGGGTATTGGGTTGGATGTAGAAGAGCCTATTGGCAATATGGTGATAGATATCGGTGGGGGAACCACTGAAATCGCAGTAATCGCTTTATCAGGTATTGTGACAGATCAATCCATCAGAATAGCTGGGGATGAGTTTACCAATGACATTATCGACTACATGAAAAGGAAACACAACATCCTGATAGGTGAACGAACCGCAGAACAAATAAAAATAAATGTAGGAGCAGCCATTGCAGACCTTACAGATGCACCACCCAAGTACGCAGTCAATGGTAGGGACATGCTGACAGGAATACCAAAGCAGGTATTTACCACGCATGTTGAAATTGCTGAGGCAATAGATAAATCAATTGCTAAAATTGAAGAAGCCGTGCTAAAAGCGCTTGAAGACACGCCACCTGAATTATCTTCAGATATCTACAAAACGGGTATTTACCTTACCGGAGGAGGTGCTTTATTAAGAGGTCTTGATAAAAGAATGGCGGCTAAAACAAAACTTAAAGTGCATATCGCTGATGATCCATTAAGGGCTGTGGTAAGAGGCACTGGACTGGCACTAAAAAATTCGCACAGATACTCTTTCCTGATGGACCGAAAAAGTATATGACTTTAACCCAGACTGAATGTACAATGTCGTTCAATTATTTGTAAAATACGGCGCACACATCATGTTTGTGGTGTTGGAGATAATTTGTTTTTATCTTATTATTAATTACAATTTGGTTCAGAAAGAAATATTTCTGAACTCTTCAAATGTCTATGCAGCTAAAATAGCTCAGCAACAATCTAAAATAACTCAGTTTTCAAATCTTAGGAATCAGAATGATAGCCTGATGCATGAAAATGCCACATTAATAGAAAACCTCATCACCATAGAGTATTCCTCTGATAATGTACCGGGAGCTGATAGTTTTTACACTCAATATAGCCTGATACCTACTTCCATTTGCAATAACACCACTCATCTTCGAAATAATCATTTTACCCTTTGCAAAGGAAGCAGGGAAGGAATAAAAAAAGACATGGGAGTCATTTCTTCTCATCAGGGCATCATTGGAATAGTAAGAAATGTCTCAGAAAATTTTTCACATGTCATGTCACTTTTAAACAGTCAGACTAAAATCAGTTGTTCAATCAAGAATAGAAAAGGACATGGTAGTCTTGTTTGGAAGACCATGGATCCATTGCGAATGACTTTGGAGTCGATAGCAAAGCATGAGAAAATTGCCGTCGGTGATACAGTAATTACAAGTGGATATTCTACCATGTTTCCACGTGGCATACTGGTAGGTAAAATTGAAAAATATGTATCTATTCCTGGTAGTAATAATTATGATATTACAGTTAAACTATTCAACGATTTGACAAATATCAGATATGCGTACGTTATTCAAAATCGATTTGGTACAGAACAAGCCAAGTTGGAAAAGGAGGTAGCTGATGAATAGTGCTATTCAAACAAATATTATCAGAATTATTTTCGTTTTTTTGGCCCAGGTGCTGATTTTCAAGCAGATCACCTTTTCGTTAGGTGGACTTGCCTATATTCACTTTCTAATATACCCCGTTGCTATTCTATTAATGCCAGTAAAAACATCTAGACCTGTTTTACTTGTTTTAGCCTTCGTATTTGGTATTGCGTTGGATATGTTTTATGATTCTCCGGGTATTCACGCAGCAGCACTTGTCTTTACTGCCTATATTAGAAACATTATTATAGTATTTCTCGAACCATTTGATGGATATAACATAGACGACGTCCCCACTATAAAAAGAATGGGCACTGGCTGGTTTGTTTCATATATGAGTGTTGCTTTATTATTACATATTTTTGTTTACTTTAGTATTGAAGCTTTTTCATTTGTTTTCTTTTTTGAGATATTTCTCAATACAATATTCAGTTTTATCGTTACTTTTATATTTGTTCTGGTTTTACAGTTTATTTTCAGAACCAAATATTAAAATAAACTGAAATTAATATAAGAAAATGAGACATCTGGTTGATAGAAAATACAGTGTAATATATGCCATAAGTTTAGTAGCACTAATCTTAACCTTGAAGGCAGCCCAGCTTCAATTATTTTCTAGTAAGTATAAAGAACAAGCTCAAAAAACAACCCTTGAAAAGAGTCTGGTTTATCCTTCGAGAGGAATAATCTACGACAGAAATGGAAAAACACTCGTGTTTAATAAATCGATTTACATTATTTATGCAGTATATAGAAAGATTGATCCCAAGATGGATACAACCTTGTTTTGTTCATTATTAGGCATTGACAAAGAAACATTTATTACTAATCTTAATAAAGATTGGAAAAACCCTCAGTTTCATAAATCTATACCTTTTGTTTTTCTTAATAAAGTAAGTCCAGAACAATATGCTATTTTTCAGGAACACTTGTATAAGTTTCCCGGCTTTTATCCTGAACAAAGAAGTATTCGTGGATATCCTCACAACAATGCATCTCATGTCTTGGGCTATCTTGGAGAAGTAGATAAAAAAATCATTGAAAATGGAAATGGTACATACATTGCAGGGGATTTTATCGGCAAATCAGGACTAGAAATTGCTTATGAAAATGAACTTAGTGGAGGAAAAGGAGTCAACTACATTCTAAAAGATAATCTGGGAAGGCAAGTAGGTTCATATGATAACGGAAGATTGGACAGTATGGCCATTCCTGGTGAAGACATGAAAATCAGTATTGACCTTGATCTTCAGGCTTATGCGGATAGTCTAATGATGAATAAGCGCGGAGGGCTGGTGGCAATAGAGCCTTCCACGGGAGAAATACTGGCTATGGTCAGTGCTCCTACATATGACCCCAATTTACTAAGTCTGGACGAAAACAGAAGTGCTGGTATGCAACAACTTTTGCTGGATACGATCAATAGACCTCTAAACAATAGAGCTGTAACCAATAGATATCCTCCTGGGTCTATTTTTAAACCTGTAATCTCACTGATAGCACTTCAGAAAGGAGTCACTTGGGTAAACAGACCCATTTTTTGTCCCGGATTTTTCAGGCTTAGTGCCTCTAAGGTACAAAAGTGTCATTCTCATCAACCAATTCACAATATATCTGAAGCCATTCAATATTCTTGCAACACTTATTATTTTCAGATTACAAAAGATTTTCTGGATTTATACAGCTATAAAAAACCAGGCCTTGGTTTGGATACTTTGGTCTCTTATCTTAAGGATTTTGGGTTAGGAAATAAATTAGGGCTTGACTACAGTTATGAAAATAAGGGCTTAATTCCTGATTCTAAGTATTACGACAGAGTATACAGAAAAGAAGCCAATGGCTGGAGGTCGATGTGGGTATTATCTTTAGGTATCGGGCAGGGAGAAATGCAGTTGACCACTGTGCAAATGGCTAATCTGGCTGTAATTATGGCCAATCGGGGATATTACATTACTCCTCATTTTATAAAAAACTTTCCATCTGGAAAACTTTTGCCGGTTGAGTTTACTACAAAAAAAAGAGTCAGAATTGATGCTAAATATTTCCAACCAGTGGTGGACGGTTTGGAGCGGGTTGTAACAGCCGGAACTGCAAGAGTAGCATTTGTTCCGGGATTGGATATTTGTGGGAAAACGGGTACTTCTCAGAATCCTCACGGGAAGGATCACTCTGTATTTTTTGGTTTTGCACCTAAAAATAATCCTAAAATTGCTATTGCGGTATTTATAGAAAATGCCGGATGGGGAGGCGATTGGGCAGCACCAATTGCCAGTCTTCTGATGGAAAAATATCTCAAAAAATCAATTGATCCGTCGCGAAAATATCTTGAGACAAAAATGTTTAAAGGATTGATAAATGTAAAAAATACCGACCTGACAACTATACGGTAATTATTAATCGATTTTTTTACTTTACAAATCTTCAGTATATTGTATATTGCTACCCAAAAGCAATTATTATGGATTCTTCAAAAGTTACCGTTTATTCATTGTTTACAGATTTTGATATTTCTTTGTTCAAAACAGGAAAGCATTATCGTTTATACAATAAAATGGGTGCTCACCCTATGAGGCTGAATGAGGTGGATGGATGCTACTTTGCTGTATATGCGCCCAATGCAGAAAACCTTTGTGTTGTTGGAGATTTTAATCACTGGAATGGAGAACAATATCTGCTCTATTCAAGATGGGATAAGTCAGGTATCTGGGAAGGTTTCATACCGGGGGTAGGGCACGGAATGGTATATAAATATAAAATCTATCCATACGACCATGGGAGGATAAGAATGAAGGCAGATCCATATGCTGTAAAAGCAGAAAAACCACCTTTGTCGGGATCCGTAGTTTGGGACTTGAGATATGAATGGAAGGATGAAAAATGGATGCAGTCAAGGCCAAAGAAAAATGCACATAATCAACCCCATTCAGTATATGAAATGCACTTTGGATCCTGGAAAAGAAAGTTGGACGAAAATAGGTCTTTGACATATGTCGAAATGGCGGATGAACTGATTCCTTTTTTATTGGATATGGCGTATACTCATGTAGAGTTTTTACCATTGGCAGAGCATCCTTATGAACCTTCATGGGGATATCAGGTCACTGGGTATTATGCTGCCACAAGTAGATTTGGAACCCCTGAAGAGTTGATGTATCTGATAGATAAACTTCACGAAGCTGGCATTGGCGTCATCATGGATTGGGTTCCTGCACATTTTCCATCAGATGACTTTTCGCTGGCAACATTTGACGGGTCTTGTGTGTATGAACATCCGGATAGGCGCAGAGGCTTTCATCCAGATTGGAATACTTTGATATTCAATTTCGGACGGCCGGAGATAAAGAGCTTCCTTATTTCCAACGCTTTTTTCTGGTTGGAAAATTATCATATTGATGGGTTGAGAGTAGATGCTGTTTCCTCTATCGCATTTTTGGATTATTCGCGTAATGAAGGAGAATGGGAGCCAAATCAATATGGCGGCAGGGAGAATCTGGAAGCAATAGCATTCCTTCAGGAATTCAACACGGCTGTATACGGGTCTTTCCCCGGTATACAGACAATAGCTGAAGAATCAACCTCTTATCCTATGGTCTCGCGTCCTGTGTTTCAGGGTGGCCTAGGTTTTGGTATGAAATGGATGATGGGCTGGATGCATGATACAATAGATTTTTATAAAAGAGAGTTTGTCTACAGAAAATTTCATCAGAATGATATCACATTTAGTGTTATGTATGCCTTCTCTGAAAATTTTATGTTACCTCTTTCACATGATGAAGTAGTACATGGCAAAGCTTCCATGATAGGTAAAATGTGTGGGGATGAGTGGCAAAAATTTGCGAATTTACGGACACTTTATTGTTATATGTTTACTCATCCCGGGACAAAACTATTATTCATGGGAAATGATATGGCACCATATACAGAGTGGAATTTTACTGGGCAACTTGAGTGGGATCTTTTGAACTACCCATCTCACAAAGGAATGAATGAAACGGTAAAAGCCCTCAATCGGTTGTATAGAAATGAAAAGGCGCTGTATCATTACAATTTCAGTCATGAAGGATTTGATTGGATAGATGCTGGCGACAGAGTGAATTCCATATTAATTTATCAACGGAAATCTGATATTAAAAATGACGTATTGATGATAGTCTGTAATCTCAATATTACCCCGCATAAAGAATATAAAATCGGAATACAAGCGAAACAGACATGGGAAGTAGTTTTTAATTCTGATGATAAAAAATATTGGGGAAGTGGGTTTGAAATACGCCAAAAAGTAGCAACAAAAAAGGAAGAATGGCATGGAAAAAAAAATATGTTGATGATAGACATTCCCCCATTGTCGGTCATCGTGTACAGATTAATTTTGTCTGTGGATGATAAACAAAAGCCAAAAAAAGCAATTAAAGCCAATCCAGCAGAAAAAAAATAAAAGTTTTGCAAAGTTAAAAGTTAAAATCTAACTTATTTGATAATTCATATTTTTTAATATATAATTTTTATTTTTGTACTTTTTAAAAATGTTATTCTGTTTATTGCCTTATATATTTTGACATTTAAAATAATATTTTGTTAAGGATCCGTTAAATGTGATTCTTATGTAAACGATTTGATGTAGTTTTGTGTCTTAATTCAAAATAAGTAATAAAGTTATGATAAACATTATCAATAATATTTTACCTGAGCAGATAAAAGAGCTTTTAAAGGACGTGACAGCTACTCAAGGTGGACATTGGGTAGAGAAAAAGGAACTGAGGGTCGCTGAAGCAAACCGAAAAATCGGAGAACACTTTAATCCTAAATCCGCTCGTACAAGATCTTTCTAAAATTTTAAAGGTGATTTGTTAGTTAATAGAAAGGTGGTGCATTAATTTGTATCGCCTTTTTTTATTTTGCCCGATTGCCTAGTGCTATGACTAGATAAAGAACTTAATGAAATGTGGTTCCTTTTCTCAATTTCTGCGTTAAAAATACTCGCCGTAGCTACTGCTACGCCTGTGCTTTTTGCCTTGATCTTGAAAAAAATAACTGCCATT
>Ga0105044_10006154_pt1 | contig 16480 bp, 13 predicted proteins | sample MAT01_FD_78092 | JGI IMG/M metagenome (GOLD analysis project Ga0105044, IMG submission 78092) | Freshwater microbial communities from Lake Fryxell liftoff mats and glacier meltwater in Antarctica - MAT-01 | ecosystem: Environmental > Aquatic > Freshwater > Ice > Liftoff microbial mat | place... | reverse complement strand
TGTCGGTACTCAGCGTATTGAGAATATAGTCATAGAGGCCGTGGTTTATGGTATAGAAAGTTTCACGCAGTACGAAAAACTGACGCCGCAGGAAGCTTTTAATCTTGTAAAAGATGATGCGGTGGTGTGGATTAATGTTGTGGGATTGCACGACACATCCGTTATTGCAGAATTCGGAACCCTGTTTGGACTGCATCCCCTTTTGCAGGAGGATATTCTCAGTACGGATCAACGTCCAAAATTCATTCCGGAGGATCAGCATTTGGCTTTTATTCTGAAAATGCTCAAGGTACATGAAGAGAAAAAAACAGTTCATACGGAACAAATTTCCATTGTTGCCGGAAAAAATTATTTGATCAGCTTTCAGGAAGACCGGGATGATGTATTTGACCCAATACGTCAAAGAATTATCCAACCTACTACCAAAATCCGTCATCGAAAAAGTGACTATTTGGCCTTTGCATTAATGGACGCCATTGTGGATAATTATATACTGGCTATAGAGTATCTCGGCAACGAAATAGAAAACCTTGAGGATGAGCTCAGTGAAACATTTTCCACCTTACAGCTTTATAGAATCAATGGCTTAAAAAAAGAAATTAACAACCTTCGTCGGATTATCCGACCTGTAATTGAGCTCGCCAGTCAGTTTATAAAATCGGAATCCCCGCTGATATCGCCCAATACGATTCCATTTATTAAAGACCTTGAAGACCACATTTTGCAGGCTTCCGATGCCATCGAGATTTACAAGGAATTGCTAAACGATGAGCTCAATACCTATCACAATTCTATGTCAAACCGGCTGAATGACGTGATGCGCGTGCTTACCGTCTTTTCTGTTGTTTTTATCCCGCTTACATTTATAGCCGGAGTTTATGGTGCCAATTTTCAATACATGCCTGAGCTCGGTTTTAAATACAGCTATCCCATTTTTTGGGGTGTTTTAATACTTGTTGCTTCGGGAATGATATTTTATTTCTATAAAAAGAAATGGCTGTAAAATTTGATTTTTACGAAAGATGAACTGATTTATTTAATAAAAACTGATTTATGAGATTGCTTCTGATGTTATTTCTTTTTTGTTCCGTTCACACTTTTGGACAAGTTATGACACCGGAAATTCTCTGGCAATTGGGAAGGGTAAGTCCAGTGGGATTGAGCGATGACAGGTCGGCAGTTTTGTATAAGGTTTCCTATCCGGATATGGAGAACAACAATTTTAATTCGGAAAATTATGTCTATAAATTGTCCTCGGGAGAAACAGCGAAAGGAGTAGATTATTCCGCTTACCGAAAAGATCCGGCACGATCAAATGAAGGAAAATACCGTTTGGTGGTGCGTGATGTAAAGTTAAAATCCATTACCGGTGTCGACCGCTATCCCGCATTGGGAAAAAGTGATGTAAAAATTTACGATGCGCTGCACCATCGCCACTGGGATTCATGGGAAGATGGATCATATAGCCACCTATTTATCGAAACCACAGATGGGTCGGCCGAAACCATAGACATCCTCAAAGACGAACCATACGATGTGCCCACAAAACCATTTGGCGGAAGCGAAGATTACACCTGGAACCCCGATGGCACGGAGGTCGTGTACGTCTGCAAGAAACTTTTTGGCACCGACTATGTCAACAGCACAAATACGGACTTGTACGCGTATGATTTGTCCACCGGAATAACCAAAAATTTGACAGAAGACAATCCTGGTTACGATACCCATCCCGTTTTTTCTTCAACTGGTCAACTGGCATGGCTTTCCATGGCACGCGATGGATATGAATCTGACAAGAATGATATCAAAACAATTATTGATGGTGAAACAGTGAATCTCACCAAAGACTGGGATGGCAGCGTCAGCGAGTTTATTTTTGGTCAGGATGGAAAATCTGTTTTGTTCGCTGCAGCAACGGGAGGAACGACACAATTGTTCGTATTGGATATTCCGCGAAAAGCGGACAAATCAAACCGTCCGAAAATGATCACCGATGGGCAATGGGACATATCCGGTTTGGTTGGTGAGGTCGACAAAAAAGTAATAGTCGGACGCATGGATATGAATCACGCGAAGGAAATTTTTTCAATTGATGTGGATTCGGGAGAGATGGTGCAGCTATCGCATGTAAACGATGAGATATATGCCAATATAAAAATGAGCAAGGTAGACCTTAGAAAAGTGACTACATCGGATGGAAAAACCATGGTGACATGGGTAATCTATCCCCCCGATTTTGATCCGGAAAAAAAATATCCGACTCTGCTTTACACGCAGGGAGGTCCGCAATCCGCGCTGAGTCAGTTTTATTCGTTTAGGTGGAATTTTCAAGTGATGGCAGCCAAAGGATATATCATTGTGGCACCAAACCGACGTGGAATGCCCGGACATGGCGTGGCATGGAATGAGCAAATATCAAAAGACTGGGGCGGGCTCAATATGCAGGATTACCTCAGCGCAATCGATCATGTATCTATGGAACGTTTTGTTGACAAGGATCGGATTGGGTGTGTTGGAGCGAGTTATGGCGGCTATTCTGTTTTTTACCTCGCAGGAATTCACGAAGGGCGATTCAAAAGTTTCATTTCACACGATGGAATTTTTAACCTCAAGAGCATGTACGGCAATACAGAAGAACTTTTTTTCGCGAATTGGGACATGGGCGGTCCGTATTGGGATAAGTCAAATGCTGCTGCCCAGAAAACATACCGTGAGTTCGATCCCATCAATAAGGTCGATAAATGGAATACGCCAATCTTAATCTTTCAAGGTGGAAAGGATTATCGTGTGCCGGAAGGACAGGCTTTTGAGGCCTTCACTGCAGCGCAACAACGCGGAATAAAGAGCCGTTTGGTTTATTTTCCGGAGGAAAATCATTGGGTATTGAAGCCTCAAAACGGTCTTGTTTGGCAGTACGAATTTTTCAGGTGGCTGGAAGAAACGTTGTAAGTTCATGCAGATATCCGCCGTCATAATCACTTACAACGAAGCCCGCAACATCGGAAGGTGTTTGGATTCGCTCCAAGGGATAGCCGACGAGGTTGTTGTGGTAGATTCATACTCAACAGACACAACCAAAGCAATTTGCCTTTCGCATGGGATCCGGTTTCTCGAACATCCTTTTGATGGTTATACCGAACAAAAGAATTTTGCGGCAGCGCAGGCGAAGTTTCCTTATGTTCTTTCGCTCGATGCTGATGAGGCGCTGAGTGATGAGCTCCGTCAGTCTATTCTTGCCATTAAGCAAAAAGCTGAGATTGCTGCAGATGCCTATTCCATGCATCGCCTCACCATGTATTGCGGCAGGTGGATCAGGCACAGCGGTTGGTATCCCGACACAAAAGTGCGGCTCTACGAAAAATCAAAAGGTGAATGGTTCGGGAGAAAAATTCACGAGTATGTCCGATTAAAGCCAGATGCTCAAAAGGTTCATTTAGAAGGTGATATTCTACATTATTCTTTCTATACAGTAGATCAGCACATGGCTACGGTCAATAAATTTTCTACCCTCAAGGCTGAGTTGCTTTTTGAAAAAGGGAAGCGAAGCTCTTTGCTGCAAATATTCTTTTCGCCCGTGTTCAAATTTTTTCGCGACTACATCTGGAAGGCCGGATTTCTGGACAGCTTCCAGGGTCTACTCATAGCGATCAATTCAGCACATGGTGTATTTTTGAAATATGCCAAATTGAGAATAATGCACAAACATAAAAACGCTGATTCAGACCTCGAAAAGGACTGAAATAGTAGGAAATTGTTATCGCATGCAGATCGTTTTTCCTGATTAGGAATCCTATATTGGCGTAGTTCACCGAAACTTTATGTGTTAAGATAATTCAACAAACGTGTTAATTATATTAAATTGGCGGTGTAAAATAATTGCGTAAAAAATGAAAATCAAAGATTTGTTATTGGGGTTGATTATTTGCCTGAGCGGACAGGGTGTTGTTGGTCAGAATACGGAGTTGGGACTTGTGCGCAATGCGCTCCAGCAGAAGGGAGAGCGTCTGACGCCCAGTGATCTGAATGAATTGGTAGTAACCGACTTTTACCTGACGAAACGCACAGGTATCACGCATTTATATGCCAGTCAATCAATTCATGGTATCGCTGTTGTGAACAGCAATCTTACCGCAGCCATCGATCCAGCCGGTGAAGTACGTAGTTTGCAATACAATCTTTTTCCAAACATTGCTTCTAAGGTCTTCACTGCCAATCCCGGTATCGATTTGGCGACTGCCGTAAACACCACCTTGGGCAAAGTTGCACCTCAGGTCACTGCATCTGCTTCTCAGCCTTCCGGCAATAAGTTCGTGCTCGAAATGGTGGGTCCCAATGATTATCAGCACAAAACCACGGGTGAGTTGGTGTACTTTATCACACCAGAATCCGAGGTCAAACTCGCATGGTCATTTGATATTGATCTGCCTTCCGGCAAACATTGGTGGCACTTTCTTATCGATGCTGTCACTGGAGAAGAATTGAGACGGCTCGACTGGCAGATTTCATGCAATGTCAACCACTTGCACAACGCACTGTGCACGGATCAAGCTCCGGAATCGTCAAATCTATCCGAAGAGTTTACCACGGAAGATGGATCGGGATACAATGTTTTTGCTTTCCCAGTCGAAAGTCCGATTCATGGATCAAGATCGCTGGTTTCTGAACCTGGATTTGCTTTGGCATCTCCCTTCGGATGGCATGATACCAATGGTTTTCCCGGAGCTGAACACACCATTACGCGCGGAAACAATGTTTACGCATATGATGACATTAACGATCAAAATCAACCTGGCTTTAGTCCGGATGGAGGAAGCGACTTGACATTTGATTATCCGCTCTCCCTGAATCTGCTGCCACAATCCTATACTTCAGCAGCGATTACCAACCTCTTTTATGCCAATAACCGCATTCATGATTTGCTTTACCAATACGGCTTTGACGAATCTGCTGGAAATTTTCAGGCAAACAATTACGGAAATGGCGGTTTCGGCCAGGATTGGGTGCTTGCAGAAGCCCAGGACGGCGGAGGATTGAACAATGCGAATATGGCCACCCCACCTGACGGGGATCAACCGCGCATGCAAATGTATCTTTGGTCTTCCTCAACTTCTGAAACCAGTTTTCTCCATATCAACGAACCAGAAGCCATTGAGGGAAATTATCAGACCTCAAACATAGCCGCATTCGGCCCACCGTTGCCGATTGAGGGCATTACCGCAGATATTGTGCAGGGTTTTGGACCCAATAACAATCCCAATGCTTGTGGCTCAGTGGCAAATTCAGCTGCCCTTGAAGGAAAAATAGCCCTGATAGATCGCGGAGGATGTAATTTTACAGAGAAAGTTTTAAACGCCCAGGCAGCTGGCGCGGTTGCGGTGATGATCGCAAATAATGTGGCAGGTGGAGCAACGGAAATGGGTGGTTCTGCTGATGGTATTACGATTCCCTCGCTGATGATTTCTCAGGCCAATGGCAATCTCATTAAAAATCAGCTTAATTCAGGAGTCACTGTCAATGCGTCTTTGGGATTTTTTGGTGATGGTGGCAACATCAAAGACGGAAGTTTCGACAATGGGATCATCATTCACGAATACATTCATGGTCTGACGAACCGCCTCACGGGAGGTCCATCTCAGGCCGGATGTCTGGGCAATGAAGAACAAATGGGTGAGGGGTGGAGTGATTGGTATTGCGTGATGTTAACCATGGATTTGTCTGTTTCAAATCCGGTTTACCGCCCCATTGGCACTTTTGCGGTAGCGCAATCGCCATCCGGTCAAGGCATACGTCCGGCCGCTTACGACACGAGTTTTTCTGTAAATCCTTTCACCTATGCCAATTTGAACAATGGCAATATTTCGATTCCCCATGGAGTTGGGTTCATTTGGGGCACCATGTTGTGGGATCTTACATGGGCTTTGGTGAATGAATACGGTTTTGATCCGGATATGGAGTCGGGAACAAGCGGAAACAATCTGGCTTTGCAATTGGTCACAGATGGGCTGAAATTACAGGTTTGCGAACCTGGATTTGTCGATGGCCGCGATGCCATTCTATTGGCAGACGAAATTGCCAATGGCGGTGCAAATGCTTGTTTGATTTGGGAAGTGTTCGCCAAAAGAGGCCTGGGTTTCAATGCTGATCAGGGTTCTTCGCAGAGCCGGTCGGATGGTACAGCCTCCTTTGAACTTCCTCCCATTTGTCAGAACGTTGTAGCAGCACCTGTTGCTGATTTTGAGATCAGTGCCCAAACCACTTGTGATGGCTTTGTAACTTTCACTGATTTGAGCACAAATACACCACAATTCTGGATTTGGGAATTTGGAGACGGTGAGACGTCATCAGACCAGAATCCAATTCACATGTATTCTCAACCAGGCACATATACGGTAAGTCTTACCGTCACCAATCTGCTCGGTGATGATGTTGCATCGTCTGCCGAACCAGTTGTTTTCGAACCTTTGGAAACACCGGAAGTGGAAGAAGAAGTTTCGGGATGTGATGGGGAGGAGGTATTTTTGACTGGTACATCTGCGACAGGAACGCTTGCCTGGTATGATGCGATGGACAACTTGATTGGCTCTGGAAATAGCTTGCCTGTTTTACTGAGCGAATCAAACAATTTCTATTATGCCAAATCAATAAACGATGATTTTGAAACAGTGAATGTGGGTCCTGACGATGGATCAATTGGCATCGGAAATTACCACAATACAGAGTTTACCGGCACGGTCGATTTTGAAGCTTCAGAAAGATTGGTGCTTGTTTCGGCGCTTGTGAATACGGATACGCCAGGACCAAGAACCATTAACCTTTGGGATGGTCCATCTGCAAGCGGCAATATCATTCAGCAAATTACAGTAGATATAGATTTTACAGGTGAAGGTAGAATCGATCTTGGTTTTGAAATTGATGGCCCCGGATCGTACAGTATTGGCCTTAATCAGGCTGGCCTTTACAGAAACAATGGGGGCGTAAACTATCCATATTCAGATCCTTCTGGAATCATGACAATCACAGGTAGCTCAGCTGGACCTGAGCTCTATTACTACTTTTATGACATTGAGGTCGATCTTCCCGTTTGTCAAAGTGAATCTGTGGAAGTTTTGGCGACCATTACCGGAAATACAAATTTCGAATTTGAAGCCAATGATTTAAGTGTTTCGTTCACTGCTTCTTCCACTGCGAATGAAGATGGATATACCTGGAATTTCGGCGATGGCAATGGTTCAAATGAGAATGCGCCCACGCATGTTTACGAAAGTGCAGGTGAATATACCGTGACTTTAAATACCCCGGATGGATGTTCACGCACCAAAACTGTTGTGGTTTCTACCTTGGTAGGTATTTCAGACAATGGCGATTCAGACGCATTCCAGTTGATGCCCAATCCAACCGATGGCATGTTGAGCATCCTTTCGGGAAAAAACCGCACCGATTCACCAGCTTTGCTTCGGATATTCAATATGGCCGGACAGGAAGTCAAACAAATGTCCATGGCAACGGGCGAAGACCGATGGAACGTGAATGTCAATTCATTGGCAAATGGAGTTTACATGATTTCTTTGTATGATGTGAAGGGTGAATCTATTTACCGTCAACGCATTGTAGTGGCTCATTGAGCATAGATACGCTTATTGCAAAATGTAGAAATGAAAAAGCAGAAATACTCCTCTGATTGATGCTGAAAAATCGATCCGTTTTGATAAATCGAGCTCAATTATTCAGATATTCATCCGTTCAAAATAGAATATGAAAAAAAATATATTTCTCCTCACAGCATTTGCGCTATTGTCTGTGCCTCTTAATGCCAATCACATCGCTGGTGGAGAATTTAGTGTGCGCCATGTAGAGGGAAATAATTTTCTGGTCAAACTGGTTCTTTACCGCGACTGCGAAGGAAATTTCAATTTGGATAACCCAATAACTATTACAGTTTTTGACGCGGTGACCAATGAAATACTACCCAATCTAACATTTTTTATTTTTGATCCAATTGCCTCCATTATTCCTTTGGGAAACAGTTGTTACCAACCTGACTTGTGTATAGAAATTCAAACATATACGGGTACCATATCTTTACCTGATAATCCCAACGGATACTACATGACATGGGAGCGCTGCTGCCGAAATGAAATCAGTGTGAATATTGATGCGATTTTCAATGGAATGGTTTTTACCGTTTCAATCGCCGACCCGGCACTGCAAAATTCCACCCCGGAATTTTTAAGCTATCCGGCAGAGGCGTTTTTTTGTATCAATGGTGGAAATTCTCTTGATATGTCGGCTTTTGATGTTGATGGAGATTCTCTCGTGTACAGTTTCACCGACCCGTTAAGAGGAGATGCTTCAAGCATGGGTTTTCCCAACCCGCCGACTTCGGGTCCGAGGCCTTATTCAACTGTAGCGTGGCTTCCTGGATATTCTGTTGATGACCAGGTCGGTGGAAATCTTCCCATGTCCATTGATCCGCAGACAGGCTTAATCATAACCCAACCCAATGTCGCTGGCTTTTTTACAATTTGTATTCTGGTGGAGGAATATAGGGATGGGGTTAAATTGGGAGAAATCCGCAGGGAAATCCAGCTGGCCAGCCTGATATGTAATCTCGATCTGCCTTCAGTTATTTTAACTCCTGATAATGACACGATCTTTGATATTTATCCTGGTTTAAATTATTGTTTTGAATTGACAATCACGGATCCCAATATTGGAGATACCCTTTTTGTACAGGCCGAAGGCGGTATTATCGACGGCACACAAAGTCCGCTGGCCTCCTTTCCGGATGCGAATGGCTTTTCAACCATTACCCAGTCATTGTGTTGGGCGCCCACATGTGCCAATGTCGTCGATGAACCTTTTGTTGTTACCATCACTGCATTTTCGCGTGGGTGTGCCAATGAAGTATTGATTACCACACAGGATATTTATTTCAATGTGATTTTGGAAGAGAATTTACCGACCGTATTGGCGGCCCCCACCACAGGACCTTTACCAGGCCCGGGCGCGACAATTGATCTGTACGATCCGTCAACCCATTGTTTCGAATTTGTTTTTGATGATCCGAATGAAGCCGACTCTATCAGCATCACCGCAAGTTCAGACATTTTTGATTTACCCAATTCAGAAATACTCACTGTTGCCGTAGATCAAGGGATATTGTCCTTGCCCTACTGTTGGGATGTCATTTGCGCTGATGTTCGCGACGAGCCTTATTTTGTCAATTTTGTAGTGATCACCACCAATTGTCTCGTTCAGGATACCGCAGAATTTTCGGTTCCGATTTATGTCATTGTTCAGCCCAACGAGCAAACAGAATTTCAGCAGCCCCAGCTCGAATATGTCTGGGAATTCTATTCTACGGATACTTTCTGTATGCCAGTGACGGTTACGGATCTTAATTTCTTCGATACGCTTCAAGTCACCGCTACTTCACCTATATTCAACCTTTCGGGAAATCCGGCTACATTCGATACGCTGAATGGAAACAATATCACCGAAGGCCAATTGTGCTGGGCCCCGACCTGTGCGGATGTTCGCCCGGAACCTTACGAAGTCACCTTCAAAGCGACTTCAAATAGTTGCAAAACCAATGACACGGAATTGTATACCGTCAATATCTTCCTGACGCTGCCAACTGAAGCCGCTTCCTTTTTCGAACTTCCCGAACCCGGAACCATTATTGAACACTTTATCGGAAGCGATTCCATCAATTTCAGCGTATTCGGAAGAGATCTTAACCCCGACGATCAGTTGACCCTTACTGCGTCGTCTCCGGCCTTTGAGAGTCCGGGAAGACCTGCCCGTTTTGCAACTTACAGCGGTCCGGAAGTTGTGATCTCAAACTTTACCTGGAATCCTGATTGTCCTGATATCAATGAGGATCCTTACATCGTCACGTTTGAAATTAACTCGAAAAGTTGTCAGAAGGATGTTTCTGTGTTTTTGGATGTAGAAATACTGGTCACCACTCCGACCAAAGGAGAAATAGAACCGATCCCCAATATCTTTACCCCGAATGGGGACGGATTGAATGATGCCTGGACTATCGAGGACAAAGATGACGTTTGCCTCTTGTCATTTCAAAGTCTGGTGTTCGACCGCTGGGGTAAGGAAGTATTCCGAACAAACGACCCGGCTTTTCTATGGAATGGCACGCGGCCGGATGGATCTGAAACGAGCACGGGAACGTACTTCCGGACAATTGAATATTTTTATAAAGATCAAAGGAAAACTTATTCAGGCGATCTGCAAATGGTGGATTGAATTGACAACAGAAACCAAATTGGTCAATAATCGTATCACGCTTAATTCCCACAGTTTACAAATTCAGCAGATTACAGTTGCTTACTACGGTACAAACAGCGGTTATGCCACGGCAGGTCGCTGTTTGTATTTTGGTAAGAGCCAAACGGGTGATAGAATCAAATAAGTTTACTTCACCCGGGTCCAAACATCTGTGCGACCAATCAAGCCAAACGAGTCAACACTTCCCCGAACTTTGAGTTTGTTCGGACCATCCAATTCCAGGGTGCAATAGTATGTTTTACCTTCTTTTGGATCGTAAATCGTGCCGTCTCCCCATTCGTTATCATTGAAAGCAAAGTCGCGCAGGTTGATCATTCCCATTATCGGTTGGCCTTTGTCATCCTTGGTCGGTTTGCCATTTTCATCAATTGGATCTTTTAACCAGACAATTTTGCCAAAATAGAGGTCTTTTCCAGCTTCTTTGTAAATCTCAATATGCGAATTTGCTTCGCCCGTAAGCCATTTTCCAAGCACGTCGTCCGGTTTTTGCGCATTTACGGAACCCAGTGCCATCGTAAAAAGAAACAAGAGAAAGGTGTGGAAGAATTTCATGAGGTGGGTTCTTTTGAAAGTGAAAAGTACATTTTCCATTGAGAATTAAAAAATTCAGCGCCAAGGCTCCGAACATTGTCCAGTTTTAAAAGCTTCCTTTCAGTTTTTCTAAAAGCAAAAAGCCATCCGCTGGGATAGCCTTTGCCAAATAATTAAATTAACGCATGTTTCGCATGCGTGCAAAGAATGCGCTCGAGCAGATTTAATCTGGCATTAAGATACGTGAGCACAATTTTCAACCTGAGAATCTGCTCACCTCGCTGCGCTCCGGTGGCATCTTTTATGGTTGAAAATCACTCCCTGCCACGCCAAGGCGTGGGAAGTGACCAGGTTTTCAAATATAAATGATGTGCGAAACTTGAGTGAATTTTTTGCAAACTCAGGATTTCACCAACTGGATGTTGAGCTGTAGTTTTACCTGATTGCTTACGACGATTGATCCAGTTTCCGTGACCATGTCCCAGGTCAATTCAAATTCTTTTCGATTGATGACGCCGGTAATTTCAAAACCGGCCTTGGTCTGACCATAACCATCCACGGCTGTTCCGCCGTACACCGCAGTAAATTCAACTGCTTTCTTGGTGTCTTTAATGGTCATGGTTCCCGCCAACTTATATTTGTCGCCAGATTCCTTTTTCATCTTTCTGGAAAATGTGCGTTTTGGAAATTTCTCAGAAAGAAAAAATTCTTCTGACTTCAAATGGGTGTCTCGATCTTTCATATAGATATCTACAGTTCTTGTATCCAGAGAAAAAGTCACTTGCGCGCCTTCAATGTCGTTTTCGGAATTGGTCTCTATTTTACCTTCGAATTTTTTAATCGATCCCTTGACTGTGCTGATGACAAGATGTAGTCAATGACTGTTTTTAGAACAAGTGGAAGGAAGTTAGCGGACTTTATGGACAGACTCCGGTTAACGTTTCTTCAATCTTTCATGACTTGCAGAAATAAATTCTTAACTTGTTAGGACCTTAACCGAATTTAAAACCCCTCATTATGGTAAAGAGTTTTCAAGGCGTAAGAAAAGTAGTCGAAAAGGAACTACAACTTCTAACAGTTCGGGATTACATGTCAACCAACCTCACGACGTTTCACCCGGAACAAACGATAGAAGAAGTTGTGAAAGTACTTTTATCAAAAAATATCTCTGGTGGACCGGTTCTAAACGACTATGGTGATTTGGTCGGCGTTATTTCTGAAGGCGATTGTCTCAAAGAAATTGTAAAAGGAAAATATACCAATTCGCCGACGGATTGTGGAAAGGTACGTGATCATATGGTTCACGAAGTGATCACCATAACACCCGACGTCAATGTAATAGATGCCGCACGGATGTTTTTGGAGATGCGCGTGCGTCGATTTCCTGTGGTAAAGGATGGCAAAGTAATAGGACAAATAAGTCAGCGCGATGTTATGAGGGCCGTACAATGTCTGCAATCTGAGACGTGGTAAATGGCAGTTGATATTCAGGGTGCAAAAATAAAGCGACCTCCAATGGGTTGAAGGTCGCTTTACTTTTTTAATTCCTGCTCTTGCTTTCCTTTTTGGCCTTTTTCTCAGCTCTTTTTTCCATGAGGCTTTTCTCAGCCGTTTTTTTGCTAGCGTCTTTTACGGGACTTTTTCCTTTTGCCATGACCAATGTGTTTTATAAGTGAAAACTGAAAAATTGAGGTGTCGTCTCCTGCAAAAAAAACTGCAAATGCGCATTCTTGCAATTGAAATTCACCGATTAAAGGTATTAAAATTTTTATCTAACATCATAGCTTTCGGCAGTGCGCAAGATTTTTCCTTACGAAAGCAATACATCTCATAGACTGTTCCTGCTGACTTAAATGAAATGGGTTCAGGCGCTGTGATGCCCATTTTTTATTTTATCTTTGTAAGACATTGAATGCGGGCCGGATTACGGATTCGTGTGCAGTAAAAATAAGCAGTCGAAGATATCGTATTTGTTGATTGCAATAATTTAAAGATTAGAACAACTCCCGCAGTGTTACTAATTGATTTAACTTAAAACCAAAATCACAGTTCACCTTTATGGCAAAATCGCAGGAAACCTGGAACAAAAAAGAAAAAGAAAAAAAGCGTCAAAAGAAAAAAGAAGACAAGGAAAAGCGCAAAGTAGAGCGTAAATCCAATGCTGGTGGTGGCGATTTCGATAGTATGATCGCCTATGTGGATGAGAATGGTATGATCTCGGATACACCGCCAGATCCAACAAAAAGGGCAAAAATTTCTGCCGATGACATCGTCATTGGTATCCCAAAACGCGAAGAAGAAGAAGCACCGGATCCAAACAGAACAGGCAAGGTCACTTTTTACGATTCTTCAAAAGGATATGGCTTCATTAAAGACATGGAATCGCAGGAAAGCATTTTCACACACGTGAATTCCCATATCGATACCATCACCGAAGGCGATAAAGTGAGTTTTCACATTGTACAGGGGCAGCGCGGACTGAATGCCATCGATGTGAAAGTGATCAACTAACAATTTTGTATACCCGGTAAATTCATAATAACCAGATTTTCTGGCATCACTATTGGCACCGCTTCCCCAGGGAGCGGTGTTTTTATTTATGGATATGAGATCTAAGAATTGACTGTATTGAAAAGTTTTTTGAGCTATGCCAGCCTGCCCGCATTTAGTAATTTGGCGCATTCAAATTTTGGGAGGGCAAAATGATCAAATCCATCAACAAATTCTGTGCAATCGTTATTCTCATCCCTTTTTTGAATACCGTATGCCTTGCTCAGGATTCGATTCCATCGTTTCCGGATATCCGTTTACAAAACCGATCGTATATTCACTTTGCACCCGGAGCTGATCGAATAGTACTGCGTGATTTTGCCACTTCCCCTTTATTTTACAGGGGTTATATGGCTTCCTTTACGCTCGGCGCTTCCAGAATTTTGCCTTTTCGCGAAAGCGAACTCCGGCTCAGGGCAGGAGCGGGATATTTCGAAGGTGTTCAGTCGTTGCGTATTTATACCTACAACGTCCAGTTCGATCATCTGTGGAAAGTCCCTAAATTTTCTTCTCAACGGCTAAAGACTGGTTTGGGATTTATGGCCGATGTTACAACTTTTGAAAGACGCAATCTGGCTTTTGGCAACAACAATTACGGCCTTGATTTCCTGTCTACCATATTTCTCACTGCGCGATCGGAGTTTTCGATTGACCGGAAATCCGCAAAACATGTCAAATTCTGGTTTATCAACTATAACCTGAAACCCGTACAGCGGGATCTGCGCCTTCAGGTAGCAGTCTCGGCATTGAACAGCAGTTACCGCAACGGGTTTAATCACCTTCGTGGTGGGGCATATCCGGGTACAACGCTTATTACCGACTACGAATTGCGGGCGCACTCAGGCTTCAGATTGGCCACCAACCTGGCTTATACACGCCATTTAAGAAATGGAAACGGTCTCCGACTGGCCTATATCTGGGATGCCAATTCCAATCCCGGCGTTTATGAAAAATTGGAAGTAGCTCAACATACCATACAATTCACCTTCCTCTTTCGCGCCAATAATTAAAACATGAGAAAACTATTTCAGCTCTTCATTCTTGTTCTGACATGTATATTTTTCTCCTGCGAAAAAGTGTTTTTTGAAGAGGACGGGGTCAGCGGCGATCCATTTGTAAATTTTGATTACCTCTGGAATGAGGTGAATGAAAAGTATACCTTTTTTGACTACAAAGACATCGATTGGGAGCAGTCCCGACAGATATACCGTCAAAAAATCTATACAGGTATGTCGTCCGACTCCCTGTTTCGGGTGCTGGCTGCTATGCTCAATGAATTGGAAGACGGGCACGTCAACCTGATTTCATCCTTCAATGTGTCCCGGTATTTTATAGAAACGCTCGGCAGAGATAATTACGATGAACGCATCGTCAATGAAAACTATCTGAATTATGACTTTTATACCACCGGACCCTTCCGGCACAGTTTCCTGGAAAATGACCAGATCGGATATGTCCGATTTTCATCTTTTACGGGAACGGTTACCCACAACCAGCTCGATTTTATGCTCAATAGATATCGAAATACCGAGGGTTTGATTTTCGATATCAGGGAAAACGGCGGGGGAAGTTCCGGAGATATTTATCGGATTCTGGCTCACTTTTCCGAGGAGCCGACTTTGCTTTTTTTTAGCGAAAGCAAAGCCGGACCTGACCCCAATACGTTTCTTCCAGCCCAGGAAGTTTATAGCGATCCAAGCCCGGTCTTTTATTTAAAACCCATCGTGATTCTCACGGATCGAAGCACGTATAGTTCCGGATCATTTTTAACGCTTGGAGCGAAGCAATTTGCCAATGTAACCGTTATGGGAGACACGACCGGTGGTGGATTGGGTGTGCCAAATGGGGGGCAATTGCCCAATGGTTGGACCTACCGATTTTCAGTAACGCGCACCCTGGATGTGAATGGCAATAATTTTGAAAACGGTGTTCCGCCCAATATTTATGTTATCACGACCGATGAGGACAGGGCGGCTGGAATTGATACCATACTGGAAGCGGCCATTTTGGAGATTCTTTGAAAAGCCGGTGAAGTCTTTTTTCTGGATTTGAACCTGACCCGGACGATTTCATTCCCATTCAGAAGCCAATATTTCTTTGGTATAAAGGATTTCGCCATTCATATCGCGCATGGAGATTTGCAGTTTTCGGTCGGTTCGTGGACCGGAAATTTCTAAGTAACCAAAATTCGTATCGTAATACAAGGTGCCTTCCATCAGATTTTCATTGCCTTCGTTTTCAATTGGAGGAGAGCCGGATGAGAGGGGTGAACTGGTGATTTCATACAAGATGGTGCCATTGTGTTCACAGCGGTTTATTTCTGAGTGGTGTCTGTCGCCGGTGAAAAAAATCACACCCTTGATGCCTTCCGCAGCGATTCGGTCCAGGAGTTCCTGACGTTCATCTTCGTAATTTGCATAATTTTCATATATTTTTTGGGTGTTCAAAACCTGGCTTCCCACGGCTATAAATTTGAATGGCGCCTTGCTGTATTTCAAGCTCTGAATGAGCCATTCAATTTGCGCGTCGCCAAGCATGCGCTCATCGGAGGTGACGAGATTGGCATCGGTGCGCCACCAGCGGTTGTCCAGCAAATAAAAATGTAAGTCGTTGAATTGAAAAGCGCTGGTGATTCCACCCAAATCATTGGTGCCATACCCATTGTTTCCCCAGAAAAGCTTAAACGCTTCGAGGGTTTTGTCCTTGTGGGGATAGGTCCAGTTGGCATCGTTGGGGCCATAATCATGGTCGTCCCAGATGGCGTAGTGGTGGGTGGCGGAGAGCAGCCGCTGGAGCTCAGGAAGGTGACGCGAATGGGTGTAACGTTTCAGAATCCCGGTACGGCTAAAATAATCAGCTTCCCGCAAGTAAACATTGTCGCCCAACCACAACATCATGTCCGGTTTGAGGTCTGCAATTCGTTCAAAAATGTCGTATTTGCGTCCATAAGCTTTACCCGGACGGTCGTATTCTGGTTCGTTGATATACGCGCAACTGCCAATTGCAATGGTAAATTCGGACGGATCTTTTCTGTATTGATAGAGTTCCTGCGTTTTAAAATAGAGCGCACGGCCTTTCGACTGGTTTTCGC